>Ga0136599_1000204_pt1 | contig 18075 bp, 11 predicted proteins | sample AntRauMFilla2697_FD_104635 | JGI IMG/M metagenome (GOLD analysis project Ga0136599, IMG submission 104635) | Saline lake microbial communities from Rauer Islands, Antarctica - Metagenome Filla 2 #697 | ecosystem: Environmental > Aquatic > Non-marine Saline and Alkaline > Saline | place... | reverse complement strand
TTACTAAAAGTCACATTTGATATAATTTTTTTATTTTTAGGATATCTTTAGGACTTTTTGACTTTAAGTCAACAAAAAACTGATTTTGCCATTTTTGTGTTTTAATAGCTTGTATACTTATGGTTTTATCAGAAGGTGTATAAACTCTTATTGCTCTTTTTCCCTCATTACTATTTGTAGTTAATATATTTTTTTCTATTAAGGTTTTTTAGGAAATATAAACTCTCCTATATTATCCCCATTTAAAATAATAACAACAATAAAATCAATAGAATCTAAATCTGTATAAGGAGCAATAATATTATCAACACCCCTTTTCCAAATTGATACAAACCAACCTGGTTTTACGGGAGTTTTTTTGCTATCCTAAATAAAACCTTTTTCTCTTTTAAATAAAAAGTGTGTGCATAGTAGTCTAAGCCTTCGCGTTGAGGGGAGAATTTTTCTATTTGCAAATCGCACTTATCGTAGATTTCTTTTTTAGCTTTTTTAGCACTATCTAATTTATATAACATATTATTTATTTAATTGAATTTTTTTGTGAATTGTCTATGGCTACGAAAAATTTATTAATTTTTATGCTTTAAACGGAGCACTTTCTAGTCCTTAATCTGACTATTTTAAAAACAAATTTTACTATAAAAATTACTCAAAAATAATAAAATATATTACAGATTATATTTATGATACTAATTAATATATTTTATACGAATAAAACTTTAGGTACTTTTTTAGATAGAAAATTTTGTTGCCTTTATTAATTATTCTAACATTAGACCATGAAGTTTTAATAATAGAGTTAACATCAGTAAACTATTTATTATTACATACCTTTAAAGTTTTTTTGGCCCAAGAAATTATTTTAGTGGAAATATGTCGTTTATTGTTTCATTTTTAACTGTATTCATATTAAATTTCACTCAATAAGATATATGTTTAATAAAAGTTGAACCTTAAATATTTTGATAATATTGCTTTAAAGTAGTTTTATTAGAGTCATACTTAAAGATCTTTTTATAAATAAGTGTAGCTTTATTATTGATACAAATTTTTGATATGTGACTTTAACCTTTTTTGGTATAGATAAATTCGCTAACGTTTTATTGTCATAATTCTTAAATTTAAGTTAAATAAGACTCTTTTATGCTATTTGATATACATATTAATCTTGTATATCTTAAGCGTCTTAAACGTGTCTATATTAACTTTAATCACACAAGTTTATAAGTTTATAAATTTATAAATAATATCTGTATTAAAATTTTAAATAATAAGTTATGAAAATATTACAGGTTATTTTATAAAAAATTAGGACAGTTTTTTAAAGTAGACATTACCTTCATAAGAATCTAAATCTCTTGAATCAAACTTTATAAAATTAAAATGCTGAAAAAACTCTAATTTTACTAAAGAGTTTTTAATATAAATACTCTTGTATCCTTCTAATTTAATCCATTTTTCAAGTAATTTAATAAAACTTGTACCAAATCCATTTCCTTTGTAATCTTTTTCAATAGCAAAAAAACAAAGTGTAGCAACTTTTGTTTGATATAAATGAATGTGTGCATACCCGACAATGTTGGTACCATGATACAAAATAAAATGCTTATGATTTTCACTATTAGAAGTAAACACAAAAGGTACACTCTTTTCATTTATCCTTGAAGAATATTTATTGCGTAAATTTTTAGCAAATTCCCATTCTGTATAATGAGTACAAATAACAATACGCAAACGTTTGAAATTAGTTTTTTTGAGAATATCTTGAATCAAATCATGTTTGCCAAGTGTATACCCTCTTAACAATTCTTTTGATTTTTCATGAGAGGAATCAATTTCTAAAAGTCTATATTTTAAAGCAGAATATTGATTCCTTGTTTTAGAGCATTTGCGTAAATAATCACGGAATAACAAATTTAGCTCTATTTCAGGATCGTTTTCTTCAAAGATATGTAAGTTAATATTCAAATTCACAGATCGGTAAACAAAACTTCTCCTAAAGGGTATATTAAAACCTGGTACATATTCATAATTCAATTCTTGTAAGTTTTTGTAATCAAAAGTTAGAGTATTAACACCAGCAATAATATCTATTTTGGGTTTTGCAGCAAGACCTGGTACTGATGTTGAACCAATATGATGTATTGACACATAATAACTTCCTAAAGCTTTTTTAATTTTTATAGATTCAGCAGCGAATATCCTTGGCCAAGCTGAACTATAGGAAACAACTTTAATTTTGTTAGAATTATTAACTTCACTAATCATATTTTATTTACTTTCTTGTTAACCAATTCTTATATTAAAGCCAATGTACTCAGTTTTAAAATATAAATGATTACAATGTTGTTTTTACTTTTATTAAAGTTTAAAACATCTTCTGTAAAATAACTAAGATAATTAACAGGCATTTTTAATTATCAATCTTGAGTAAAGTAAAAGCTCATTTACTACAGAAGCTATATTTTTAAGACCTCCGTTATCTCCAGGCCTTAGGTCAAAAACATCATAAAGACGACTACCAGGTATTTCATTAAAGATAGCTTTTTTTACATCAGACTGAGAATGAGAATAATGATTTCTGTATTTAAATAAATTTTGAATATCTACCTTATCTTCAAACTCTGGAAAATAAAGAATAGGCTTTATTTTTTCAATAATAGATGAAACCAAAAGCTCTAGTTCTTGCTGTTTATAGGGATACACTTTTAGTATGACAGACAATTTATCGACAAAATGTTTTGTTATATTAGATAGCATTTTTTTTGAGCCAGATTCGATGAATTGGATGAAATTGAAATAGACAAAACCACCAGTTAAACCAAATAAAGTAAAATCTGTCACCTCAGATATTGTAAAAGCAACTTTTAATTCGTCGGTTACATCAAGGTTAATAAATGTTTCTAAGCCATCAAAGTACTCTAACGTTTTTTGGATAAATTCAATTCTAAAGTATCGCTTTTGCTCTAAATTAAGTGTTTTTTTACCAATCTTATAATAAAATATTCTTTCAAGTAAAGATTCATCACCGTCCCAAATTTTAGCTGGTCTCAACTTTAATTCACAAGTATTAGTTGTTTGCAGACAAAAATCAAAACAATCTAAAATACATATATCCTCTTGATGTTTACTAGAAGTTTTAGATAATATTTTACCTTTTAAAGATTTAGCCCTTTGCTGCAGGGATAAACAAAAGTCTGTATCGATATCAGTTTTATCACAAAGCCCAAATAAAGCTAAAGAAATTTTTTCAGCCTCATCATCAGTATATCGTGAATGACATATATCTTTTTTAGCTTTAGGTTTCAAATCAGTAAGTTTATTAGAAATATAATTTACTAGGTTACTTTTAGACTTAGTTATCTTTGGAATATCAGTTTTAACACAATATTTTTCCATAATGGTGAAAATTTCTAAATCCTCTTGTACCTCATTAAGACTAATGTTTAACTCATCCTTAAACAAACTATCAAATTCAGTTTTACTTAATTTAGACATAATAACTGCCAGAATAATCTTAGTTTCTTCTTCAATATTAAAGTTTAATTTTCCAAGAGTTTTCTTATCGCCATACTTAATAAAATCACCCAGTACAGTTTTACTATCCGTCCCATTTGTTTTTCTTCGCTTTAAACCATTTTGTAATTTTTGTGCCTCTGAAATATAAAGATTTTCTAGAGTAGGGCTACTGAATTCGCTAGTAAATTTTTTATTCTGAATATTATTATTTATATCGCCTACCCATTTTAAGATCCTTTCATTATCATGATGGAATTGTATTGAATTCAAAAAAATTTTTACAGCTTCGCCATAATAATCTGAAAAAAATAAGTAATATGATAGTTTTGAGGCATATTTTTCTAGTGCAGTATATTCTTTTTGCTCTAAACCAATTCCGTCTAAAATATCAAAAATTTCTTTACTATCTTTTCTATCGATATAATTCTCGATTGATTTGAAAATCAAATTAAGTAGTTTTGCCTGCTGTTCAAACCTTAACTTACTAAGAAGAGGAAAAATATTTTGAATAAATTGCATTTTATACAAAGTTTTTTTTAAAGTTTGTATAAATTCTTGTATTTCTTCATAGTATTCGGACTCACCCATAAAGCTAAATGTTCTAATGAAATTTGGGTCAGTGCAATGAGTAATAATATTTCTAAATTTAGGTCCTAATAAATCAGCTTCGATTGTAAATCTTTTATCACTTTCAACAATATTTTTATAGTGGCCAAATAACCAGCTAGACATTTGAGGCATAATCTCACCTGCAACTTGCAATATTCTTAAGTAAGCAACAGATTTATCGCCTTCGCTTGAGGAGTTAACTAGAAGGATTCTTCTTAATAAATCATTTATTATATCTTTATCATGATAAAAGGATGACAAACTGCAGAAACTATTAAAGCCATCATATATTGAGTTTTTAATGTAAGTTAGGCTTTTTGGCTCATCTATATAAATGAAATTTAATGAGTGCACACCTTGTAATAATTTCCATATTATACTCTGATTTTTCTTATCTAAATAATCATTTAAAAGATAATCATAAAAGTCATTTGCATGTTTCCCAAATTCTGATTTAGCAGCAGTGTATTTTTTAAGAAGGTGCCAGTTAAACCTTTTGTTTTGCGTTTTGTTTTTACCTTTATCCTTTAATGCCTTACCTGAATCTGATTTATTAGTAAGAGGATAAGATACTCCATCTCCAAAAATACCAAAATAATCAACTATATTTTTATTTAGCATTTCAAAAATTCGGTATTTTGTGTAATCTAAATCAATTTTAATTTTAAATTTTAACTCTGCTACCTCATCAAGATATATTTTATATCCCCTAAGTTCTAATAAAATATCTCCTTTACTCGTGCACTGCCCAAGTAAAATATCTTCATCAATCTCTTCAGTATCAAAAAATAACCCTACATAATAACTATTATTTACAATTAAAGTTAATGCTTCTAAAATTTCTGTTTCTTTTTTTTCGTCAAACTCTTGTTTTAACTGCTCTTCAATTTTTTCAATAGCGCAATTTATTTCATCAATTAGTTCTTTTTTAAGTTTTTTAGCATCATCTTGTTTAATATGACTATTAAAATACTCTATGATTCTTAATATATTTTCTTTAGCTTCTTGAATCTTTTTTGTATCATCTTCTCTCATATCAAATAAAGAAAACTCAAAACATTTTTGAACACCGTCTTGAAAATAATAAAAAGGCTTTAAATTTAAGTTTTGTCTAAGTAAGTATCTTTCATTTCTATTAAATCTAGCGTTTTTTATAGTTCTTTTTCTTAAGTTGTAAGATGATGTTAATTCAGCATTTATGCCATAACCTAATATGCTTTGATTTAACAAGTTTTCTACTGTTATAAATCCAGTTGTATACGGAGCATCAATTGCTGATTTTAATCCACTAACTTGTTTGATACTTAATAAACCATAAGCTTTTTGAATTATTGGAAGTATAAAACCTAGCGCATCAAGATTATCTCCGTAGCTTAATGTATAAAAAAGATTTGTGCTATCACCTTCTATAACCAGCCAAAATGCATTCCAATAAAAGCTTACAGTTTTATCATAATTTGTTGATTTGTGCATTATTGGTAATAGCACCATTCTATTTTTATTACATGATGATTCTTTTTCATTAGAAACATTTTTTAAAATAGCATCTGCGTAACTCTCATTCAAAGATAAATACTCTTTCGGTTCTTCAGACTCAATTAAGCTTTGTGGTTTTAGCTCTAATTCTACTGGGTAATCAGTAGCTTTTATCAAGGTTAAATTTTCATCACTCTCTATAACTTCCTCTAAAATTTCATTTATATCAGTAGCTGATAGACTATGTTCAAAATTAACAGCTTCAGAAACGCCTTCATTTTTGACTATAATTGTGCACGGATTTGATGCGCTTAGTATTGAGAGAAATAAGATTATAGAAAAATATATCTTTGTAATATGCATGCTTGCTTACCGTAAATTATTAATTCAACATATTACAGTACAAAAATTTATATATAAATACTAAAAATAATTAACATTTAAGTTTTACTAAAAAAATCTGAGCTTGTAATTTTAGTTTTTAAATATATTGAAAGATAAATAATTACTTGGGATAGCCTTTTTATTCCATTATCTATATGAGGTCGTTCATCAAGGACTATAATTGGTAGATTGAACTGAGATAACTTACTTTTCTGCCTTAAGTTTGATGGCAGGAATTCCCTTATCAATTCAAGAGGTTCTTCATCAAAAGGTTTTGGATGAGCATAATAATTTCTAATAAAATCAAATTTAATTATATTATCTGCAAAATACGGCACTTGATATAAGATTTTGACTTTATTAAGTAAACATCCAATTAAAAACTCTAGACCTAACTTTTTTGAGGGACTTTTTTGTAAACGAGAATCTAGAATATGTAAAAATGGTTTTTGTAAATTCACAATAGGAATAGTAGTATCACAAACTCTCTTTACAAAACCTGCATAACCTAGATTTTGCATACCAAAATCAGTACAGTCTGTTGCATGGTTTATTGTAAAATCTAATTTAATATAATCTTCTATACATTTTAAATCACTTAATATTCCGCCTAATAAATTATTAACAAATACCTTTTTTTCTTCAAAAGAAAACATTGTTTTACCTATCTTTTTAAAAAACATACTTTCTAAAAAAGATGGTATTATGCTGAAAAAACTTGGGTTAAATTTTTCTAGTTTAAGTCTATTAATAAAGGTATTAAGAAATTTTGAATAGGCATCAAAAATATGTGCTTCACTAATACCATTTAGTTCTGTCATACCTCTTAGAATACTTCCAAGTTTTTGCATCCTGGTTTTAAAAGTAAGAGATAATTTTGATAAATTTTTGTCTTTTTTTTCATCGATATTACTATCAAACATAATTTGTAATTTTTCAATATCTTCCTCTTCTAAATAAGATTCAGTTAAGTAAGATTTTTTATCTGACATAGATTGTGAAGTTTTTAAGATTTTTATTTCAGGTATTTCAATAGCAGTTTTTTTATCTTCTTTTGACTCTGTTTCTTTTTTGGAATCTTTAAAATCTTTAGTATTTACATGATGACTTTCTAATAAATCTTTAAAATCAGGTCTCAAATAATCTGTTTTGGAATTCTTGTCAAAAATAAGAAAAGATAAATATTGTTTTAAAGAAACTATTTCATGCTCATTAAGTTCATTAATTAAAAATGAATATATTAAATAACTACATGTTTTTCCATGACGATAAGCATAATGATTAAATGAATCTTCTTTTTGAGCAAAATTTAAGATTTTAAGCTTTTGCTTTTCATCTAGTAATCTTATAAAACACTTAGGATGTGTGATTTGGCTTAAATCATTTTCGTTACAACAATCTTGAAATTCTGAACTTTCAATAAGTCTTCTTGATATTTCATTAATATCTTCATCCTCTAATATTTCATTCTTTATAAGCTTTTTTTTACTTAAATGGAACTTATTAAACAAGTTCGTTAATTTTTTTGTTCTTTTGGCAGCTTCATTTTCTCTACTTGTTAATACTCCATCGAATATTTGTAACAACCATTCTATTTCAAAATATTTATCATTAGTTACTCTTTTGATTAAATTTGTAATCTTATTTGATGAAAATGAATCTAAATAAATTAAGGACATTGCTTTTGCTAGCAAGCTTTGTTCTATTGGATCTAAATAGCGAAAATAGTATCTATGTACGAAACATTTTTCTTTTATATTATAAAATTCTAAGGAATCAACTATTTTTTGTTTTATAAATTTTTTGTAATACAAATTATTATCAGTATCAGCTAATTCAAAATTTTCGGCAGATTTGTTAAAAAGTCTTTGTTCCATAAAATGTACAAAATCAACATCAATAATAAATGATTTATATGCTATTATGGGAAATATTTCATTAACAAACCTTAATTTAATTAACATCATTTTAAACGAATTTAATGCATTATAATCAATTGCAAATTCTTTATTACTGGTAATAAAATCTATATTAATATGAGAATATTTGTTTCTAATTTCTTGAAAAAAACTTGTAAATGAATTTAATTTAACAGATGTTGGAAATAATTTTTCATAATTTAAGGTTATCCAAGTAGAAAATTTAGGTAGATATTCGCCCGCAACTTGAAAGAATCTAAGATAAGCAAATATATCTAGTGATTCATCATCATTTGATAACATTGACAATCTTAAAAGTAAGTCATTAATTATATTTGCATCATATTCCCATGAAGCTAATCTTGATATTTTTTCTATTGCTTCTATTTGATGTTTTTCTAAAAAAGAATTGTAATTTATGTTAACAGTATCTAAATATTCCAATGAATCGATGCTACATAAAAATAACCATAAAATACTTTCTTCTTTGTTTTCGATATAATCATCCCTTAAAAAACTATATAAATAATTACGTTGTTTTTCTTCACATTTTAAAAGCAATCTAGGTAATGTTCTTAATATTTCCCAATTAAAATTTTTATTTTCCAGCTTAATAGGGTATGAAAATTTATCTAATTTATTAAAAAAATCATGTAGCAGATTTAAAATTCTAGGTTTACAGCTTGGATAATAGTATGTATCTAAGATATTAAACTCTACAATATTTTGTTTAATCTCTAAGATAACTTCATCGCTACTATCTACATTTAAATCCTCAAAAATAGTTTTATCGTCACTAAGAAATTGAAACATGAAATTTATTAAGTTCTGCATTTCAGAAAATTTATCCATTACCTGTTTATTAACCTTTGACGATTTTTGCTTTAAGTCAATAAAACTATCGATTAACCTAGTTGTTTTATTTAATATTTCATCTACACCATTTTCTAATATCTCTTTGTTTAGAAAAGTTAACATTCCTCCTCTTAAATGTTTTGTACTGCTATCTATCAAATCTTTGTCTTTTAGTTGCAAAGCTTTGAAAGTAAAATTAAATGGGTATTGCTTACCACTATAGACGTAATAGCAAAGAGGTAATGAATATGCCTGACGCATTAAAAAATACTCGTTTTTATTAGCAACAGCTCTATTAATGATTTTTTTTCTAGTTGGAATTGTTGAAGTCATTATACCTTGTCTAACTATACCATCAGACAAAGATTCAAAAATTTTTAATACTAAGTAACCTGTATCTTGTGGTTTGTATGATGATAATTCATAACCCTGGACTTTAGTAAATGAGATAGCGCCATAGACATTTTGTAGTATACTAATCAACCGCCATAAACCATAAGGGATTGAGTCATTGCTAAGGCTATAATATGCTTTTACTCCAGAATCATCTTTAACCAACCAAAAAGCATCCCAATGAATTGAATATCTATTATTTTCTTCAAGAAATTTTGTCATAAAGGGTAAAAATATCGTTCTATCTTTATCAAAGTTTCTTTTTCTTTCTTCTAATATGGAATTTCTAGTCAGCTGTGCATACTCTTCATCGCTTATATCTAAAGTATGCTCTATCGGTTTTACTAAAGTATTACTAATTTCATCGTCTTCTTCGATAAAAGTTCCCATGTCATAAGCACTCATAGAGTGATTTGGATTAACGTGTGTCAGTGATAAAATAGTTGTTTCTTGAGAGTTAATTGTATTTATTACAAATAAACAAAAGGGTATTAGTGAAATTAACTTAGTATTCATTGACTTTATATTTCTGAGAATTTTTAATGTGGTATTGAGGTAGGGATTTACAAGCAGCTAAGAATTAACTGCTTGTAAATTTTAGAGTGGTTTAACTTTCGGATTTAGCTTTTAAAGCTTCTACTTCGAGTCTTTTGCGTTCTTGTGCTACAGCTACTTTCTTTGAAAGTACTTTAACTGCAAGTAACCAACCGGTTGCAACTAATACAAATGCACCAAACGCTGCAGGTGCTATAGCAACTACATCTTTAGTCATAAATACAGTAAATAGGAACATTTGTGCCCATCCGCCAGCTGCTTTACCTAAACGTCCACCAATAACGTCTACTGCTGCTTTACCTTTAGATTTTAATTCTTCATTTAAAGGTAGATAAGCCATTTCTTTGGTAGGATCAAACAAAGTGTATTTAACTGACTTAGCAAATACAACAACTATGAACCCTAAGGCGCAAGCTGCGGTTACTTTATCAGTACTTAATATAGCTAATAAAGGCTCTACTAAATCTTTAGATATGATAAACAAGAATAAGAATGTTCCACCAACAAAAGTAACAATAGGTGTTATTGCTGCGGATGAAAACCAACTAAATGTTCTTAAGATATTTGAACCAATAAATAATCCAAATAATATTGCTATAATACCATTAGCTCTTGAGAAATCTCCCATATAGGCATTATATTTAATTTTATCGCCATTAAAGAACACACCTAACTGATGCTTCCACTGAACTTCTACTAAGTTTATGGTTACACCGTAAGCCACAATTAGTAACGCTATGAATAGTAATTCAGGTGATGACATTATAATTTTAAATGACTCTTTCAAAGAAGGCTTTTCTTTCTTTTTCTTAGGAGCGCCTGCTTGCTCGACTGGATCATAATATTTTTTATCATTTAAAACATTTTGGTGCATCCATCTATAAGTTGCTATTGCCGAGAAACCAAAAACAACAACTGTTCCCATTAATATGTACATAGAAACTGTAAAGTAATCTACGCCTTCTGGAACAAAGTTTTGGATATCTTCAGAACAAAACTTAACCATTGTTCCTGAAAGAACTAAGGAAAAGTTAGCAATAACTGCTAAAAGACCATAAAATCTTTTTGATTCTGATATTCTAACAATGTGGTTTGCAAACTGCCAAAATACTAAAGCTACCATTGCGCTACCCCAGATTTCTGACATTACGTAAAATAATGAGTAGGTCCAGTAAGCAATTATATCAATAATTCCAATAGCCCACGGAGCTGCTAGATACCAACTTTTTATTGTACTTGCACTTGGGTGTAAGTAATCAGCCATTGGATATATTACAAAACCAAACAAACCAAAAAAGATTAAAAAAGGTACAACAACAACGTAAAACAGATTTTCTCTACTAAATATATTTGTAGCTTTTGAATACAAAATTACAAACAAAATTGCAGCACTGGTTACAACGATACCTTTTAAATATGGAAGAACATTTGCTCCTGCTGAATTTATAATTAAAGTATCTTTAGTGTCACGAAGTAATGTGTAGTTAAATAGTAAACAAAATAAAATAAATGCTAGTGGCAAGAATTTTTTCATTTCAAAACTATGTATTGGCCAAAGCTTGGCACGCCAGCCAGTAAACTGGTTAGGCTCCTTTTGGTTAGTATTAGTCATAAATTATCCTATAATTATTAAGTTTTTAAAGCCTTTCTACTAGATTAATTAATACAAAGGTTTCAATCAAGCAGTGTATTGTTTATTCAAACAGTACATGCAACCCTGCATTTTACATTTAAATAATATTTGCGTCAATTTAATTAACAATTCAAAAATAGGAACAGTTTTTATATAATTTTTCGAAAATTCAATAACACTATGTATATTCAAACATAGTAAAAATAAAGTTTAAAATGTATCATAAAATATATTTGGTATTTTTATGAAAATTGAACAAAAAGAATGTGTAATCTTATTGCATGGAATAATGCGTTCAAGCTACGACATGAAACTCATTGAAGATTTTTTTGTGCTTAATAATTACAAAGTAATCAATATCAACTATCCATCAACTAAATATAATATTCAAACATTAGCCAAGAATATCTGGGAAGAAGAAATTTCAGATCTTAAAAATTATAAAATAAATTTTGTCGGTTATTCAATGGGTGGAATAATAGCTAAAACTATTATTGAAAAGTATCAACCTGAAAATCTGGGTCGTGTTGTTTTCATAGGTTCACCTATTCATGGTAGTGAAGCTGCTGATTTTTATAAAAACTTGAAGATATATAAAAAATTTCTTGGTCCTTCTGGACAACAGCTAAGCGCAAAAAATAAATTATTTAAAGATGATATAACTGTTAATTATGAATTAGGTTGTATTGCAGCTTCCTTATCTAGTTTTGGTAAACTATTTTATCCTACAGCATATTTTATAATAAAAGGTCCTAGTGATGGGAGAGTTTCGGTTGAAAGCACCAAAGTCAAAGGTATGAAAGAACATATAATAGTAAAACTACCTCACTTTTTTATGCCATTTAGTAAAAAAGTTAAAAACCTAGTTTTAACTTTTATAAAATTTGGTAGCTTTCACCATAAAAATTGATGTTATAAAATTAACTAATATACTTAATTAATAAAGTTATATGGTTAAGTTTAAATGTGTAGGTTAGCAGCTTATTTGGGTAAAAATAAAATATCTTTAAGCGAAATAGTAATTAATCAAAAAAATTCTCTTTTAAAACAAGTAGTAACATCATCTGAAAAAAAAGTATTCATTAATTCTGATGGCTTTGGTTTCGCATGGTATGGAAGAGGTTTTAAAGAGCCTGGTTTATTTAAATCTCCGTTTCCAATTTGGAATGATAATAACTTAACAAACTTAACAAAAATAATTTATTCTAATTGTTTTATAAGTCATATAAGAGCATCTACCCTTACAGAAACTTCTTGGCAAAATTGCCACCCTTTTATATATAAAAATTTTAGTTTTATACATAATGGTGAGATCACAAAGTTTGATTGCTTTAAACTTGAAATAATTAACTTTATAAGCAAAGACTTATTTTTAAAGATTCGAGGTAACACAGATTCAGAATATATTTTCTATTTAATAATGCATTTTTACAATATTACAAACAATATTCAAGAAGCTACGATTTGTGCAATAAAATGGTTATACAAGGTTAATAAAACCATTAAATCTATATTAAAAATCAACATCATTTTATCAAATGGTAAGCAGATTATAGCAGTAAAGTATTCCAACGATTCAGATATATGTTTGGGATACAAGTCTTTAAGAGATGGAGGGTTTGAAATAAGCTCTGAGCCTTTATCTTTAGATGATTGGATAGAAATTGATTCACAAAGTATAGTTACATTTGATACAGACTTTTTAAATCCCAAAATTGAAAATTTAATTTTAGATTAAAATTAATTTGGTTAGTCCCAATAGCAGCAATCTTTAAAATGATCACAAACCATACCACTAGCTTGCATAAAAGAGTAGATTGTTACAGGCCCAATAAACTTAAATTTTTGTCTTTTAAGTTCATTACAAATTTTCATACTTAGAGAGGTAGATGACGGAATATCTGAAGCATTTTTCCATTTATTAATCTTAGTTTCATGATTTACAAAGCTCCAAATATAATTATTAAAAGTTCCGTATTGCTTTTGTATTTGCAGTATAATTTTTGCGTTGTGTCTTGTTGATTGGATTTTCAATTGATGTTTTATGATACCAGAACTAGTTAATAATTTTTTTAAGTAGTTATCTGTTAAGGAAGCAACTTTAAAGATATTAAAGTCATAAAATTTCTCTTGATACTCTGCCCTTTTTTTCAAAATAGTTTCAAAGCTTAGGCCTGCTTGAGCAATTTCTAGGGACAGTATCTCAAATAATTTATTATCATCATGAGTGGGAAAGCCCCACTCATGATCATGGTAATTTGCATATAAACTTTGATTAGGTTTATTTGCAAAACACCTAATTTTACTCATTTGTAAAATTAGTCTGTACGTTTCTTATCAAATTTTCTTTCTCCTTTGAAGAAAGTACTAGGCTTTGAAGAACTAGGTTTGTTTGAAAAATCGCTTGTTGAGCTACTTCTTCTTGTTGAGTATTCATTTTTCTCATCTCTTCTTTGAGGTCTGCCTCTACTTTGGCTGCCTTTTTCATAAGGAGATTTATAACTAAATGAATTACCACTTACATCACTAGCTTCAGATCGTCTTGGTCTATCGCTGCTATATGAACCTCTAGATTGTCCGTCATCACGTCTTGGTCTATCGCTGCTATATGAGCCTCTAGACTGTCCGCCATCACGTCTTGGTCTATCACCAAATGAGCCTCTAGACTGTCCGTCATCACGTCTTGGTCTATCACCAAATGAGCCCTTAGATTGTCCGTTATCACGTCTTGGTCTATCGCCAAATGAGCCTCTAGATTGTCCGTCATCACGTCTTGGTCTATCGCCAAATGAGCCTTTAGACTGTCCGCCATCGCGTCTTGGTCTATCACCAAATGAGCTTCTAGATTGTCCATCATCACGTCTTGGACGATTACCTCCAAATGAGTTTCTTGAGTTAGAAGATCTATTTCTAGGTCCTCCTCTTCCTCTTGATTCACTATCAAAACTTGGTTTGCCTTTATATTTATCTGGATTCATCAGTCTATCGATGGCATTCCATTTACTTTTATCAACTGGGCAGACGATGTTTAATGCAAAACCACTAGAACCTGCTCTTGCTGTTCTTCCTATTCTATGGATATAGTCCTCTGGACATTGTGGTAAATCGTAATTTACTACATGCTGAATATGAGGAATGTCTAAACCCCTGGCTGCAACGTCAGTAGCAACTAAAATTCTATATTTCTCTTGTCTAAAGTTGGCAATCACTCTATCACGTTTTGATTGTCTCAAATCACCGTGAATAGCACTTGCTGTAAAATCATGGTCATTTAATCTTTTTGCAAGCTTATCTGCACCATGTTTAGTTTTAACAAAAATAATAACAGAACCTTCTCTGCTTTCTAATTGTTCTTTTAAAACTGTATACTTCTCGCCTTCAGAAACATTGATGTTTTCTTGTTCAATGTTTTCTGCAGGAGACGAGGTTGGATTTACAGAAATTTGCTCAGGGTCGTTTAAATATCTTCTAGATATTTTAACAATGTTTCCGGGCAATGTTGCTGAAAAAAGCATTGTCTGACGAGTTTCAGGCATTCTACCAACCACGTCTTCTATTTGAATGCTAAAACCCATGTCTAGCATTCTATCTGTTTCATCTAAAACTAAAAAATCTGTTTCAGACAAATCTAAACTTTTTCGATTTAAATGATCATTAATTCTACCTGGTGTACCTACAATAATTTCAGGGTTTCTTTTTAATTGGTTTAATTGTTTGAACATTGGTTCGCCACCAATTAAAACAGCAGTTTTAATGTTGCTGCTTTTACCAATCATTAACTGAAATTGTTTAGCAACTTGTGTAGCTAATTCTCTTGTAGGAGTCATAACTAGCGCACGTTTTTTTTCTTTGCTCATTAGTTTTGCTATTAAAGGTATCCCAAAGGCGGCTGTTTTGCCGGTCCCTGTTTGAGCAGAACCTAAAATATCTTTTCCTTCTAAAGCAAGGGGTATAGCCGCTGCTTGGATAGGTGTGGGTAGACTAAAATTAATTTGGGCTAGATTGTCTTTAAAAGACTGTTCCAAATTCATTTCTTGAAATGATGTCATGTATAAATCTCTGTATTTAAGCTTAGATTGATGTTTATTAGTTGATTAATCAATTAAAGATAAATTATCAGCAAAAGAACGGTTATTTTTGTTACCTAGCTCAAATTCTACTTTTTGACCATCATCAAGCTGGCTAAGACCTGCTTTTTCTACAGCGCTGATATGCACAAAAACGTCACTCTGTCCATTATCTGGTACAATAAAACCAAAACCTTTAACTTTATTAAACCACTTAACTGTACCTGTATTCATATTTTATTTTCCTATTATTAGTATATTTTTTTAAATTAAATTTGTTATGTTTTTAAGACAAAAGTCCCCTTTTTTTGAAATTGATAATTAGTTATAGAAATCGAATGCCAGAAGGATTGATGATATAAAGAAGTAACGAATTTTTTAATTGAGAACCATACAAATTTACAAGATTTTGACTTTTTATCCCGCAAAAGTCAAGCATTATATTCAAACAGTGCTAAAGATTAGGTAAGAGAATAAGCAATAGATGGACAAAAATATATTACCCCTGCCATAATTGCACCCCAAATAATTAATCTAGCACCAGTATGATCTTCATGAAAATTTATTAATTTTATTTTAGTTAACAAAACTTCTGGTATGTTAAAGTGGCATGAAACGAGATAACTATTATTATATTTTAGCGTTGTCGTTTTATATGGGCTTATATTATTGCCATTTATACATCTAAATTTAATCTTAATATCGGAGTTTTCTGTAATTAATCCGTGAAGATTATTTCTAAATTTTTTGTAAGTTATAACGTCTATATTAAAATATTCCTCATTATTGTCTATAAAATATTCAACCAACCTGTTTAAAATATTATTGTTAGTAATGTAATCTATACTTTTGTAATGATATGAATTGGCTTCTTTAATTTGAATTTGAGATTTTGAATTTATAAAATAAAAAGTCATTATTATCGAAGTTTTTAATATATGTTTAAGCATTTTTCCTCTAAATATTTTATTTTGCCCATCAATTTCTTCTTGTTTTTAGATAAAAATCATTAAAATATCAACTATTTTTTTATTAATCTAATGAAAAATATTAATAGTTTGCTTATTATTTGGTTTAATGAGCTCATTTTGAATTAATATATATACAAAAGTTATCTATTATGACTAATATAACCTACTCTTGAATCTATTATTAATTCTTTAAATCTAATCTCTATCAAAAAAACTGAACCCATGACAAAAAATATTTTTAAAGCCATCATATTTTTCTTAGCCCATATTTATGGGGATGAGACAAGCTTAACTTTAGTTTGTTATACACAAGGTACATCTAATCCAAATTCCCCAAGTAATTCTTTTGAGTTTCTTTCAGAGCTTGATGATAAGAAGAGTTTAGAGCAAAGCGATGACCAACAAGAGACAGTATTAACTATACTTGATAACCATAATATGTGCTCGGCAGTACTAGTAAATACTAGAAATGAACACGAATCTTTCTTAGAAACTCCAGATTATTTTACACTAGTAAATCCATATATTAAGAAAAGAAAGAAAAAAAATAAAAGCATCCCTTTTCAAAGAAAATATATTTGTTCTCTTGAACATAAAGAGGTAAAAATATACAAAGATAGCAGCAAATATATCATTTTGTCAGAATCAACTTTTACTTTAGAAGGTGGAGATGTAGATGGAGAATGGGATTTAGATTTTCATTATTCTAATTCTTTTTTGGCTAAAGTTCTAGATGATGATAGTATTTTTTCTGTATTAGTCTCAGTTCCATCCACCATAAATAATATGTTTTTTGATAAGCTAATTAAAAAAAATATATTAGTAGGGGGGGACTTATCTGTCACTCCAGAATGGATGGAGGAAGAAGATGTAAATATTGAGCCAATTAAATTAAGTAGTGCTTTAGCAACAAAACGTGACGGAAAAACTTTTTCTTTAAATGAATGCTTATTCCAAAACCCAAAAATTCAGCTAAAAGCAAGACCGTCAATTAAGAGTACGAACACACAAAAAAGATTAACTCTTCCAGCATTACCCTCTTCTTGTGTATCAGGTACAGACCAAACTGTAGATGAAAAAGACACAGAATCTTTATTAAAACAAGAAGCAAGAGGCACTGATTTTACAATAAAAGGAAATTTAACTGTCTCTTTTTTAACTTCTAAAAATCCTAGAAAACCAGCAGAGCCAAATAATCTTATTGTAATAAATGCTAAGGCTGAAATACCTAAAAGATTTAATTTTAACTCTGATAGCATCGTAGTATCTGGAATTTTGTGTAAAAGTATGTTCCGCAAGATTGCAAAGTATTACAAGAATCATAATTCAACCCGCACGGAACCTCATCTCATAAGTGTGATAGAAGACGATAAATTACATGATGAAATTACAAAAGCAGGATCAGTAATAAAATATCAGAAAATAACGAGATATTATACAAATTTACCTATATTTTCTACTTTTGATAATGGTGAAATAAGCTTAAATTTGCATCCAACAGCATTAACATCAATATTGCTGTCTTATGAAGGAGCTTACTATGAAGGTGATAAGATTTATTCTTACTTGGATTTTGTAAATAGGTCTTTACAACAAAACCCAGAAAAAAAATCAAGCGTTAAAGATGATTTACTACAAGATTGTATTGGATTAACTAGTAAAGATTTAGTTATTACCAATAAAGGTAAAAAAGT
>Ga0136599_1000202_pt1 | contig 18151 bp, 27 predicted proteins | sample AntRauMFilla2697_FD_104635 | JGI IMG/M metagenome (GOLD analysis project Ga0136599, IMG submission 104635) | Saline lake microbial communities from Rauer Islands, Antarctica - Metagenome Filla 2 #697 | ecosystem: Environmental > Aquatic > Non-marine Saline and Alkaline > Saline | place... | reverse complement strand
TGCTTCATATGTAAAATCTGTGCAGTTGCCGCCAACAAACGTCTCGCTAGCAAAACCATCCACTTTGTATGGGAATTCCTCCAGCAATGCCAGCGTCTTAGTCATTCGCTTAAACTCCCACGCAGGATCAGCCTATGATAGCGCGATTGCCACCAGCAAAATCGCAACGCCCAGCGTGAAAATTGATGTAATTATAAATGATCTAATCATGATATTTTACTTTCGTTTGGTTAAATAATTGTTAAAGAGTTCACCCACCAAGGGCTGCGTCATATACCTGCTTTGCTATGTATAGCTTAGGTTCAAGGACACCAACCCAGTTCCATGCTGGGGGACTCATTCTTTACCCACTCAAAAGAGTGTCTGGTGACAATAAAGAGAGCAATAGCTATGGCCATCATCACACCTCCCCACACTAAAGAGTCAATCGCTTCGAGTCGTGTAATCATCAGCAAAGCCTCACCAACCTCTGGCGCGTAGTCTACAACTACACCCTGAACGGCGTCTAATATCTCTGCCATCTTGGAACTAACACTAGGCAGAGCCTCAATAAGTTTTGTTGTCATTTCGTCTTTTGTTTCTGTATCCATTATTAAATCTCCATTAAGTAGGTGTTAAATAGCTCGCCCAAACAACGCTTGATTAATTGTGTTTTAGTTAAGTTTTTGAGGCGGCGATGATAAACCCCGAGGCGACTTGTGGTACGATTGCATCGCCAGCTGCATGGAGTATAGCCACTCTTGCGGGATACCCATTAACCAACAGCTGAATTGAGGGTTCAACGAGCCTTTGTTTCCCGTCTGGGCAGTCAACCCATATGCCACTCTGCCAAGGGTGTCGTTGCGCTCCTTGCCGTCCTTTCTGAATTGGCTCTTGCTCAAGTCCCCTGTGTCCTTGTGGTCCCGAACCGTTGGCGTTGGCCACATTGCTGGGTTGACTTGCTCCCTTAAATTTGACGGCGCTGTCCGCCCCTTCCTCGTTGTGGCAAATTGCCTGTCCATAGCCTCTAGGCTGCGCTGGGGCAGATGGCCCATCGTGTTGGGTGTTGACCACATTGCTGGGCTGTCCACTTGCTTGCTTGACAACAAACCATAATCTCTCACGCCTATGGGGCGCACCGACGGAGCTAGCTGGCAATACAGCCGCCCCAACGGCGTAGCCTTCCGATTCCAGCCCTTGATAAACATCATCAAGCCACCCGTGGGTAACTGCGCTTGCAACCTGTTCTCCAAAGACTGTTGCAGGTCTGCGCTCGCAGATGAGGCGGAGCCATTCAGGCCATAAGTGTCTATCATCTGCTTTACCTTTTTGCCGTCCAGCGGGACTAAAAGGCTGGCAGGGGCAACTGCCTGTCCAAACGGGTTTATCTTCAGGCCATCCCGCGAGGTTAAGCGCGTGATCCCAGAGTCCGATGCCTGAGAAAAAGTGGCATCTAGTGTAAGCTGCAAGCTCATCTGCTTGCACGTCTTGGATTGGTCTGTCATCAATATACCCCTTGGTTATATGTCCGTCTTTCATCAGCTGTGAAAGCATGGCACATTTTTTCTTGTCAAATTCGTTGTAATACACTTCCATCTATTCACCCTTACATTGGTTCATTGTGTGTCCAGCTTTTCGCCGATGTTGGTTACTTCAATTGATTACGAGCGTCTTTGATTGCACCGTAGTCAGCCATACGTTCACCCGCCCAAGCAGTGTACCCATCTAATACGTTTTGTGCCGCCGCTCGTGTTGCTTGTGGGCAAAACTCCATTTGCTTGTAACCCTTCTTCCAAGTTGCAAACGACCCATTTACACCGCCTGCAATGCCGCTCCAACCATGTGACTTGCCGTGGCATACTTGCGGAATGAAGCCCGCCACAGTGTCAATAACCCGATAACCCTCAATCGCAAGAAGCAAGCGGGGTACTTGGCTACCGTTGATTCCAACGTAGCAGCTCCCAAGTTTTACCCAACTCAGTTGTAAAAGGCATGATCTCCCCATTCATTGTAACAAAGTCAAAAACTTTACCTTTTAGTTCTTGTTTAACCTTGTCAAATTTAAACACTTCTTTATCACTATAAATAACGACTCGTGCTCCAGTCCTAACAAGAATAGCAAGTGCATACTTTAGACCAGTTCCAAAGAAACCTACACAACTATCATCATTTTTAACAGATACCCCAAAACTCTTAATAAAGTGTTTTTCTAAAACACCATTATTTGCAAACATTACATATTTCATCAAACATCCCCAGTTGCTGCTAACCACTTTGTTAGCTGTTCATATTCACTACGTACATCGGCACGTATTTCGTCATTTTCCAAGCTACCATTCTATTTTGCTGTACTTGAAAAGTTGTTTTTGTTGTTTTCATTACCAAACTTCTTTTTTCAACACAACTGTGTTATTGCTTTCTCTGTTCTTCCATCTAGTATTTTAGTGAGTTCTTTAAAAACGTCTTTATTAGTTCCTTTTTTGTCTTCAATTGCTTCTTTTAATACTAGACCTTCTGTCTCTGTTCATTTAGAAGTCATTTTACCCACTCCCTTTCATATTTCACTAGAACACCACTTTCTAATGCATTGCATCCATGTTCACCTTGGGCATCTACAATGTAAACACATTCACCTGAGCTCCAACTAAAGTAGACCACGGGGGTGTTAGCCCAAACATGTAATATTGCTATAATCACACTTAGTGTAACAACAGGTGCTACAAGATATTGTATAAATTTGTAATTTTGCATTTTTATCTCCTATGTAAAAGTTAATTAAGGTTGAACCCAAACAGTAGTAACTCCAAAATGCTCAGCAGCAGCTTTTGCACCTTGTTTGACAGTACCGAAGGGAGCGAAAAATACGTTATCTATGTCGTCATTACTTTTTTGCAGCAAATGCCCAAGTACCTTTACCTTTGGCTTCTTTGCCGTGGCTAAAAGTAAAGTTTGACTGATTTATTGTGGTTTTGTTTGTTTGTCATTTTAATTTCTTTCTATCTTTGTTTCTATGGTGGACTTGTTTGCTGTCCATATTCTTAATATAAGGCTTTGTTCAACAGAACGCAACCACTAACCTAACCCAAATTGCAATTTTGTTCATATTTGTAATAACAGTTTGATTTTAAAAGAAAATCATCCTCTTTTTGTGCAACACAAGACAACAAAAGCAGGCTACTTAGCCCAAGAAAGACGAACTTCATTGATTTTTCCTCCTGAATAAATGTCAAGCTCACAAGCAATTCCTACCGCTTTCTTTGCACAAGCCCCCACGGCCATTGCTCCAAGTGCATATTGATCACCTGTTCCAAGTGCATAACAATTATTCTTGTTTATTGGTTGCAGATAAAGTTCATTGTCTAAAAAATACAGGTTGTTTGCGTCTGCAACTAAGCAATTGAAATTTTCACGTTTTAAGGACGGCAATTGGAGGCCACTAAACTCACGGCCTTCCAAAATTGCATCACGTATTTTATATCCAGCAAATATATTACCAGCAAGTGCAAATTTATACCTACCTACTTTGAATATTTTTGTTTCATAGTCAACCCGAGTATCCCCAGCGGTAACTAAAGTGTCTGCTGCTAATATTCCATTCTTATATGCTACTGTAGTCATTGCACCTCCATACACAAAATCAAAGCAATGTCACTGTTAAAACCTTGTTTGATTGCTTCATCATAAATTGTTTTTCTGAGTCCAGTTAATGCTATATAATATCTTTTGTCCTCTTCTATGTTCCTTAAAAACTCTTCAACGTAAGCAGTGTACTCATTGTGTCGCTTGTCCTCTAAATTGTGGATCATCGTTGGTAAGCCTCTTGTACACATTTAGCTTGGTAGATTGCATCATCAAGAGCACTGGGGTGTATTCCTTTACGTACAACTAAAGGTGGACCTTTTACAAAGTACAAGGTACGTGTATCCATTTCATTCCAAAATTTCCATGGTAATTCTAAGTTCAAAGCTTCTGCTACACTACGTAAAATTGGAATATCAAAACTTGCTCCATGAGACCAAGCATGACTAACTCCGTTTTGCCTAGCAAAGTTAATAAACTGTTGCATAGCTCCTACAAGTGAAAGTCCTCCACCCCTTGTTGTAGCTACATTTTTCAAAGCCTCTGGACTTTGTTTAAACCACCAAGCAACAGTTTTCAAGTCAACATGCCTATTAACTGTATTTTGGTTGATACCAACTTCAAAAGTTTTACCCAAAGCATCAGTTTTAGGATCAAACAGAACAGCTCCTATTTCAATAATTGTTGCTGCTGGGTTTGTACTTAGTGTTTCTAAGTTAATCATTAAATGTTTCATTACTTTTTACTTTCTGTAAATATTTGAATTTCTACTTCAACTCCTGGATCACAAACTAAAACTTTTGAACCTTTGCTAACCTGTACTTGTATACCCTCTTTTACCATTGCACACGCAATCCTGTTTGCCCAAGTGGTTTTTCCGGAACCCTGCTTTCCAATTAAAATAATTTTCATTTTTTGAAAAATACCAAGAAAAAAGTACCAAGACTAATGAGAAAAAATGGGATAAGTAAAGGTGAAAAAATCCACCACCATGACCAATCAATTTGTTCTGTTAGTTTTAACCCAATAAATAAAAGTATTAGTAACCCTAAAAAGTTTATTTTCATTTTAGTTCTCCTTTGAAAAAAGATGATTAACATCTACTGCAACAAAGTTTTCACTCTTTACAACACGACCAGCTGCACTGATGATGGGCTTGCCTGCCCCATCAAGTTTACTTAGGTTTGCTTTATGTACCTCAGAAACAGCACGTTCTAACTTATTATCAAGCCCAAAACAAATAGCAGTACCGTCGCAAACATAGCGCAAATCTGCGAGTTCATGTAAACAACTAACCATATCACCTTCTGCAATGGAAGCTAAAACCTCTGCTAATTCCTCAATCATCAAGTGTGATCTTAATAATGTTACATTAGTATTCTTTGCTTCAATTGCTTTCAAGAGTTGGTGGGATGTTTTTTGTAGTATTTCTACTACTATCTCTAAAATTTCAACAGTCTCTAAATCACGGTCAATAAACCGTGGAAACTCTTCATCAGCTTGTTCAATATTAAAAGCAGTGTTAAAATCACTTACCATTTTTAGCGTGGTATTCATCTAATCTCTCCCTAATTCTCTCTCGGTTAATATACTGGTCGCAAGGTTTTGGTTCCCAATTATTCCACAGTGTAGTAATGGACAAAGGTGCTATAGCTTTTAGAATACTTGTTCGAATGTTTGGGTCACAACGTATTCCTCTTTTTGTTAATTCAGCTGCTATACAGAGCCAACGTAACCAACAATAGCGCAATTTGTTATAAAAGAAGGTAACATGACCTTTTCCCAAACAGTAATTTTCTGGCAACTCTTTCAATTCTCTGTTGCTGTTTTTAACAGAAGCAGCTTGAGCTAAGGTAAATACACGAGGCAACTCCCTATATTCTGCTAGTAGGTGTAGAGTTGTTAATTCCTCTGGAGGTATACAATTGATTCTAGTCATAAGAATGACAATCCCCGCTATCAAAGTCTCGTTGCAATTTGCATTTACGGCACGTTTCTCGATAGTGAAAAACACTAAGTACTTCAACATCAAAAACATGTTCACATTCTGAAAATTTATAGCACACTGGAGGTTCTGTTTTTACTTTAGTGGTTTCAACAATACATACACCTTGTCCTTGGCCGTTGTGTATAACATGACAGCTAAGGTAACCAGGAAGGAGTTGTGTGTATTCCATGCGCTTTGCCCAAGGACTAGAAATAATCCAATGAACAACTTCTTCAGAAGAACAGATAACAGCAGAGTTAGGGAGTTTATTACCAAGTACCAACATCATCGTGGTTGCCCTCTTCTAGGTAAATATTTATTTTAGCACAGTCAAAAACAACTCGCTCAAGATTGTGAAGCAAGGCTTTCCTTAAGCTTGCAATTTCTTCATCTTGCCACAATATTTTTGATTTTTTGTGAATTACTTGCTGTACAAAATCTAGTAGTCAATCCTAAAATTGTATCACTGCTCTGGTGAAAACCATTATCAAATCTACAAGTATTTTCAGGTATTTTTAATGACATTAACCAAGCTTTAAACTCAAGATCGTTCATCATTTCTTTTCTCCCTCAATTTCTTTATTGACTATAACAACAAATCAACAGAACGCAAGTTTATAATTCAGTTATTGGCCAAGTTTCTTTTCCATAGCTTTTGTCCCAATGTTTTCGGCACTCCTCTAAACTAGGTAATATGTAATGGTACATTCGTTTTGTTTCAACATAACTAAAACCATCCGGAGCAACTCTATTTACTTTACCCATCATCTGTCTTTGTTGAATGTTTGGGACAAGTTTACCTAAGAACCTACCTAGGCTCGTTGCTGTACCTCTACGAGTGACGTTAAAGCGTTTTGCATTGTCAATAAAATCATCCACTAGTGCTTCTTTAGGTATCACCTCTTGCCACTCTGTGTCATTTTGTAGGACTGTTCCATTATATAATTTTTGATACCACCACTCTTCTTCAACATGTAAACTCAAAAGTTTTTGCTCACGTAGTGCATCTGTTTGTGGAACTGTGTGAACATTGAACTCTGAAAGGTCGTAACTCATCAAGAAATGCAGCAGCGCCGCATATCCTCCATCTTCAAGTTTCTTTGCCAAGTTGCTAAAGTAAGTTGTATCTTGTTTATTTTCGTTACCTACATCCAGAACCAAAAAGCGCCTTTCATCTCCACCAGCAGGAATCACATGCATGTCGTTACTTGCCATAATCAAGTGGACATAGTTTGGAGCAGTTTCAATGTCCACTCCTTTAGCTTCAATTGGAATTGTTTCTTCTGTAATTAGTGTTTTCAATACGCTTGCATGTTTGCGGTCACCTGCGTAAAAAGCTTCATCTGCAAAAAGCAAAACTACATCACGTAGATGTGAATTAAAATTACCTACCAAATGTCCAGAGTTGCTTACTTGCATAAAGTGTCGTCCAAAAAGAGCTCCAAATTGTTTTGCAAAGAAACTTTTACCAGTCCCTCGCCCACCCCGTAACACAAGTGCGACTTGCCCTGTAGTGTCTGGGCTTTGGACGCAGCGTGCCATCCAACCAATAACATAATCATAAAGGTCATCTCTGTTGCTGCAAACATTCCTACGTATATGGTCTAAGAAAGGTTCACAGTCTCCAGGAGTTGTGGGTACACTAAAACCTCTCCATAAATTATAGGTATTAGGATCACTTTCTCCAGGATAAAAACCAAGGAAATCATATTGTCGACGTTTCTCATTAATCAACCACCACTTGCCCACAGGCATAAACTTTGCTTGACCTTCTTGGGTTTCACCAACTTGAATTAACTTGTTCAAATACCTGTTACGGAAATCTTCAAAAGACTGTTTTGTTAGGCGGCTACGTTTTAGCCCTGCATCATAAGTCTCTTCAACAATGCGGCATTTTCCACCCATACTACCAATGACTGCAAATTGTTCATTGAGTTTAACAAGCCATGGATCAATTGCATGTTCTTTTGCTCGTTCAATTTGTCGTATTGCATATTTTTCAACATTACCTTTTTGTTCAAGTATACTCGCTGCAATTCCAAACTCTGGGTCTGTCATAATACTAAAAATAACGTCATCAGGAACTTCAAAACGTATTAAATTACAGACACAATCAAAAACCCATGCACTCCTACTATTGTCTCCATTTTTAGGGTTTTCTGGGTCTCTACCCTGAACAATAACAACTTTGAGGCGGTCAGGAACATCCCATTGATCTAAGTCATCAACATTTACTAGGCGTTCAATGTTACCGCTAATTTGAATTGGTACATGGTTGATACCTCCACTAAAACTTTCTGCTCCTGTCTGTACTGTTTGGGCTTGGTTAAACTCACTCAAGTCATATTCACGGCTTGCATCAAACTCAACGAGATACGCCTCAGTTTCAACGCGACCTTTTTTGCGTTTACGCGCATCTGGAATATTCATCGTTCCTGGAAGACGCATAATACGGTCAATGTTGTGGCAGTTGTCAGCAGCATACAAATGCTCAAGCTGCTGATTGTAGCGCTTTGCATCCTCAGCAAGCCCAATGTCACCATCAACCTTAATTGACTCTTTCAGCTTCCAAAAACCCTGATAGCCACCACCTGAGAAAATGATGCAAGTTGGAGCGGGTACACCTTTTGGGCGATTCTTCATGAGTAAGTCAAGTGTACGGTCACGCTCTTGATTAAGGTCATAACCCTCTCTTGGATCAATGTCTACATGTAGGTAGTCAACACTTTTGATGTCTTTGCGATCAGCCTTTTTTGTTAAAGGGTAGAGGGTAGAATTGACATGAAAATATAAATTACGTTCTCCATTATATTTTGCTACCCATTTTTCAAGTTGGTTAATTGAACTGTTATCAAATGTTTTTGTCTCTATACCTTTTCTATCAGGGTGGATTGAAGTAAGTATCCATGGTCCTTTTTCGTTGTATAACTTTAGAAACTCTGTTGTTTTATTTGTCATTTCTTCCCCAATATTCCACTAATCTATTTGCTTTTACTTGTCCTTTTTCCATCATTCTTACCCAAGTTTCAGAACAACCAATTGCAAGTGCAAGTTCACTTTGCAGCATTCCAACTCTTCTACGAAGTATTTGTGAGAGTTCACCTCCAGTTAAATCTCTGACTTTGTAAGTATGTATGTGGTCACTACGCTCATCTCTTTCCCAATGTGTGTACTTGTCTAAAGCTACTTTGTAAACTACAGACATTTGTTTCTGAGTTAAGTTGAGTCGTTTACGCTGAACCCACAGCTCTTCGCCTTTTGTTAGTTCAATGCCCATTTTATTAGGACCTCCTTTGTCATTGTGTTTGTGTAAGTGTGACACTGTTCAAACATTTCTGTCTTAGTTAATTTCCCAACATCTATCAACTGAGGGTATTTGAACATAAACCATTCTCTTTTACATTGCACAAGTAAAGCAACTCTGCCTCCTTTTGTGTGTCTGCGCTTCATCCATACTTTTTGTTGTGGAGTGTAATGGCTAAATTTAACTGCTGTGTCTTCACCTTTTGGCCAATCGCGCAACCACTTTAATTCAAACCACCCCTCAATAAAATTTACATCGGGTGTTCCTGGGTAAGCAGGGTTTTCAACAGCTATTGCGTCCAACTCCTGAAGGTACTTTGTAACCTTTCCTCTCATATCACGTTCAGACAAAACTAAGCTCAATTCCAGCTTCTGTTAGCATTTCAGAACTAAAGTCAAACTCGTTTTTCCACTTATCACTAATTTCAATTGGAGCATAAATTTTCACTTTAGTTATACCAGCTTGGATAATTAGTTTGCTGCATTCACAACAGGGAGGCAGAGGGGAAACATACAAAGTTGCATCCTGCACATTACCTGTTGAATTCAAAATTCCATTTGCTTCAGCATGAACTACCATACGGTACTTTGTGGGCTTGTCCTCATATCGCTCTTTTAAGTCAGAAATTCCTCTTGGAAACCCATTATACCCCACGCCCAAAATGCGGTTGTTGTTGTCAACAATTACTGCTCCAACTTTTGTAGAAGGGTCTTTTGACCAACTTGCTACAAGAAGACATAATTGTGAAAATCGTTCATCCCATTTACTTGTCATTTTGATACATCCTCTATTTCTCCCCAACTTGGTCCAATTTCGATATCAACTTTAAAAGGTACAAGAGTGTTTGGAACACAGTTGCTCATAATTTCTGCTATTTGTTTTGCTTCTTGGACGCTTGCTACACTACTGTTAATTTCATCATGTACTTGTAACTGCATAAACGTGTCTGGCATTTCTCTGTCAATTGCAACCATGGCTGCTTTTGTTTGATCAGCACTGCTACCTTGTATAAGTCTGTTTAGAGATTTATGTGTGAAATCATAATTACCGTCTTCACGAACAGGAAAATGCAAGTTACGACCACCTACCGTCCTGATAAAACCTTTTTTATCAACTCTACGTTTTGCTTGGCTGGCAAGTAAACGTACATAAGGAACTTTTTGGTCAAAACCATCCAGTACTTTTTGACCTTCTCCTCCTGCTGCTTCATAAAGAAAACCCTGTACCCCTCTTGATTGTTTATAGGCAAGTGCTTCACCTCTGTTCTCAAAGTATTGTACACCTCCACTCTGTTTACACAAAGCCCAGCGAGTAGGCAATCCTAAGTCTTTGCATAATTTTGCACCACCTTCTCCATAACACAAACCAAGGAAAATGGCTTTACATCCTGAACGAGCACTTTTGTATTGCTTTGCATTCATTGAATCAACTTTTTTTCCATGAACAAGACGAGTCATCATACTATGGTTATCCAAAGCAGGGTTTTCTCGGTAGCGTTTTGCCATTTCAGGAGCTCCTGTGAACCCCATTATCGCTGCAAAATGTGTTGTCCATCGTGGTTCTTGTTGGCTGTAGTCATTACAATCCCAGATTGCACCGTCTTCAGGAATGTAAATACTCCTCCAGAAATCAGCGAAATCGTCACGACTTGGTTGTTGTTGTAGGTTGGGGTCAACAGCACTTAACCTACCGTAGCGAGCTCCTGCATTCTTATTTCCTGAACCATCATCCATAGCAATCTGGTTGAAAGTACAATGAATTCTCCCGTCAACCATATAATTTCTGATTGACTGGGCAAATGTTGTACGAAGTTTTGATATTTTACGCGCCCAGTTGAGGGTAGCTCCAAGTTCCCCTGTTGCTTCAAGAACAGTTTGGTCAATTTGCCACTTTCCTGTTGCGGTCTTTCCTAATTTTATTTCTGCTGCATCAAACAATTTTTTACATTGGTTGTTGTTCATGACATGCATTGGATCGATTAAGACTCCTGTTTGTCTGTGTAGGTCTTTCATTGCCTTTGCAGCTTCTTTGCGACTGTACTCTTCAACTTGAGCTAATTTGTCTTGATCAATTTTGACTCCTCTTGCTCTCATTTTAACAAGAACTGGAGTTACTTTGCTTTCTAAATTCCAAATATCCCAGAGGTCTTGTTTTTCAATTTCTTTTTCCTGCTCCCGTAAAATCAAAAGAGGACTAACTGCATCTTGTTCAGCATATGCACCTACATAACCTGCCTCGAGCAAATACATTTCAGCTTTTGGATCAATTTTGAATTCTAAAGCAGCTTTTCTTAGTAGTTCCTCGTCTTTTGCTTCAATTCCGTACTTTGTTCCAATTTTAGCAAGCCCAAACGACCATTGGTTCTCATCAATTAGAGGTTCAGCAACTTGGATATCACGAATGAAGCTAACCTTTGGAAAGAATATACTTTCTGCCCACAAGTAGTCCAAGTCATAACTAATTTTTGCTCCAACAAGTTGACCATCGAATTCAGCCGCATTCTCTCTCAAGTACCCTAGAACAGCTTGGGGGTCTAAGTTACCTCCCCCTACATGTCGCATTGGTAAGTAATGTTTTGGTCCACCCTCAATTGCAAAACTAACTCCTGTTATATAGCCTCCTCTGCGAACACCAATACCTAATTTTTTGAGTTGAGGGTCACAAGTTTCACAATCAATTGCAAGGCGCTTTACACCTTTCCAACTAGGTAAGGATGAGAGCTCAGGGGCTTTCCATGTAATCTTTGGTGCAAAGAGTGAATTTTGCATTAGTTGTTTTTTCCTGAATTATCAATGTCTACTTTTTTTATCAACCCCAAATGGGCTGTCTTGACCTGTTGGGTCAATTTTGGACTGCTTTGCCTCTTCCATTTGAATCAACATTTTAATCCTGACCTCTGCTTCTTTCAAGTTTTTTAGAGTTTTGTAATTGCAAATCAACCCAATGATTTTAGTCTCTTCATCAATTAGTTCATTAAACTGTTGAAATAAACTTAATTCACGTATTGAGGCTTTTTCACCAAATCTTTCTTTAAAGTTTTCAGATAACTTTTCTACATAGTGGAGAGATTTCTTTAAGTCCTGTATTCCATTCTTTTTGCGCCAACGTGAAACATATTTTGTTGCGCAACCTTGTAGATAGTCTAAATGGTTTTTTGTAGCAAAGTCCCAATGTTGGTACTTACACCTGTAATGATCACCCCCTATTTGTTTTTCATTTGCTCTTTGCATTCCTCAAGTTCCTTTCTTAGTTTTTGTGTTCGTTCAATTTGTTTTTGATATAAGTATCCTGATGCCAAGCCTTCAACACTAACTAGAGTGTTGTGGTTTTTGACCAACATTTCTGAAAGTTGTTCAACATTCCTACAAGTATATTTTTTGCAAACAGGGGTGCTCTTTCCAATCAGACTTTAACTGTTCTAAGTCTTTTACCACCGCTTTCCTGTGTACTTAAGGGCAAACCACCTTGCACTAGAGAATAATAAAAGTCAAGAGCGATAGTTGGTAACCAGCCTGTTCTGAAGTGAGCTTCAAGATTTTCTTTACACCCAAAAACAAGCATATTACCCATTTGCAACTGTTCAAGACAAAACAAATAAAGTTCCAGAGAATCACAAGCTTTGACAATTTTTAAGTCATCATACTCTAGTTCTGAACAAGTTGGAAACCCTAAATACCCAATTGTTTCTTCTTCAATTTTTTCAATTTGATTTACCGTTTCCCCAAGAGACCATTTAACTGTAGCAGGTATATCCCCCATTACAACTTCACCAATGTTGTGAGAAAGGCAATAGGGAGCAAGCTTTGTGAATTTCTCAGGAAACAAATACCATAAAAGCATTGTTGTATTCCATTGGTGCATAGCATTATTATACTCACCAAGAATCCGCATAACATGACATCTCTTGACCGCGCCTGCTGCTCTTGTGTGGGCTATTTTATTTAAGACCTCATTTTGCATTTGCTTTTTCCTCACGTCGTTGTAACCACTCGCAACAGGCTAGCTTCCAGTCTTCAGCTCTGCAATTTTTTGCATTGTTTAGAGCATTTGTGAAACGACGAGGATCGTCTTTTTGTTTGAATGCTTTCCAAGCCCACCAGAGGGGAGTGACAACTTGTTTAAAAAATGGATCATTAAGTCCACAGACAGGACCTTTTGCCATGAAAACTTCTAAGTCAAAATTCCAACTTTTAATTGAAGTAGAAACCATAGGATAAGGTTTGACTGTGTCGTAAGGGTTTTTAGAAACTGATAAACCAGACAATTCTTCACCCATGCTTTCAAGACCTTTGACTTTTTCAAGAGTATCCTTATAAGCGTGCAAATTGTTTGAAACTTGCCAATACTTACCCATAGGGAGGCCAAGTGCTGCTGCAACATATTCTTGCAACATTGAAAAGTGAACAGCGTTAGCACCATAGGCTCCCCAGACAATGTCGTTTGATCGGTTGTAGACAGTCATGTCTAGCTGGCTGTTATCATTCACACTGAAAACAGCCATTAAGCTGCAAGGAAAATCTTTACCTTGTTTGCAAAGATCAACTTTAGCGTCCCACATTTGTAGTACACAACGGTGATCATCAGTATTTATTGACAGAGCTTCAATAATTTTTTTAAGTTGATCAAAGTGAAAATGTTTAATCCAACGGTGGCCATAAGCTCCATGGAAAGTAACTTTATCATCACTGTAATTTGAAATATTAGAGTTGAATTGTTCCAACCAAGCAACATCATTTCTACCTGCTAACATCCATAAGCTTTCAAAAAGATGAAAGAATGGGTTACAATCCCGCTCAGGGTGAAACATAACTCGTTCTTGTGGACGGTTGTATTTTGTTGTGACAGGTCCAGAAAATTTTGTAACATACCCATTTTGGCTATCTCGCTCAACTCCAACTTCACTCAGTTTGTGCAAGACGATAGGTAGAGCATCACTTACATTCCTTACATTAAATACATACATTATTTTACTTCCTTTGGTAAATTGAAAACACGGTTTAGTTCAGCTTTAGGTAAAGCTAGTGCTGTTGTTTGTTTTCCTAAGTTAACAAGTTCCCCAACAAAAGGTTTGATTTCTAGCCAAGCTTTTAGTAACGAATTTACTGTTGCAGCACTGTTGACAGCTAATCAACTGATCTTGAAACGAGCATCATTCTATTTCTTTCTTTATTTCTTGTTTTACTTTTTGTCTTGCAGCAGTTTTTAGGTTACTACGTTTTTTCTTTTGTTGTTTACACTGGTTGCATTTACATAGGTTGTACCCTAAATTTAAAATATATTCAAACGGTTTCACAGTACTCTCTTATATTTATTTCGTGGACGACCTTGCCCCAGAATTACACGCTGATACTTATCCCACTCACAAAGTTGGAATTGAATGTCGTGCAGACAAAGTTCAGGACCTTTCCAATACTTATCTCGTTTTTTGAAAAGTAATTTCATCTCTTTTAGTTTCTGCTCAAACACAACTCGCTGCTTGTATTCACGACCCATTAAACGATTCAGTCCTCTCTCAGCTCCAGGGCCAACTGGGCAAAAAGTGTTATAGTCATCAGGTTTACCATTAGCCCAAATAGGGGTAAACATTGTATCAAGCAAAACCTCTTTGAGCTCCTCCAAACCCATCCATATTCTTCATTTCAGTGAAGAGAGGCTCCCAGCAATTGGTTTCGCGGATGGTTGTGAGCAGAGGTTCAAGTTGTGACCACATCGGCAAGAAAACCCTCCTTATAAGAATATCAATTTTAGGGTCTTTATCTCCAAAAGCTGGTAATATATAAGCAGAAGTGAATGCTACTTTACCCTGCTCTCTAATATCAGTTACAGTTTTACGTATGTGTTTGACATCCAACTCTGAGGTATAGCCAATGTCACGACAGGTTTCCCACTTACCAATAAATCGAAATATAATACAGTTGATAAAGTGGCTTTTAAGTGAATATGACTGAAACTCGGAATTTTCATAAAAAAGTTCTTTCAATTTCATCGTTGTTTTGTCGTGTTCACGTTTTACATTTGTAAATTTATATTGTTGTAAAATTTCATCTTCTGTCCAAGGCCACTCTGAACCCTGTTCACGTTTAATCCGTATGGACTCACGCTCTTCCATGAAGTTGTAAAATTCTTTAGCTCTCATGCTTATGGACCTTTCGTTTGTTGGCTGTCCCCAACCACTAAACCAAAATTGGGGACAGCCTTAACCACCACTTGGGTTAACTATTTTTATTTAGTCAAAAGCTTCATTCCAATTACCTGTCACTGAGGCTTTAGTGTAAACTGTTGGTTTGTTTTCAAAGAAATTTGTATGTTCTTTTCCGTTAACAATTGAATCAACCCAAGGTAAAGGATTCACCATTTGTTCTGAAAACATTGGTTTCAGGTCAAGCTGTCCAAGACGTTTATTGGCAATATAGCGGATGTACTGCTTTACTTCTTCGGGTGTTAGTCCTTCAATGTCTCCTGCTTCCTGGTAAGCTAAGTCAATAAATTTGTCTTCCATTCCAACCATGTATTCACAAGTTGCATAGAGTTTTGACTTAAACCTGTCAGTCCAGATTGTTGGATTTTCATCTAACAAAGTCTTATAAAGTTTAATCATGCAGTCAACATGATGTGATTCATCACGAATTGACCAAGTTACAAGCTGCCCCATTCCTTTCATTTTACCAAACCGTGTAAAGTTCAATAGGATAACAAAGCTGCTAAATAGTTGCAAACCCTCTCCAAAAGCACTGAACACTGCCATGTCCTGGGCTAGTCCTTCTAACCCATCACGCTGTTGAAACATGTAGTCATGTTTTTCTTTCATTTCACCATACTCAAGAAAAGCACTATACTCAACCTCTGGTAGTCCAAGTTCTTCAATCAACTTTGAATAAGCATCAATATGAACACATTCCCGAGCAGCAATTGAAAGTAACATCATCCGTATTTCAATTTGTTTAAACTGAGGTAAGTAACGTTCTACATAACCTACTGCTACATCACAATCAGCTTGTGTGAAGAAACGGAAAATTTGAGTTAACAGTTTCTTTTCACCTGAGTTTAAAATTGTTTTCCAATCACGTACGTCATCACCTAACGGAACTTCTTTTGTCATCCAGTGAGCTTTTTCACTTGTTAGCCAACCTTCATAAGCCCATGGGTAGTTAAACGGTTTGTAACTGGTTCTTTTATCAAAAATACTACTCATTCTGTTATCCCTCACATGCTGTACAGACTTCTTCTGTACAATTAAATTCTTTTCGTTCTTTTCGTTCAATCATGTTGCCAATTTTTTCAACACCTTTTTCAGCATCACTTCGTAAATAATACAATGATTTCAATTTTTTCTCCCAAGCTAGATAATGCAGTTTGTGGAGGGTTTTTGTGTCAATGTCAGGTTGGACAAACAAGTTCAAGCTTTGGGCTTGACAAATATATTCTTGCCTGTCTGCTGCAAGTTCAACAAGTTTTACCTGATTAATTTCAACGGCTGTTTTGAAAATTGTTTTTTGTTCATCTGTTAAAAAATTCAAATGCTGAACACTACCGTCATTAACACTAATACTAGACCAAACTTCTTCATTATCTCTGCCTAAGGTTTTTAGGAGTTTTACTAAAGCTAAATTTCTGACTTCCTTAGACCCTGATTTAGTCTTGTGGTTGAATACTCCTCCTGGAATTGGTTCAATCCCAGGACTAATTGTACCACAGATAATTGAGCTAGTTGCATTTGGGGCAATTGCTAACAGGTGGGCATTCCTTCGTCCAGTACCTTTAAGATCAGAAGGTTCACCTCGTTCAAGTGCTAAACTCTGAGTTTGCTTTACAGCATTTACTTTCATCATTTTAAAGAAGTGTTTGTTGAACTCAATTGCTTCTTCACTCTCAATACTAATTTTGTTATTTTGTAAGTATGTATGAAAGCCCAATGTCCCAAGCCCAATGGAACGCTCGCTCTCTGCACTTTTGGTTGCTCTCCAAAGTTCCTTTGGTGCTTTTTTGATGAACACCTCCAACACATTGTCAAGCATTGTTACACAATCTCTGATAAACTGTTCCTCATAAGGCTTCCACTCATCATACTTTGCAATATTAACACTGCTCAAACAACAAACCGCTGTACGGTCTTTAGCTGTTGCTAAAGTTATTTCTGTACACAAATTAGAGTGGTGAAGTTCTAATCCAAGCATCTGTTGGGCTAATGGTAAAGCACGTTTTGCGGTGTCCTTGAAGAATACAAAGGGTTCACCTGTTGAAACCCGAGTTGTTAAAATTTTAATCCACAAGTTCCTGGCTTTCACAGTTTCATGGATGTTGCCTGAATTTGGGTCTTTGAGTTGCCAGTCAAGATCATCCCTGACAGCAATCATAAACTCATCAGTGACTCCAATACCGTGGTGTAAGTTTTCATTTTTCGCGTTTTCATCTCCAGTAGGTTTCCGCATTTCAATGAACTTAATAATTTCAGGGTGTGAAATATCCATGTACATAGCAGCAGCACCACGTCGAGTGTTGCCTTGGTGGTAAGCTAACATTTGTGAATCAATGCAGTGCATGAAAGGAAAAACTCCTGGAGACTCAATTCCTTTTTTGGTTTTTTCACCTATTGCTCTAATGTGCCCCCAATAACTTCCAATTCCTCCTCCGGAAGTTGCAAGAAAAGCATTTTCTTCAAAATTATCACTAAGCCCACGGATGGAGTCATCAACATAGTTTAAAAAACAACTAATTGGAAGACCTCGTGTTGTTCCCCCATTGCTAATTAAAGGGCTAGCAAAACTCAACCAAAGTTTACTGCTGTAGTCATAAAGCCTTTGACCTAGTTCATAGTCACCTCCACAAAATGCAACAGCAGCACGAGCAAAAACATCTTGATAGCTTTCGTCTTCCAACTTGTAACCTCTGTCTAAAGTGGTTTTTCCGAATGGAGTTAGAAGTTCGTCCCTGCTATCATCAACAGAAATTAAATTACGTATCTCTTGGATTGTGTTTTCTCTCATGTTATACCCTAATAATTGTTAATTTTTCTGCTGCTCTTGTTACTCCAGTATACAACCATTTGTACCTGTCTTTTCGAAACGAAAAACTCTCATCAATTAAGACAACATGATCCCACTGACTACCCTGTGCTTTATGGCAAGTGATTGCATATCCAAAGTCAAAACTCTCTGCTTCATCAGATTGCCAAAATGGTAGCTCTTTTCCAATGAAATTATGAGTGTGGGAAATGACTTCAAGTACTGCATCTGAACCTTCAGTTCTCAAAACTAATTTAATTTTATCCTGGTCTTGAAGAACCATTGTTTCTTCAACAAAGA
>Ga0136599_1000195_pt1 | contig 18347 bp, 17 predicted proteins | sample AntRauMFilla2697_FD_104635 | JGI IMG/M metagenome (GOLD analysis project Ga0136599, IMG submission 104635) | Saline lake microbial communities from Rauer Islands, Antarctica - Metagenome Filla 2 #697 | ecosystem: Environmental > Aquatic > Non-marine Saline and Alkaline > Saline | place... | reverse complement strand
CTTTTGAACCTTTTTTAAGATATTCTCCTGCTATTTCACCAAGTCTATTAAACAAAACAACTCTATGCCACTCTGTTCTATCTTGATTTTCACCTGTTTGTTTATCTTTCCAACTTTCAGAAGTTGCAATTGATAAATTAGCAACTGCTCCGCCACTTGGAAGATATCTCATTTCGGGTTCATTACCTAAATTACCAACCAATATTACTTTATTAACGCCTCTTGCCATAATTGCTCCAAATATTAAAATTTTACAAAATTCTATCATGAGGTTAGAATTTTTGTTACAAAATATTTATATAATTCTTCAATAAGTGTTAATATTCTTTTTTAAATGGTCAAAAATATATGTCAGATATAATTATCAAGGGCGCTAAAACGCATAACTTAAAAAATATAGATGTAAATATCCCAAGAGATAAGTTGGTTGTCATAACCGGTTTATCAGGTTCTGGAAAATCTTCACTAGCTTTTGATACTTTGTACGCAGAAGGCCAACGAAGATATGTTGAATCTTTGTCAGCTTATGCAAGACAGTTTCTTTCTATGATGGAAAAACCTGATGTTGATCTTATAGAAGGTTTATCACCAGCAATATCTATTGAACAAAAGGCAACTAGTCATAATCCACGTTCTACTGTTGGAACAATAACCGAAATATATGATTACCTAAGACTATTATATGCCCGAGTAGGAACCCCTTTTTGCCCAGAACACAAAACAACGAAGTTATCTGCACAAACTGTTAGCCAGATTGTTGACAGCTTGTGTTCTTTAGAGCAAGGCACCAAAATTAATTTATTAGCACCAGTTGTAATTAATCAAAAAGGTGAATTTGTTGAGCTGTTTAAAAAATATATGGCTAATGGTTATGTTAGAGCATTAGTTAATGGAGAAAAAATAGAGCTTAGTGACCCTCCTAAGCTTCAAAAACATTATAAACACAATATATCTGTAATTGTTGATAGAGTAAAAATTAAAGAAGGAATTGAGCAAAGACTTGCAGAATCAATTGAGCACATAATTGAGATGTCTGATGGTTTAATTCACGTGAGTATTGAAGGTGATGAAAAAGAAAGTAAAACCTTAGTTTTTTCAACCAAGTATGCATGTGTTGAGTGTGGTTTTAGTGCACCTACATTAGAGCCTAGAAACTTTTCATTCAATAATCCCATTGGAGCTTGTCAAAGCTGTAATGGCTTAGGAGTGGACCAATACTTCGATCCTAACAAGATCATCACTGACCATAGCTTAACTATAGCTCAAGGAGCAATAAGAGGCTGGGATAGTAGAAAATTCTTTTACTTTAGTATGTTAAAAAGTTTAGCAGATCATTTTAACTTTGATATTGATGAACCTTATCAAGATTTATCAGAAGATACTAAAAATAAAATTCTATACGGAACTGGTGATGAAGACATACATTTTCATTATGTAAATAGTCAAGGTAGCTCATACACTAGAACTAACCCTTTTGAGGGTGTTGTCCCAAATATGCAAAGAAGGTTTAGAGAAACAGATTCAAACCTTGTTAGAGATGAGCTTAGTAAATGTTTATCAACAAGACCTTGTAAGTCATGTGATGGCGATAGGCTTGGCCCTTTAGCTAGAAATGTTAAAATTGATAATATCACTTTGCCAGAAATAGCAAATATGTCGATTGCAGAATCTTACAATATATTCAACATTATTAAGTTAGAAGGTAACGAGAAGGAAATCGCTGATAAAATCAGTAAAGAAATAAAAGATAGGTTATCTTTTTTAATGAATGTTGGATTAAATTATTTATCCTTATCTCGTTCTGCTGAAACTTTATCAGGAGGTGAGTCACAAAGAATAAGATTAGCCAGTCAAATAGGTTCTGGCCTTGTTGGCGTAATGTATATACTAGATGAGCCTTCTATTGGTTTGCATCAAAGAGATAATGATAAATTGCTTGAAACTTTGTTTAGGCTAAGAGATTTAGGTAATACGGTCATAGTTGTTGAGCATGATGAAGATGCTATAAAACAGTCTGATTATTTAATTGATATGGGGCCAAAAGCCGGTGTCCATGGTGGCAATATAGTCGCAAGTGGAACTCCAAGTGAAGTAATGAACAATCCTAATTCTATCACTGGAATGTACATGTCAGGTAAAAAACAAATTGAAATACCGCAAAAGCTTAATCAATATGACAAAAATCAAGTACTAAAAATTTCTGATGCTACTTTAAATAATCTTAAAAACATTTCAGCAGAAATACCCCTCGGTTTATTCACATGTGTAACTGGAGTTTCAGGATCTGGTAAGTCTAGTTTAATTAATGATACTTTATACCCTCTGGTAAAAAGTCACGTTTTACGTAGCAAATTAGCAAAAAAAATATCTGGTAAATTAGAGATAATAGGCGAAGTTATTAATCTAGTTAATATTACGCAAAGTCCTATAGGTAGAACACCTCGGTCTAATCCAGCAACTTACACTGGTTTATTTACACATATAAGAGATATTTTTGCAGGAACTGAAGAATCTAGGGCAAGAGGCTATAAAACTGGAAGATTCAGTTTTAATGTCAAAGGTGGTAGATGTGAAGCATGCCAAGGTGATGGACTTATTAAAGTAGAAATGCATTTTTTAGCTGATATTTATGTTAGTTGTGATATTTGTAATGGAAAAAGATATAACCGAGAAACGCTAGAAATTAATTATAAAGGTAAAAACATTAATGAGGTTCTTTCTATGACTATAGAAGATGCTCTAAGCTTTTTTGCCTCTATTCCAACTATTGCAAATAAACTACAAACACTTGTAGATGTTGGTCTTTCTTACATAACATTAGGGCAAAGCGCTACAACATTATCAGGCGGAGAAGCTCAAAGAATTAAGTTATCTAAAGAATTATCAAAAAGAACAAACGGTAATGCTTTATATATACTAGATGAGCCTACAACCGGATTACACTTTGAAGACATTAATAAGTTAATGAGTGTACTAATGAGGCTTAGAAATAAAGGCAACACAATATTGGTTATTGAACATAATCTAGATGTTATTAAGTGTGCTGATTGGGTGATTGACATTGGACCTGAAGGTGGTACTGGTGGTGGAACCGTTGTGGCCATGGGAACCCCGAAAGACATTTCCAAAAGTGATACATCACATACAGGAAAATACCTTAAAAGATATTTTGTCTAGACAATTGTAATTAATTTATTAGTATTTGAGGATAACCTAATTGCCTTTATTAATTTATTAATAAGATAATCTGATTTAATAGTAGCAATGCTGTATGAGGTTTTGTTTAAAACTAAAGAGTTATAAACATCTTCATACAGTTCAATATGTCCATTTCCATAAACATTATCTTTATTTGAAGTCGACATATCATGATTTAATTGTTTGGAGGTATTAACATCTTTATTCCCATCTAATTTAATATATTCTAAATTATTTAAAGACTTTCCACCTACTTTAACATGCCCATGCTCACCTATTACACTAATAGAGCCTTCAATATCATCTTTAGCAAGAAGAGAAATATTAAGACTACAAATCATTGCATTTGCAAACTCAAATATAGCGCTAACACTGTCTTCAGCCTCTATTTTAAGCCCTAAAGTTTTTACTGTAGCAAAAACAGTTTTTGGCATACCAAACATCCATATTAATATATCTAAATAATGAAAGCCTTGATTAACGATAGCTCCGTCTTCAATGAGTTTTCCTCTCCAGGGATTTTGATTAAAGTAATCTTGGGTTCTAGACCAAAATAAATTGATACTTACTTGATATATTTTACCTAAGGTTTTGTTTTGGATGATATCTTTTAATATTTTTATTGGGGGATTATATCTATTTTGTAGAGCGACAAAGTTTTTAACTTTAATATTAGAAATTAATAATTGAGACATTTCTAGCGTGCAACTAACAGGTTTTTCACAAAGAAATGATTTATTGAAATTATTAGCCAACATACATTGTTCAAAATGTAAATTTGAGGGAGTACATAAAACTATTAAGTCTACTTCATCGTCTTTAAGAACATCTTCATACGACTGAATATAAATGTATTTACTGTTTTGCTTACCTTTAATTTTGTTATCAACTAGATATTTAATAGAGAATAGTGAGGGGAAATTTGATATTGCATTTATGTGGGTTTGGCTTATTCTTCCCAAACCCACTAATGCTATTGTTAGTTTTTTATTCAACAATTAATCGTCTGATTTATTAATTTGTTGTTTTAAGATGTCGCCTAAGCTTGCCCCTGAAGGTTTATCTGATGCTTTAAACTGTTTAATTGCTTCAGCTTCTTCATGAGCTTCTTTTGCTCTAACAGAAAGGTTAATTAACTTCTCTTTTCTATCAAAACCAACAACTTTAGCTTCAACTGAGTCACCAACTTCAAGGCTGTCTTTTCCTTCAAGTTTACCAAGGTCACCCAAGTCAGAACTTTTAATGAAACCATTGATGTCATCAGCAAGATTAACTAATAAATCTTTTTTATCTATTTCAACAATCTTACCAGACACTATAGTTCCTCTTGGATTTGATGTCATATAAGTTGAGAAAATATCTTGTGATAACTGTTTAATACCAAGTGATATTCTTTCTCTTTCAGGATCAATAGATAGGATAATTGTCTCAACTTCTTGACCTTTAGAGTATTGCTTTAACAAATCGTTATCTTCTCTATTCCAATCTATATCTGTTAAGTGAACTAAACCATCGATGTTGGTGTCGTCTAAAGATACAAATAAACCAAAATCAGTTATTGATCGGATGTTACCTTTAATTTTTTCTCCTACTGAGTGTTTACTTTGGTAACTTTGCCATGGGTTCTCTTTACATTGTTTAATACCTAATGAGATTCTTCTTCGGTCATTTTCAATCTCTAAAACCATTACGTCTATTTCATCGCCTAAACTTACTAATTTGCTTGGTGGTATATTTTTATTTGCCCAATCCATTTCTGACATATGAACAAGCCCTTCTACGCCTGAAGCTATTTCAATAAAGCAACCATAATCTGTTATATTTGTTACTTTTCCTGCAATTTTGCTTCCTACAGGGAATTTTCTTACTAACTCTAACCAAGGATCATCTCCAAGTTGTTTCATGCCTAATGAAACTCTTTGTTTTTCCCTATCAAATTTCAGTATTTTTACATTTATTTCGTCACCAATATTTAATGCTTCTTGTGGATGCTTAATACGTTTCCATGCAATATCGGTTATGTGTAATAATCCATCAATACCACCTAGGTCAACAAATGCACCATAATCTGTTAGGTTTTTGACTATACCTTTAATTACTTGGCCTTCAGCTAAACTTTCAATTAATGCATTTCTTTCTTCAGTATTTTCATTTTCAAGAAGAGCTTTTCTAGAGACAACTATATTGTTTCTTTTAAGATCCATCTTGATAATTTTAAATTCTATCTCTTGGCCTTCTAAAAACTTGTGATCTTTAACTGGTCTTGTGTCTACTAATGAACCTGGTAAGAAAGCTTTTACATAATCAACATCTACAGTTAATCCGCCTTTGACTTTACCTGTTACAAGACCGGTAACACTTTCGCCTGATTTATATTTATTTGTTAAATCGTTCCAACATGCAATTTTTTTTGCTTTTTCTCTTGATAAAACACTTTGACCAAATCCGTTTTCAATGTCTTCTAAGACTACCTCTACATCGCCGCCTTCTTCAATTTCAACTTCGCCTTTTTTGTTTAAAAATTCACTAAGTGATACAAGACCTTCTGATTTTAAGCCTATGTCTAAGGTTGCAAAATCTCTTTCTATTTTAAGGACTTTAGCTCTTATTAAGTCTCCATTTTTTACGGTGTTTTGTTCATTATATTCAGCATATAATTGTTCAAATGTTTTGGTGGTCATTGTTGCTTATCTCTATTTAAGTTGTTAATTATATTAATTATAGAATCAGATACTTCTTTTGCACTTATGTCGCTTGTATCAATTACAAATGCACCATCTGGAACAGTTAAAGGAGCAGACTCCCTGAGAGAGTCTCTTTTATCTCTTTCTATAATCATCGATTTTATTTGGTTTAGATTAGCATTGCGGTTATTTTTTTTCAACTGCTCAAAGCGTCTTTTAGACGCCTGGTCAGGCTGTATCTTTAAAAAAAATTTATATTTAGCGTCTTTAAAAACAACACTTCCCATATCTCTTCCTGTGGCTACTAATCCTGGTATGAAATTAGATTTTTTGTGAAGTGTTGCTGCAAGACTTCTTATATTTTCATTAACAGCAATTTTTGAAGCTTGTTTAGCTACTTCTTCAGTGTAAATATAAATATTTAATAGTTCCTCATCAAAATAAATTGCATCGGCTAAGATTCTAAATCTATCAGCCGTTTTTGTTATAGTGGCTAAATTTAATTTATACTTTTTAGACACATATGCAATTGCTCTATAATGTGCCCCACTGTCTAAAAGATTATATTGAAGCTTGTCACATATAATTTTAGCTACTGTTGTTTTACCCGAACCGCTTGTTCCATCTATTGTAATAATATTATTCATTAATCTCTATTTATATTGGTTATATTTTATGTGATTATATCTTTTTTTAATTCGCTGAAATAAGTTTTTATGGTACAATTTAATTTTAATTTTGTAAAAAATTCATTATGGTTAATAAGCAAGACATCCTTCCTGTAAATATAGAAACTGAATTAAAGCAGTCTTACCTAGATTATGCCATGAGCGTAATTGTAGGTCGTGCTTTGCCTGATATTAGAGATGGGTTAAAACCAGTTCATAGGAGAGTATTATACTCAATGTCCGAGTTGGGCGTGTATTGGAATAAGCCATTTAAAAAATCTGCGAGAATTGTAGGTGATATAATCGGTAAGTATCATCCCCATGGAGAATCAGCTGTTTACGAGTCAATAGTTAGATTGGCACAGCCTTTTTCAATGAGATATACACTTGTAAAAGGACAGGGTAACTTTGGTTCGATAGATGGTGATTCAGCCGCTGCGTCAAGATATACTGAAATCAGAATGGAGAAAATTTCTCACAGTATATTATCAGATCTTGATAAAAACACTGTAGATTTCGTACCAAACTATGATGGCACAGAGATTGCTCCTGTAGTGCTTCCAACTAGAATACCGAATTTATTAGTTAATGGTACAAGCGGGATAGCAGTTGGTATGGCGACTAACATACCTCCTCATAATTTAAATGAAATAATTGATGCTTGCGTTTTATTGATAGACGAGCCTAACTCATCCATAAGTGAAATATTAAAAATTGTTAAGGGACCTGACTTTCCTACCGCAGCATTTATATTAGGAACAAAAGGTATATATGATGCTTATACTACCGGTAAAGGCCGAGTAGTAATGAGGGCAAAAACTCATTTTGAGGAAATAAGTAATCATAAACAGAGTATTGTAATAGACGAATTACCTTACCAAGTTAATAAAGCTAGATTAGTAGAAAAAATAGCAAGCTTAGTAAGATCAAAAGTTATAGAAAGTATAAGCGAAATTAGAGATGAGTCAGATAAGGATGGAATCAGAGTTGTTATTGAACTTAAGAAAAATGAGAACCCTGAGATAGCCCTAAACATCTTATATAAACATACGCAATTACAAGATACATTTAGTATAAATATGGTTGCTTTACATGATGGACAACCAAAATTATTAACATTGACTGAAATTTTAAATGCCTTTATTCAACATAGAAAAGTTGTTGTAACTAGAAGAACCCAGTTTGAATTAAAAAGAGCTAAGGAAAAATGTCATATATTGGAAGGATTAGGAGTTTCATTAAATAATATTGATAAAGTTATTGAAATAATTAAACACTCTAAAACCCCATCCATAGCAAAACAAACTCTTTTAGAAACGACATGGGAAGCTGGCTTTATAGCAAGTGTAGTAGGAGATATTTCAACTAAAATTGAAAATCTACCAGAGCATCAAGGTCTAAATGGAACAAAATATAATTTGTCAGAAAATCAAGTTCAGGCAATTTTAGACTTAAAACTTCATAGATTGACAGCATTAGAACAAAGTAAGATTAATGATGAGTATATAGTTTACATTGAAGCAATTAGAAAGCTTTTACACATTTTAGGTTCACAACAAGAAATAATGAATGTAGTAAGACAAGAGCTTGTTGAAGTAAAAGAAGAATTTGGTGATGCTAGAAGAACTATTTTAATGGAAGATTCATCTGATATATCTTTAGAGGATTTAATTGATCCAGAAGATGTTGTCGTTACACTTTCTAATGCCGGGTATGTTAAATATCAAGCATTAACCAGTTACTCGGCCCAAAAAAGAGGTGGTAAAGGTAAAAGTGCAACTAAAGTAAAAGATGAAGATGTTATAGAAAAAATAATTGTAGCAAATACACATGATACTTTATTATGCTTCACTAATTTTGGAAAAGTATACTGGCTTAAAACCTATCAAATATCTGAGGCAAGTAGAATTTCAAAGGGTAAACCAATAATTAACTTATTACCTCTTGATAAAGATGAAAAAATCACTGCAATATTGCCAACAAAAGATTTATCTGAAGATAAATCTGTATTTATGGCGACCTCTATGGGTGTGGTTAAAAAAGTTAACTTAGAAGATTTTTCTAGACCTAGAAATGGTGGTATTAGAGCTATTGATTTACAAGATGATGATAAATTAATAGGGGTCGATATCACTGATGGTAATAAAGACGTAATGTTATTTACTGATGCAGGTAAGGTTAATAGATTCCATGAAAATGATGTAAGAATAATGGGCCGTTCTGCTCGAGGTGTAAGAGGCATCAGAATACCTGATGGGGTAAAAGTAACAGATCTAATTGTAGTTAAAGAAGAAGGTAGCATTCTAATTACCACGTCTGGTGGCTTTGGCAAAAGAACTCTTGTTAGTGAATTTAGGAAAACTGGCAGAGGCGGAGTAGGCGTCATTTCCATAATAGTAAATGAAAGAAATGGTAAAGCTCTACGCTCTCGACAAGTTATAGATTCAGACGAAGCTGTCCTGATAACAAATCAGGGTACTATGGTAAGAATTAGAACTAGTGAAATTTCATTAATTAGCCGTAATACACAAGGTGTTAAATTAATGAATGTTGGAGATTCAGAAGAAGTTGTTGATGTTCAGACTATTGAATATATTGACACTAATGAAAACGAGGAAGAAATTCTAAGTTAATCTACTTAAGGGCTTTAATAAAGCCCTTAAACAAATAATTAATTTAAAAGTACTTGTCAACACCAAACATGATGACTAAGGTCAGAGCACCTGCAATTAGGTCATCTAGCACTACTCCAAAACCACCTGTAACATGTCTTTGAAACCAACTTAGTGGGAAAGGTTTAAAAACATCTAAAAATCTAAATAGACAAAAAGCTGCAATGTGCCATATTGGAGGAAAAGACCAAATATAAAATAAAACTAAAAAATATCCAGCAACTTCATCAATAATAATTGAACCATGATCTTGTCCTAATTTTTTTTCAGCTGTCCCAGCTATTATAATGCTAAAAAGAACAAAACATAAAATTATGTATGGGTTAAAAACAGAGGTTGATATTAGATAAAACAGAGGATACGCCATCAACGTACCTAAAGTACCTGGCATAGGTAATTTACCTACTCCAAAGCCTTGGGCTATGAAATTATCAAAGGGAAGAAAGACTGTCTTTAATTTTTGTAACATTGTATTTATCCAAAATAGCATTTATAAATTTATGACTTTTATCACCAGCATATATTTTTGCAATCTCAATTGCTTCATTAATTACAACTTTTACTGGAGTTTCATCACACTTATCAATTTCATATATAGCAACACACAAAATTGATTTTTCAATTAAATCTAGTTCTCTTGAGCTTATTTCATTAATTGAATCTATGATATTAGCATAATTATCAATGATATAATCAATAGCATTAATATAAAATGCAAAATTAGCTTTTTTATGTCTAGATATAGCCTCATGTTTGTCAAAATCATCATCAAGCATTTTCATTTGGTATAATGCTTCCATGATAGCAATTCTCGTAACTCTTTTTTTATTCATATTCATTTTTTCTTTTTTAATTTATCAATTTCGTTATTGAAATCACTGGTATCTTGAAAGGCTCTATACACTGAAGCAAATCTTATATAAGCAACATCGTCTAAATGTCTTAGTTCTTGCATTACCCACTCACCTATTAAAGCCGTTGATATTTCTTTAGCTCCACAAGTTTTAAGCTTATGCTTAATAAGGGAAATAGATTTTTCTATTAAATCAACTGAAACTGGTCTTTTTTCCAAAGCTCTTAAAATACCACCTCTTAAGTTTTGTTCATTAAAATGAACTTTTCTACCTTCTCGTTTTACTAGTAGAGGGTATCTTAATTCTGGCGTCTCAAATGTTGTATATCGTTCATTACAAACCATACACTCCCTTCTTCTTCTTACTTGGGAACCAGATTCCACGAGTCTAGAATCAATAACTTTAGTATCTTTATCATCACAAAATGGACAGTTCATAACTACCTATAAACAGGAAAGTTATTGCATAAAATTGAAACTTCTTTTCTAATATTACTAAGTAAGTTTTCATCTTGCGGTTTTGAGATAATTTGCGAAATCCACTTGCTAATTTTAATCACTTCTTTCTCTTTCATGCCCCTAGTAGTAATAGCAGCACAGCCAATTCTTATTCCACTTGTTATAAAAGGCGATTTAGTATCATTAGGGATCTGGTTTTTATTAGTTGTAATATTTGCTTTTTCAAGTAAAGCCTCTGCTTCTTTACCTGTTATTCCTGATTCTGACAAATCAACCATAAGTAAGTGGTTATCTGTACCATCTGATACAATTCTTAAACCCAATTCTTGTAATGTTTTTGCCATGACTTTAGCATTTGTTAGCACTTGTTTTTGATACTCAACAAATTCGGGCTGCATTGCTTCTAAAAAGCATTGAGCTTTGGCTGCTATAACGTGTACTAGAGGACCTCCTTGAATTCCTGGAAAAATCCCACTATTTAATTTTTTAAAATATTTACTATTATTTGATAAAATAATGCCGCTTCTAGGACCTCTTAAAGTTTTATGAGTGGTACTTGAGACAAAATCAGCATATTTTATTGGGCTATCTATCAAATCAGCAGCAACTAGGCCAGATATATGAGCCATATCCACTAAAAACAATGCTGAGACTTCATCTGCTATTGTTTTAAACTTAGCCCAATCAATAGTTCTTGAGTAAGCAGAAAATCCAGCAATTATCATTTTAGGTTGAAAATCTTTAGCAATTTCTCTTACGTTATCATAATCAATAAAACCATCTTTATTCACTCCGTAATGTTTGAAATTGTAAGTCTTTCCTGAGAAATTCACTTGTGAGCCATGGGTTAAATGACCACCATCGTTTAAAGACATTCCTAAAACTTTATCGCCTGGATTTAGCATAGAATGAAATATTGCTGCGTTAGCTTGAGAACCAGAGTGCGGCTGAACATTTGCATATTCACAATTAAATAATTTTTTCGCTCTTTCAATTGCAATATTTTCAATCTTATCTACAAATTCACAACCTCCATAATAGCGTTTACCGGGGTAACCTTCTGCATATTTGTTGGTAAGTATTGAGCCTGTAATGTTCATAATTTCTTTAGAGGCATAATTTTCTGAAGCAATTAGCTCTAAATGCTCCTCTTGCCTTACTGATTCTTGTTGGATATATTTTGCTAAAACTGGATCTTTAATTTCTTTTCTCATATAGATATTTTACATTAATGTTTTTTCTTAAACTAGCTAAGTTTTATTAATTCAGCAATGGATTTTATAGTAATGAAAGATTCGTCATTTTTATCTAATTTATTTAGGTTTTTTTCATGCAAAACTATAGATTCAAATCCTATTTTTTTTGCTTCCTTAATTCTTTCTTGTCCGTAAGCTACTGGTCTTATTTCGCCTGCTAAGCCGACTTCGCCCATAAAAATAGTTTTATTTTTTAATACTGTATTATTAATACTCGAGACTATTGCAAAGCATACCGCTAAATCAATTGAAGTTTCATTAACTTTGATTCCTCCTACAACATTCAAAAAAACATTACTGATTTTTATTTTGGTATACTTTTCAATCACTGCTACTAGCATAGCTAACCGATTTGTATCATAACCGACAGAAATAATCTTATTATTATTTTTATCTATTTCAGCAAGTGCTTGGATTTCTATTAATAATGGTCTTGTTCCATGCCATATGGATGCAATTGCGGTACCTGGTTTATTATATTCAAATTGTGATAAAAATATTGCTGAAGGGTTTTTTACCGATACAAGTCCTTTAGATTGCATAGAAAAAACACCAAGTTCTCCAGTTGGACCAAATCTATTCTTATAGACCTTTAACAATCTAAATCTATTTGATATTTCATTTTGAAAATATAATACTGTGTCGACCATATGTTCAAGAACTCTAGGCCCAGCAATACTGCCATCTTTGGTTACATGGCCTATGATAAATAAAGAAATATTTTTTTCTTTAAGAAGATTTATTAATTGAATGCTGCAATGCCTAACTTGTGAAACACTGCCAGGGGCACCATTAATGTCTATACTAGAAATTGTTTGTATTGAATCTACAATAATTAGGACAAACTTTTCAGTCAAAATTGCTTCAAATATACTTTCTAATGAATTAGTTGGAAGAATAAATAAATTTTCAGAAAATAAGCCTAATCTTTCAATTCTTAAACTAATTTGTGATAAAGACTCTTCACCTGAAACATATAAAACTTTGCCATAAGCACAAAAATTAATTGCTATTTGGCTCAAAATTGTTGATTTTCCTATACCTGGCTCACCTCCAAGCAAACAGGCCATTCCTTCGACTAAACCTCCGCCTAGGACTCTATCAAACTCATTAATATTAGTTTTATTTTTTTTTATATCTGCAGTTTTAACTATTTTAGACATAGCTAATGGTTTACTAGCTTTGCTTACTTTTTTCTTTTCAAAAACGTCTCTAATTACAGTATTCCAACTCTTACAGTTAGTACATTGCCCTACCCACTTGTTATACTCTTCATCACAACTGCTGCATACGTAATTCATGAGATTAACTCGTATATGCTAAATTTTCAAATCTGGTAAATTGGCCTCTAAATGTCAATCTAACTCTTCCTATAGGACCATTTCTCTGTTTTGCGACTATAATTTCAGCTATGCCTTTATCTGCTGATTCCTCATTATAAACTTCATCTCTATAAATAAAGACTACTAAATCTGCATCTTGTTCAATTGCACCAGATTCTCTTAAATCAGACATTACTGGTCTTTTATCATTACGAGACTCTAAGCTTCTATTAAGCTGGGATAAAGCAATAACAGGAACTTTTAATTCCTTGGCGAGGGCTTTTAAACTTCTTGAAATTTCAGAAATTTCTCCGGTTCTATTATCTGATTTGTAACCATTGACTTTCATTAATTGAAGATAATCTATAACTATTAAACCTAACTGGCCCTGTTCTTTTGCAATTTTTCTTGCTCTTGATCGAACTTCTGTTGGAGTTAGGCTGGGACTATCATCAATGAAAATTTTAGCTGAAGAAATAACATTAATTGCAGAGGATATTCTAGCCCAATCGTTATCATTTAAATTACCGGTTCTTAATTTTTGCTGATCAATATGACCTAATGAAGATATCAGTCTCATTGCTATAGCATCACTCGGCATTTCTAAGCTAAATATTAACGTAGGAAGACTATGTTTAATAGCTGCATTTTCAGCAATATTAACTCCTAAAACCGTTTTTCCCATTGAAGGTCTCCCTGCAATAATCACAAGATCGCTTTCTTGGAGCCCTGCTGTTAATTTATCAAAATCAACAAATCCGGTGGGCACTCCAGTAACTGCATCTTTATTTTTACTAAGCATGTCTATCTTATCAACAGCTTTATTTAAAAATGTTTGAATGTGTTTTGGGCCAGAATTACTAGAAGCTTGATTACCTATGGAAAGTATTTTTGTTTCAGCATCATCTAAAATTTCTTCAACAGTTAAATCTTTTGGTTTATATGCTTTTGAAGCTATATTGTTACTAACTTCAATCAATTGACGCATTATAGATTTGTCTCTAACTATTTTAGCGTAATCTATTATGTTATCTGTTATTGGAATTGCGTTTACAAGCTCATACAAATAAGTTTCACCGTTAACTTTTGTAATCAAGGATGAGTTATCAAGGTATTCTTTGACGACTAAAACATCAAATGCTTTAAAATGATTAGAAAGATATGTTATGGCTTTGAATATTTCTTGGTGAGCTTTGTCAAAAAAATCTTGTGGTTTGATGATATCGGATACATCATCAAATTTATTATTATTTAGCATCAATCCACCAAGAACAGATTGTTCCGCATCTTTTGAATACGGAACAGCTTTTGGTAACGCTAAGTTATCTGTTTGCATTTAGGATTTTTTGGATTGTCTTGCTACTTTTAAGTTTACAATAAATACAATTCCTGCTTCTAGCTGTATAGTAATTTCATAATCACCTACAGACTGGATTCCCTTAGCTTGAGTAATTACTTCGTCTCTTCTGAGATTTGTTTCTGACTCGTTATTTATATGCTCACAAATTTCTTTAGAAGTTATTGAACCATATAATTTACCTTCGTCACTTGACATTACATAAATTGTAAAGGTTTTGTCTTTAATTTTATTAGCTTTTTCTTCAGCTTCTGCATATAGTTTTGCAGCATTTGACTCATACTCAGCTTGTTTATTTTTAAAGTCAGCTAAATTAAATTTTGTTGCTGATTTAGCTTTACCAGTAGGAAGTAGATAGTTTCTTGCATATCCAGAAGATACATTAACTAAATCACCTACTCTACCTAACTTGTGCATATGTTGTATTAATATTACTTGCATTTTTAATCCTAGAAAAATTTATTTTGTTTATTTGTGGGTATCACAATAAGGTAACAAAGCTAAAAATCTTGCATATTTAATTGCTTTGGATAATTTTCTTTGCTGACCTGCATTAGCTCCATTTGTTCTACTTGGTGCAATTTTAGCAGTCTCAGTAATAAATTTTTTTAACTCTGTAACGTTTTTATAGTCTATATTTTTTAAAAAACTTTTCATTTATAAATCCTTTTCTTTTTTAGCAAGAAACATTAAATGTGATTCTGTAGTTACAGCTTCATCTAATTTTAAAACTAATTTTCTTATTATAGAATCGTTGAATTTAAAAAGATCTTCAAGTTCAGCTACAACTTCTTTAGTACACTCTATATTAAGAACTATATAATGCGCTTTGTGAATGTTTTGAATTGTGTATTCAAGAGGTCTTCTTCCACAATCTTCTAATCTGTGAATTTTACCATTGTTATTTTTAATTATGGTTTTATACTTATTAAGCATTTCTTGTACTTGTTCTGATCTATCCGGGTGGATTAGTAGTACAATTTCATAATGATTCATTATTTCTCCTACGGGGTTATTGCCTTATGCAAAAGGAATTTTAATATTAATCAAAATTTGCATTTAATGCAAATTATAAATTTAAATCTATCTTTGATATATTTTCCAAAATGTATTTAGAAAGTTCAAAATTTGCTTTTTTATAAGCCAATATAATTTCATTTATATCAGAACTCTTGGATTTTTGTGCAATACTGATACTATCAGACCAAATAACTTTATTAGTTTTATTTGAGTAGAGACTAACAAAACACTTGATTTTTGCTGAAGGATTATCGTTTATTGTATTGGTAAGGTTAGAAAGGCTAACATATAAGTAATAATCTGCTTCTCTCTTAAAGGCCGTAACGGTAACTTGCCCGAACATTTTACTTTTTGTTAAAACTTCTGCAATTGTATCTTGTACCATTGAACCTGGATGCTTTTGCCAATAATTTTTTTTATAACTATCTATTTTGCCTTTAGTATTAATATAAATTTTCGCTGGATCTAAATCATATTCTATATTTAAAACTGTAATATGTTCATTATTTTTGTTTTTTAAAATATCTTTAGAAGCTAACTTTTCTTCCTTTATCTCATATTTTAAATTGTGAAAATAATACTTTGGTTTTTCTTTTGGATTAAATAAGCAACCTGAAAGAAATAGGGATATCACAAGAATTATTAGATTAGGCATTTATTACTCTCCTTTAATAGAATTTTCTGGCAATATGCCTTTTAGAAGCATATCCGGATTAGACTCTAAATTTGTTCCTATAACTTTCAACATATTCATGGTGCTATTCATATTATTAAGCATTTTTTTAAACTCTTTTTCAAATAAATCACCAACAGCCCCAGCTGCATAATTAAGTGAGATAGAAGCACCTTTGATATAACCAGACAAATCATTAAGATTTCTTAAAGTATCTTTGAATTCCTCAGAAAGCTCAGGTAAATTTTCAATTACAGTCGTCACTTTTGATATTGCTATATTTGATTTAGTTAGAACATTTTCTAATAAATCTAAGTTTGTGTTTATTTTTTTCACCATCTTAGATGAGTTGTCTAAAATTTGCGTTAAAATATCAACATTTTTATCGTTAGCAATTTTTTCAAATCTATTAACAAATGACTTGAAATTCAAAGTGATATCGTTAATTGTTTTATCAATTTCTACAAATAGCGACGGACTAGTTTTAATTACCGGGTACATTTCATTTGGTGATTTAACAATTCTTTTGCCAAATTGTATTAATGTTTTTAAACCAATATATGAAACTCCAGTAATACTTTGTTTTGTTAAAGTAGCATAAGTCTCCTCTGTAATTGGGGTATCTTTTAACACTTCAATAGTAACTATAGTTTCTCTATAATTAAAATTGCTTATTGAGATATCTTTAACATTACCAACATCAACACCGTTGTACTTAACCTTTGAGTTTTCGGATAAACCAGCTATGGATTCTGAAAAATATATTCTATACAAAGTATACTCTGTCTCGTCATTTGTCTTGGAAAGCCAAAAAAAAGCAGCAAATCCAGTCATTGAAAGACAAACTACGAATATGCCTGTTAAAAAGTAGTTGACGTTACCATTCATATAAATTTCTCATTGTTAACTTTTGCTATTTTTATAACTAGCAAAAAATTCTTTTACGTACTTGTTGTCACTTTTATAAAGTTGTTCCATTGAAAGATTTGCTTGTAATTTTCTTTCAGCTAAAAAAACGACTTTGTCTGCTGTTTTCCACAAAGACTCAATATCATGAGTTACCATAATTATACTCAAACCTAGTGTCTCTTTTAAACTAAGAATTAGCTTATTAAAACTGTCAGCGCTTTTAGGGTCAAGTCCAGCTGTTGGCTCATCTAATAATAGCAGATCAGGATCTAAAGCCAAAGATCTAGCTAAAGATGCTCTTTTTATCATTCCACCACTAAGTTCTGATGGATATTTATTAGCAACATTCATATCTAATCCAACTAAATCTAATTTAATTGCTGCTATTTTAAGAGCATCCACTTCGTTAATATTTAATATTTCTTTAAGAGGAAAAATTATATTTTCTGCAATAGTAAAAGAACTAAATAATGCACCTTGCTGAAATAACATTCCACACTTATTTCTTATTGAATTTTTTACTTGTAGAGTAGCATTAGTAAAGTTAGTATCAAATATTTTAACATTTCCTTTTAAAGGTCTTTGTAAATCAATTATTGTTCTAAGTAAAGTTGTTTTGCCACAACCACTAGGACCAACAATTGCAGTTATATTCCCTGATATAAAATTTACATCTATGTTTTCATGTATTGGGTTTCCATTTAAAGAATTAAATAATTTTTCAACAGTTACTACATACATTTATTTTATCCCAGCTAAAAATATTGAAAATATCGCATCAACAATAATTATTAAAAATAAAGCTTGAACAACACTTTTAGTCGTATTGTTACTAACACTAACAGTACTCTTTTCTACAATTAAACCTTGGAAACAACCGACTAAAGTAATAACTAATGCAAAAACTGGAGATTTTACCATTCCAACAATATAATGATTTACACTCACACTATCGTAAAATTTAGCTAAAAAATGCGAAAAATCGATGCCTAAGCTAAAGTATGCCGTAACCATACTTCCAAATATGCCTGCTATCATGGATATTAAAGTCAACAAAGGCAATACTATTATCATTGCAATAATTCTTGGTACTATAATTCTATCAAAACAAGATATACCCATTGTTTTTAAAGCATCAAGTTCTTCATTTATTAACATTGAACCAATCAAAGCTGCAAATGCTGATGAAGTTCTTCCTGCGACAATTAAAGCTGCAACTAAAGGCCCAAACTCCCTTAAAATAATAATTCCAGAAAACTGAGCAATATATATGTCT
>Ga0136599_1000193_pt1 | contig 18362 bp, 31 predicted proteins | sample AntRauMFilla2697_FD_104635 | JGI IMG/M metagenome (GOLD analysis project Ga0136599, IMG submission 104635) | Saline lake microbial communities from Rauer Islands, Antarctica - Metagenome Filla 2 #697 | ecosystem: Environmental > Aquatic > Non-marine Saline and Alkaline > Saline | place... | reverse complement strand
GGCTCTTCAGCCGGTGGGTCTTCTGCCGGAGGCTCTTCAGCCGGTGGGTCTTCAGCCGGTGGGTCTTCAGCCGGTGGGTCTTCAGCCGGTGGGTCTTCAGCCGGTGGGTCTTCAGCCAGTGGGTCGTCGACTCCAGGAATTTCTTCAACAGCAACGACTGAAATCACGGAACCGGGGCGTGGGCCAACGGTGTCAGCTAGAATTTGTTCGTGTTCGACGGGGACCGTTTTGTTGCCGCCGTCGTCATAATCGACCACTACGATAGTGGCTTTCGCATCTTGTGGACCCGACACGACGACAGTATTGTTTTCTCTTGGGTCGAGATTGATGGGTGGATGTTTTTGGTCCGACCCTTCGACGCGAATGAGGACTTCTCTCTTCACAACATCGTGATCGTATGGACCCAGATCAAGGGTGTAAACCATAGTGTCAACTGCCATCTCGTACTTCTCCAGTGTTTCTAGAATTGAAATTTTGGCTCTTCCCGGCCTCTTAAGACCTATTAAAACGAGCAGGAAGTACCAAAATTTGAGGAATGCGTTCATAGTTAACCTCGTATTTCAGCCTTCCGCTTATTTGCAAGTCGAAAGTAATTTGGTTGATGTATTAAGTACGCCGGAATTGTTGAATGAAAATTGTTTCACGTCGAAGGGATATAATGGCTAGGCTACGAACATGGAAACCGATAAATAATATGGTCCTAGTCCGAAAGGATGATGATAAGGGAAAAACAGAAGGTGGATTAATTCTCCCCGACATTGCCAAAATCCCGGTCATCACCTGTCGAGTCTTGGAAATCGGGCCAAAAGTAGATCCAGTGTTTTGTCCGATCGAGCCTTACTACAAGGTTCTAGTGAAACCGAGTAGTGCGGTCCCATTGTCGTTCGACGATTCCAACAAAATGTACGTCCTGGATGCCGACCACATTTTGGCTTACGAAGAAGTGACCGATGCAGAATCAGCAGAATTCGCTGACACGCTCGAATCCAGTGATTAGATTCTCGAAACCCAACGCCCCCAACGGGTGGCTCAGTTTGCATAGTCCACACGGTTTCACCTATGCAAAAGAAACCTGGAACAGTGCCGCACAAGCTTGGTACTCTATTGTCCACAGTGTTAAAAGCGTCGACTTCGCCAAAGGGCATTATAAGACACGGGAAACCTCGTACAACGACACCGAAAAATACGGTCATTTGCTCGGAATTTTGCGAGCCAAAATTGCGAACCATCCAATTCTAAAAGAATATCTCACTGAAACCGAAGACTCCGAAATTATCCACGTCGTGTCCAAATTCTCAAGCCTAGACTTATTCTGGCTAGGCTTAGATGAAGACAAAGGCGGGCTCAATAAGTTGGGTAAAGCTTGGATGGAAATCAGAGATCAACTACAAAAGCAAAAACAATGCCAGACAACAACCAACTGAATTTCTTGTCTAACGCCTTAGAAGGTATAGATGAGAACAGTATCATCGGTATATTCACGCATCGCTTCCCAGATCCAGACGCTATCGGTAGCATGATGGCATTACGTTGGACAATCCAGAAGCTAGCCGGTACAAAGGTAATCGACTTGATTTTCGAGGGCAAAATATCTCACCCACAAAATCAAGTATTCGATAACCTTCTCGAACCTAATCTCCGGGATGTCGAAGAAATCCCAGAAATCATGTACGACAAGTGCTTTCTTGTCGACACCGTTCCAGACAACGCCGGGGTCGGATCATTCAATGATGTCAAATTCGATCTAGTGATCGACCATCATAAAGAACCCCCAAAGATCGAAACCGACAATTACATCAACCTCCACGCGGGTTCATGTGCCGGAACAATCTACCAAATCATCAAGAATAATAATTTAGTATTCGATATGGATTCCGAAATTGACAAAAGAATTGTCACTGGAATTCTCGTGGGCATCGCAACCGACACAGACACCATGTGTAGCCCCGACACAGCTAAAATCGATATCTCGACATGGTCTGACCTACTCGAATTCCGTGATCCAGATATTCTGGCACGTATCCTGAATTATGAAAAACCCAAATTCTGGGTCGAGAAGAAAGCCGAAATATTTTCTCAGGTCATTATAGTCGAAGGATTGGCTATCGTTGGCATCGGAAGAATCGACAACAAGCATCGGGACCTCATAGCAGATATTGCAGATGATATCCGAAGCTGGGAAGAAGTCAACACAGCTATTGTCTTCGCATTAGTGGATGGGTTGAGAATCGAAGGAAGTATTAGAAGTTCGAATTCAGCCATTTCAGTACCGAATCTCAGTAAGAAACTGGGCTCTGGAAAAGGTGGTACCGGTGGCGGAAAAGCCGGAAAAGGTGCTTACAAATATAGTCTAGGCGGGAGCAATATCGATGAAAATGACAGTCCAGAAGTTAAAGACCTCACTTGGGCTCTCTTCGACAGGAAAGAACAAGAACGAATATTCAAAATCACTAAAAATTGATTTTCACCCACCCTGGCAGATCGATCACGACTGGCTAGATGAGGTTTATACAGGGATAAGACGTGGCAGGGGCGTCGGAAAATCCGTAGCCCATGCTACCTATTTCCTTGGTGTACTAGAAGTAAATCCCCAATTGGATACCTTCATCATCACCGGGGCCAATTTTGGTATAGTTAGGCATTTCCAATTGACTTTGCAAAGAGTCATGATAGAGATGGAAGTTCCTTTCACTATCCGAAAGCTTTCTCCGTGGACTGTTTGTGATAGACCTGTTGATTTCTTCCCGTATGGCAATGTCATCGAGAAATCTAAAGGCAGAAACCAATGTCTCATTTATGATTCAAATGATTCTTTTACGAATTACTTCCAACCAGTTTTTTGTGACAATCTTGGTATCGATGAACATGTCGAACAAGTGAGACGTCAGGAACAAGTCAAGACTATGCTGGAAGAGCGACGTCAGTTGGAGACACAAACTGATAATAGTCATCACCCCCAATATCGTGTTCCACAGATACGGCGACATACCCCATCTTCTTAAGCAACAAGTGCATGCCAAGGTACTTGTCAGCCGCATAAACACGGACTTTGCGACCGCCAACGAGCTTCGGTATCAAACCCATTAGCTCTGTGCCGATACCTTTACGTTGGTACTCTTTACACACGGATAGATTCTCTATAATCCATCCCTCACAGCCATTATATAATACCATGTACCCTACTACTTCGTTCTCATGAACGACCGATATTAGTCGGGCTTCTTCATTTGGTAACATGTCTCTTAATTGCTTGATAGTCCAGGGATCGTCGTATAAATCCTTCTCGATTCGAGCGACAGCTTTCAAATGGAGAGTGTGCATTTTCTGATATTGCATATTGTAGCTCCGGCACGAGGTACTTTATATTTCGTCAACAAACATAGGAGGAACTAAAACTCACTTGTGTAACCCGATAGGGAGATGTTATGCAGACCAAAGAAATTATCGGATTGCTGGATCATTACGGTCACTTCCGCAATCCCACAATGCCAACCGGTGTCAAAAAGAAAGACCTTGAATATTTGACATTGGATGACACAGTCGTTCGAACAGCAATCCGATCTTACCAAGAATTCATGCAAATAGAGTTCAAAGCTCTAAGTTTCAGGGTTCATGCAAGAGCGGGAATTGCCGATGGTATCATCGGCCCCGCAACAATGGAACTGTTCAAACTCGACCGTTGTGGAGAGCCAGATTATCCAGAATTTACTCTTCTAGAAACCGGATCTGGATCTTGGCCTTCGGGCTGCCACCCAGACTGGCCAGACAACCACGTCTTTACTCTGCAAGTCAACAAGCGTGGTATGCCATCATACTTGGACGGCGTATTTGAAAATGCGTTCAAACTATGCCGAGCCGCCTACGCTGACATGGGCATTGTCTTCTTACGGGAAGATAATAACGATAGAGCCAATACCTACGTCACATGGGAGCGTGGTAGAGGTTGGATCGGACTTGCGATCGTTCCACGTGGCCCGCGTTGTGGGCAGCGAATCTGGGCGAAGTTTGATAATCGTTACCGTCCCACTAACTTACTAGATCAATGGGCTCGACTTTTGGCTCACGAATTCGGTCATAACATGGGGATGAGCCACTCTCGTGGTGGTATCATGAATCCATCGATCATCGGCGGAAAATTCGACGTCAATGAATGGCGTGGAGATCCTTCCGAAAGACTGCTGACTCGCTACTTCGGTGGTGTGCCAGTTGACATTAGCATTCTCGATCCGAAGCCCGATCCTGATCCGAAACCCGATCCTGATCCGAAACCCGATCCTGATCCGAAACCCGATCCTGATCCGAAACCCGATCCTGATCCGAAACCCGATCCAAAACCACCATTGCCGCCGATCATCACGCCTCTACCCCCGATCGTCGATCCTCCAAAACCGGAACCTCCAACAGGACGACCAGGTTGGAAGAAATTCCTGGATTGGCTGAGCGACTTCTTGAATACCATCGAGAAGAAATAATCAAACGAAAAAGCCCGGTCGAGAAATTAACCGGGCTTTTTTCGTAGACAGGGAATCACAAGTCTAATTTGACTACAACTTCTCATGTGGACAATAACCAAGTGTATTCCGAACACAATTGCAATTATAGCATAAAATTTGAAAGTTGTCTGGGAAGTGATTTTTGAACGACCCACTTTTTTATTGCATGCGAGTCTTTAGTATTTAAAGATCTTTTGTGTACTGCTCCATCATTATTGATATGATCCAGCGTTAAGAATTCTGTAGTCGTCTCGCCACAGCAATTGCATTTTGGCCCATAATGATCTAAAATCATTTCCCAATTTTTACTTTGTCGCTTCTTTTTGTTTGCTTTCGCTCTGTCGAAGCATTTTTGGCAGGTGGTGGTTGTCTCGCTTCTGATAGGATGTGCACCACAATTTTTACACAAGCCTTTATCGATATACTTCTGTCTTTTGGTCTTAGCTTCTTTTTTACGACACTTTTAGTTCAGTGTTGACGACATTGGCTGGTGTTGCTATGAAAAACAAGAAAGAATATATGAAGTGCTTTCGGCAAACATAAGCTATATCACTAAAGATTTAGGATATAGCTTATGAACAAGAAAAATCAATGTCCGACATGTCAAGGTCTTAAAGACACAAGAGCCAAACAGTGCAACGATTGCAGAAAATCAAAAGAATTAGACGATAGGAAAGGAAAATCAAGATCACCATCGTTTTTTAATCAATGTGTTTGTGGTTCATTAAAAGACAAAAGAGCAAGGCAATGTAATGACTGTAGAATAAAAACAAATAATAAGAATAGGAAACCAACAATCACTCCTACAAAGGAATGTCGGTGTGGGAAAGAAATGTCATGGAAGTCAAAGGAGTGTTTAGAATGTTATGTGGAATCGGTTAGGCCCGATCTTGAAGAACCACGAACTTGTTCTAATTGTCAGCAAACAAAAACTGCTGATTGTTATTATAAATGGGTACGAGCAAAACCACAAAAAAGAGTTACGTGTATTGAATGTTGCAGAATCCAAGGAAGGATTAGAAACAAGAGATCGAAATGCATAAAATATGGCCTATCCGAAGGAAAAGCGGACCAAATTTCGCAACTGAATGAAGCAAAATGTGAAATCTGTGGCGATATTACAATAGATTTCCACATCGATCATTGCCACAGTACAAACCAATTTAGAGGGATTCTATGCAGAAAATGCAATCCCGGATTGGGGTGTTTTAATGATGACATACGACTCCTCAAGAAAGCGATTAAATACTTATCATGTTTCCGAAATGTCTAGACGAAGACTTGATTGTCGATTTCAGATCACGTGGAATCGGATCTGAAATGTGTGGGTGCTTTATACCTGGGTGCATGAATTACGCAATCTCAATGCGATCTAATATCTCGGCCTTTGTCACATCCAAAGAAGACGGTGAAAAAGCCTTACGAATGCTCGACCAACGGGCAACCCTGGATTATAGAGAAAGTGAACCACACCGGATTCAGGTGAAAGTTGGTGCCTGTAATGACCATCTTCACAAGTTGGAATACTTGCATCGTACGACCAAGAAAGACGGTCATATCACTCTGAAACGGGTCCACGATGCCTACGAATATGAAGTCACATCAATGATTGACCCAGAAATGGCCGATTTCATGGACAAATTGTTTGGGACAGATAATTATTATGTCGACAAACAAGATGGAGAATGGTGGATATTCGCCAATGATGGAGAAGGTCTAATTGGCGGTCCGAGCATGTCGGCCATGCTCCACTTGGCTTACGCTAAACGCGACGAGCTTTTCTAGAATGCGGTTTGCCATTCTGTGCGGACCCAATTGTTTCTCCAGCCGCGATTGCCTCGTCTAGAAGACATGGTAAGGCTCAATTGTTCCGGCTCGGGGTCATCTGTTAGACCGCCGAAGATGTAATTGCTGATGCCAATTCTACCATCTAATTGGTTGAATTGGTTTGGCATAACCCCATTTGGTCGCACCTTGGAGGCGATAATGGGTGCATCTCGATAGATTTGTACTGTTGCCATGATTTTTCTCCTATAATAAGTTTGAATGCTAATTAACGCAGTGTTTCCTAATGTGACAGTAGATCAAAGTCACATTTTCTACAGGAAGCCAAGATGCCTTTAAGACCTGAACAACAGGACAGCATTTACTGGCGTGAAAAGCTGCGTCGAACCAATTATTATTATCGGTTCATCTATGGCTGGGTTCAAGTTCCGTGTGGGGCTTGCAGCGGCAGCGGATACTACGATCATAATGGGAGCCCGCCATGCGGGTGTTGCAATGGAACAGGAAAAGAACGACAGCCCGGCCCCAAGTGGCACGCATTACCAGATCATCAAAAACGAATTAGCAGTCCGTGATTTCGCCGCATGGCTCCCGCCACTCGTCGATGACGAATGCTACTACATCGAGTTGTTCTGTCGACGAAAATACGACCAAACAATGCCACAAAGTAAGACCTACAACCTTACACGCAGGATCGTAACGAACCCAGATAGTCTCGTCAATTCACTGCGAATGATGGAGGTCCCACTAGGAGCGTACAATTTGCGAGGGGTAGGCGTCTCGCAAGAATCACTGGCTGTTTACATCAGCACAAACCCACGTTGCCGCAAGAAAGCAACATTCAACCTCATCAAGACCCTGGTGGACAAAGTCCAGAACAACGCGGAGCTACGTCCTCATTCAGCCGCCCTCACCGAGATCCATAGAGCCAAGTCTCGGGCCAATTTCGTCACTTTCGACATTGATGTTGATAACCCTCTCATAAAGGCTAATTCGGAACAATTCGATCAAGTCATCGAATTGGTTGGGCGAGAAGCCGTTAGCCTTATTAAGACTAGGGGTGGATACCATTTGCTGGTTGAACCCAAAAAGGTCGTGTCAGAAATCAAGAATTGGCACCCAAGGATCGTAGAGATCACGCAACCAGATCAGACTGGTGATATTTTGAGCCCGATTCCGGGATGTGTTCAAGGTGGACATACTGTGCAAATGGTCACGAGCATGGGAAGACAATGATGTACGGTTGGCTCGATCCAAAGAATGAATTTCATGAATGCGGAATCCAGGGGCATATTAATGCTTTAAAAAGCATGATGCTGGCTGCATTGTGATTGAAGGAATTGACAACGAAATTGAAGAAGTCAGATCTGAATGTCAGAGAATGGCAGATGAACAGGGCAATTGCCATGCCGAATGGCATTGTCTGGACTTGATTCAAGACAACTACCTCCAAAATGTGTATGATGCGGCTTACGAAGCTGGATTCTTACGTGTTGGTGAATGTGGCTCCGAGCTTCACTTCGAGGGACGCCGTAGTGTTTTCACAGAGAAGTATCAAATTTGTAAGGATTTAGCTGATGAGCACAACAGACGAACCGTATTCGTACCTCGTGAAAGTCGGTGAAGATTGGTACGACGTTTATATTGGTCGTAACAAAAAACACGGGGACCCGAAATGGGGCAACCCATTCATCATGGGGAGAGACGGCAATAGAGATGCCGTTATTGAGAAGTACGAAGAATGGATTAAGACACAACCCGAACTGCTTGCGGCTCTACCAGAACTAAAGGGTAAGATTCTGGGTTGCCATTGTGTCCCACAGAAATGCCATGGAGAAGTCCTATTAAGACTTCTTGATCAGATTGATTTCCCGGTGTCCTGAGAATAGAGCCACCGTCCATTTTCTGAGTTGCCGCCGTTCCTGATTTTGAGAACGGTCACATTTTCTGGGATATTTAGGATACATTCGTCTTGATCGTCGACGTAGACACCAATATGATTGTCTATGATGATCTGTGATTTGTCCATGGAATCTGTGAGGATGAGTTCATCGTAGGATATATCCAATTCCGCTAGGTCTTTCTCTGCCTTGGCACGGTCTTTCCGGTAGGTGACGATAATCACCTTGTTCGGCCACCATTTAGATAGAGTGGCGAAGAAAAAGCATGATTCAGTGATTGTACCATCGATATCCAAGCCTAAAATAGGGGAATTGATGACATTCAAAAATCTAGCAGCATTTAAAGTCTCGGAAAGGGCTTCGTTGCCTTCTCCGACCACTAGATGGTTCTTTGCTTTTTTCAATGCTACTGATGCGGAGCCTTCGATCATATGAATCCTATTGACGTTCTTAAAAAGTGGCTCGTGAAACTACATGATGATTTTGGCGATACGATGCCAGATCCTAGCAAGGCAGACGCTATTATCAACGTCGTGCCCCAATATTTTAACACGAGCCTAATTAATTATCTTGGTGCCGGAGATAACGGGGTAGCGTTCAAAACAGCGGACGGAGACGTCGTAAAATACACCATCGACAAAAACGAAGCCATGCTGTGGCACCGGCTCAAAAACATGGACATGAAAGGAATCGCAAAGCTCAAAGACGTCGTAAGACTCAAGAGCAGCAAAACCGGCGAAACCCACCTATTCGTAGTCCGAGTCGAATTCGTCGCCCACGACATCAGCCCCGAGCAGGGCAAAATGGTGCGAATAGCCCTGAATAAGGGCAAAGAGCCCGATGGTCGAACTGGTCTGTCAAGAGAACAATATGTGGCTAATAGAAGCGTAAAATTGATGAGTGCTTTCGATGAGCTAGCGGAAGCCGATCCCGATTTCGAGTATATCCCAGATATGATAGCAGACTTGGCTGATAAGCACAATGCCCACGTCTATGACCTGCAGCCTGACAACTTCAAGAAAAACAAGGAAGGAAAAATCGTCTTAATCGATCCGTCAGTACCAGACTTGATTGGAGATGTAGACCATCCCCAAGATTTCTTATTCGAAGACAAGGTCAACATGGCCCTTGAGTGCAAAGACGTTTATGTCTAATTGCTGTCACGTTCTTTTTTGAGACGTCTCAGGTCGTTGTACATTCCACGACGTCCTCCTACTCCGTGCACATTCGGTCTTATAATCCTAACGTCTGCTTCAAATTTGCTGTACGCGAATATTAAATCCGAATATGTGGACGATCTGGGCATCCGTATATTACGCATTTGTCCTAATAACATTGCATTGGCCAAATGAGCTGGCCACCCGCCATAAATGTAGTTGTCCTCTAGGTAACAAACCACATTTGGATAATCCATAAAATACTCGTAGACTAACGGCGAATCGCCGACAACGAAAGCACGATCATTTTTGTCGACCTTAAAAACTTCCGGCGAACAGAACTGAGCTTTGTAATCTGGGTGCTGTACATCGCCTGTTCGAATAAAACAACCGTAGTCACAGGATTTCACAGCTTCAATCCTTGAATCATATATTTCTCGAACTTTTTCGGACGGTTTCAAGTATTCCGTCATTAGATCGTACATTTTGATCTTCAAATCGATGTTGGATTTATCGAATGTATAATCAAAATGAATATCATCATGCCAACGCCAAGCAGCACGGTACTCGTAACCACTATCAATTAATTGCTGCAATTCGACTCGATTCTGGATTTGCACGATATCCGATTCGAATAGATCCGAAAATGGTTCTATTTTGGCCCTGAAATTGTTCATCATCCCCTTGTCAAGTATTCGGGGCCACCAGACTTTTACATCTTTCGTGAGATAAAGAGAACCGACCAGACACTTAATTCTGTTACCTAATCCTGAAACGGTGCTGCTAATTAGCTTCATAATAGATTATGTTGAGTTCGAATTCAGGTCTATCAAACCAATGAGCGACCATACCCTGTATTTTTTGCCAGTCCCCACCAGCTAATCCGGCTCCGATTTGCGGGCACCAGATTTTGAAATGTCCGTCAGCATATCGACTAGTAAGAACACTGGTCATTCCAAAGAGCCTGATTAGACACATTTCCAGGTGCTTGTATTTAATAGGCTTTGGGTTCGATGCGTTGCGAACACCGTTTTGAGCGACCATGTTGACTACCGCAACGTTGGGTTCCACATTCACCCACTGTATTTGTCCAAGAGCGTAAGGTCCAGAAGAGCCTTTTCCTTGCCTTCCGACCCATTCTGAGTAGCGTTCCCGCACGATAGGCCATTTGGTGGCTAAAGAGCCAGAGAGACCTGCTCCGTACTTTCCGATGTTATTACAGACTTGAGGAATGATGTTTACGCATCCGGGAGGATACGCGATCTTTGTTATATCACCACTGTACTGATTCATCAAATGGCTCAAGTTTTATCAATGGTAACCAATCATAGATTTTACCATCGAAATCAGAAAGGGGCCTAGTATCAGGCTGTTTCGGATCGGGATCACGAACATATTCACCGTCCCAAAAGACCCAATGAAACTTTCCTGGAAAGTTCACACTATCTACACCCACGAGAGCGGGACATCCAGGAATTCGTACCGGGATCAGAATTTCAGTTACATCACCGAAAGACATGCGTTTCCCATCATCGGCACCCTCTGCCACAGCATGAGTGCCCAACATGTAACCATGTTCAGCTAAGAAGGAACAAATGTCAATCATGTGACAAAAGTGCGGATATTTCTCTGCTAATTCGTCATCAATGGTGAACGGTTCCCGACCAGGATGAGAATCAGACACCACCCGATAAAGTGCTTCAAGATCGTATCCACAGATCATAGCCATGCAAGCAGCACCACAGAGTTTAGAGCCCTGAGGCTGTTTGACTGTCGCGTACTTTTTCATATGATTGGAGCCATTTGTAATGGGTCATTCGGGGTTCGGTTGTTAGATGAGGACAAATCATGTAACGATCTTCGTTGACTTTGATCCTGGTCACTTTGACCGGCCAACGTTTGGGCATGAATTCAGGAAACCAACGATCTTTGAAGGCTTCCCACCAATCCGCTGGATATTCAACATCGATATGGATCTTCTCGGCGATTTTACCAGTGACATAAGCCATCAAATTCAAGACCATGATATCGGCAGACTCTTGTATGGCTTCGATACCGTACTGGACTCTTAAATCTTGGTATTCCTCGTACCTAATGGCTTTACGCATTGATACTTTAACAATGTCGATGTTAAAGTCGCTTAGTGGAATGGCAAAGTCGTCGCTATGTTCACACATGCAAATGTCACTCGATCTTGATAAGTGAAATGAACATCTTGATGAAAATGTCCAAAAGCCCACAAAGATGGGCTACACTCTTCTAACACTATAGAAAGTGCCTGGCTAGTTCTCGACCGAATCTTGCCAAAATGAGGTATCAGCCGCAGCTTATCGTACACTGCTAGAGGAGCGGTGTGAGAGACAATTACGTCAGGCTGCTCTTCGACCATCAAATCAATTGCTTTCTGCAAAAGATCTGTTGATAATTCTTCGTGTTCATGGACCGGATCGTAATTGTTGTGTGTCCTGGCAGCACGATCCACGCTATAAGCCCCGCTTATAAACCCGATTTTTAGATCGTATTCATCGATAGTCCAAATCCCGAATGGGCCAAGATAATTGGCGGTGGCTTTCCCCTTGATCCAGTCATGATTGCCATGAATGTACTTGTGCTTATTGGCATCAAGACCTCCAAAGTAGGACCGCATCAGGGGAGAGTTATGAATATCACCCAGTTGGATACTGTAGTCTGCTTTATAGCAGACGTCTTGGTACCAATACTTAGCACCATGCACGTCGCCGATCAAATTGAGCTTACAGTCAGTCGCAGCGAGGTAATATGGTTCTTCTGCGAATTTGAGCGGTTTTTTGGCTTCTGCTGCTTCAAGCAGTGTTTCCAATTTCAACATCGGTCTGTTTATCCGGACTGAAAGGTTTGCCGTTACGACGAATGGTTACATCACCGACTTGACCGTCGTAAAGCTCGTAAGCAACATCTGTTTCAGCGAACATCTTTTTGGCTATTTCAACGTCCGCTACCCACGGGCCATGATTATACACCATGCCTTGCTTATGAGTAATAACACTTTTCAAACCAAATCCGATGATATGCTTGGCACAAGACGTGCAAGCAGCCCAAGGGCAAATCATCGCCATATCCTCGATTTTCAGATCTTCGAAGACACCAGCTCGGAATGCGGTTAAGAGCACACTTGCTTCAGCATGGTCAACTAGTGGATATTTCCATGTTCTGTCATTCCATCGTTCTTCGTTTTGAAAGACACCAATTGGGAATGTGTTACAAGCACGTGCGACGACCGTTTTAGATGGAACGTGGTAAAGCAATGCACCATTTTGGCTGCTCGGATCTGGGCTGTTCAAAGCTTCGAGATAAGCTTCGTACATCAGCTCTTTGATGTGGCAATCTGGGATGAGGTTTAAGTATCGCATTCTTAGCTCCAAGTCGGGGTTATGGTATCTACTCACAAAGTGAATAATCATGAATTGGCGTTTTTGGGTCTTTCTCGACATCGACGGAGTATTGGCCACGAATAAGACATACAGTCAGTGGCAAAAACATCGGGAAGATTGGAAACTTATAGACCAAGCTCTTTTACGCAATTTCGGGGCACTTTTAGATTATATCCCCAACTACGAATTCTGTTTAAGCAGTAGTTGGAGGATGAACGAACTCTGCCGCAAAGAGCTTTTCAAGGCTTTTAGAGCCCAGAAAGTGCCTCGTTGGATCATATTCTGGCTCAAATCCAAGAAAGGCTAGAATCAAGCCTGGACGATTTGGCTGGTCGTGAAATTCCTGCGAACTTGATGAAACGCATCAATACGATCGCCAGGAATACGTACAAAGACCTCAAAATCACCTATTTCACATATGAAGAGATCGCTGCGATTCTGGAAACAGAAGAACCGATCATCCAATGGAAAGGCCACACAGGAGTAATGTTCTTACTCCTAAAGCCTACTGTGGAACAGGTCGAAACCGAAGAAGGATTCAGACTTCAGATTGAGATGGCTCTGGATTATCAGATTGTGAACTAGCTTCACACCCACAATCGGAGCACTTTGATTTCTTAGGGAACCAACGTCGGATTTCGGGCCAAACAAACGCAAGGCCGCTACCTCCGACAAAGGCGGAAATCATCATTTCGAAACAGCCACCGCACCAGCCGCATGCTAAAATTGGTTCAATCATTCTCAGCTTCCATTAAAATTGTGAATGTGTTTCTAATACGTTACCGATTATTTGTTTCATAAGAACCAATCGTGAAAATTCGAAAGCGACACGACAGCTTGGTCTGTTCCATAGCAATCAATATGGAACATTGCACCGTCCATACTCAAAAGCCAATGGAAGATTATGCAGCACGAATTGATGCTGACTTCTTCCAGATCACCGAATCCAAACGAAAATTCCCACATTTAGCAAAGTACGATCTAATCTTGATAGCCCAACGAATGGGCTACGAACGTTTTCTCTTCTTAGACTCTGACATCTATGTTCGAAGGGGTATACCCAATATCTTCGAGCATTACACAAATGCTTTGCACAACGAAATGCCAAACCCCGAAGATTTGGTATACTGGCAAAGACACATGTTCGGCACAATGACAGAAATGGACCCCACATTCAAAATAGGTGATCCATATTACAACACCGGAGTAATGACACTCGACTTAGAAGGACTCACCAAACTAAAAGAACGAATTGTCAATCTTGATGGGTTCAAAACCGTTGAGATATACTTTGAGCAACATGAACTTAACATGCTACTCAAACAAGAGGGATTACCGCACCAAGACCTCGATAAACGATGGAACACTGTTGCCAGCCAAGAAGATTTAAACTCCAAGACGCTACAAGATTCATATTTTGTGCATGTTCCAGGCACAGTGGTCGAAGAACGATATACTAGATTGAAGCAGATCGTGGAACAACTTCCATAATAGACTGAGCATCTTCAGTATTCTCAATAAATGCTCGGGCCTTATCCCAGTCCCATCTATCGTCGGTTCTAACACCGCTTTCGACGTCTATCCAAAAGCCGTCCCGGATATAACCACGCTCTCTCATCAGATCCAGATTGGCCCGAATATTCTCGGGATTGAGCCCACCAGCAGCACCCATATTGGGCAAATCAATCGTAGGCCAGGAATCAGGGAGTTCCCCACGCCCACCGCTGGAATCGAATAAGAAATGCGGATTGAACAACAAATCCGCGATCTCGACGCAGTTGTCCAAAGAATTTTCTCTGAACTGAATAATCCACGCCATAGCTGAATTAACAGAGTTCAAGTTCTTTGCAACAGTTTTAGGGGACCATTCCGTAGCTGAGATATTCAGTTGAACCCGGTCCGCAATATTAATCAATGACTCAAGTTCGTTGCTGACCCGTCCTTTTCTGATCAGGTCATAAACGGCTCGTCCGCAGAGATGCAGCGAGACTCTTGGTAGTTCGAAGAGTCTGTTGATGAGTTTGTAATCCGGGTATCGGGTGGTTCCCAATCGTTTTTCTGAGTATAGGATACCCACTTCGTGTTTTTCGAATTGACGCCTTTCAATCGCGTCCCTGAAGCCCGGTGTTCCGTACTCGTCTAACCCTGATAAAGTAATACCAAACATGAATTTGTTTATCCTTGATGAAGATCCGATTGTTTCCGCTTCACTGAATTGTGATATTCACGTGAACAAGATAATCCTTGAAGCCGCACAATGTATGTGTGCTGCACATTGGGAACACGGGTTCCCATTGATTGGCCAAGCACCTCAGATACTACAAGATGGAAAGTACCGTGGACGAACTCATCACAATAATCACGTCACTAAATGGGTCCGAGCCACTAAGGGGAATTATCGTTGGGCTTACACGCACGCTGTTGAATTATGCCGACAGCATCGCATACGTTATCGTAAGTCTTACGATCACGCTAGCCTTGAAATCATCAATTGGCTTGGCGAGAATGAGCCTTACTTATCTGAGGGTCCACGGACCGAGTTCACTCAGGCGATAACCAAGGATTGCTACCATCCCAATGCGGTAGTGGCATATTGGACGTATTATGTGACATGTAAATGGCACCTAGCAGTCTGGAAGACCACGGAAGAGCCGTCTTGGTATCGTTCTCTAACTGCGAAGCGGTTGGGCGGTGCGAAGGCCCCCGAACTTTTGAGGCACGCGGAAGAGCTTTACGAGGCTCAAAGAACACTTAATCTCCAACTGGCAGGATAACCATGATTCTAATCATCGCAGGAAGCCGAGAATGCGGCAAAATCGGACCCAATGAATGGGACTACGACTTCTTGGTTAACGGAATCGACCGGGCTGTAACAGAAAACGGGCTGGAAGTAACGCAAGTCATTTCTGGCGATGCCCGTGGACCCGACAAAGCTGGTGAAGACTGGGCACACGAGAAGGATATCCCTGTGGTCATCATGAAACCCACTTGGAATCTAGGACGCGGAGCGGCCTTTGTGAATAACACGAACATGGCGTTAAAGGCCGATGCTCTACTCGTCATCTATGACGGGAAAAGCAAAGGCACAAAGCAAATGGACAAACGCAACAAACCGGTATACAATGGAAAAAGAACATATTAGCACCTACCGTGCTGGCCCCTACATCTTCATCGAAGAGGCTAAAATCCTAACAGACGCCAAGGGCCGAGTATTCATACAGGCTCAGTACCGCGACTATAACCCGATCACAATGAAAGGGATGGTCAAAGCACGTGTCCGGACCAGGACATTCAAGGTAGACTTCGAGAACCATTGTATAACATACAAAAACGAAGTCTTCCCAGCCAAGAACTTGAATGAGATCTTCAAGCACCTGGAAGGATTAGGCTTTCACGACCGCGTAGGAAGCGACATTGCCAATGGGTAGGCTCTGCAGCTGACCCATCATTTCACGCTGAGTCGTGCCAGAGAAGATCGAATCATCGATCATCAATACATTCGCGTTAGTATTCGCTCGAAGAGCATCATTCAAAGCAGGCAACGGTTTGAAAAGACCCTGCAGATTGTCGCGATTCGGCGGATACAAATGCGTAATCTTAAAAGTACCACCGACGATCTTGTTGGCCGCTTTAGCCAAGGTAGTCCCCCTACCAATCCAATTATCATCATCAAGATCGGGGCCAACTTGGCCCGAACTATCTACTAGGATGATGGTATTACCATCTTGAGTATAAGTCACATTCGAACGAGCTTTTACAAGACCCTCGACTGCTGGTACTCCCATTTCTTGAGACACCATGTCGACGAAATCACGAAGAAGGGCCGAATTTGAACGTGGACGAATCAAGAGATCTGGTGTAAAGCCAAAACCATCAAAATTGGCCAACCGTTCAGCTGCGAAATAGACGAAGTGTTCGATTTCTTCGTCTTACAAATACCAGGATTCGCCTGGAACCCAGCCAATTCCTCACGCCAACCCTTCAACAAATCATCAAAACCATCAGAAACCGGACTACCCCCATCATCAATAATGTGATCAAAATCAGCAACGCCAACCCATTCGTCAGTCTCTAAGCCACTACGAATATCAGCCACAACAGCACCGAAGTCATCACATTGAACACGAACGCTGGCACCAGACTTCAAAACAACCCTAGCACATGGGATATCCGTACCATAAAGAACAGAATCACCAATTTCGAATTTTCGTACAACAGGCTTACCATTATCCATCTTGGGTTCAGGCTCAACAGCCGCGATCTCATTCAGATCGACTACCACATCGAGATCGCTATTCTCAAAGGGATCTTCAAAAAGATAGAGCCTGCTCATCATGATTTTCCTAGCGAGTGAAGAATTCGCTTTTAGAACACACTAGGAATTATGCAGGCATAAGAAAAAACCCCGGCCAGATGGCTGACCGGGGTTTCGATTTCATTCAAGCTGCAAGCGTTAACGAACAATCACAACAGCAATAGTCTGAGACTCAGTACCATCAGTCAATTCGTATTCAATAATAGCAGGAGATAAAATCCTATCAGAAGGGTCATACTCAAGCTCGTACCAGAATTTTCCAGGTGGAATATCCCAATCTGGCTGAGGTGACATTTCAACAGAAGACCCTACGATAGATGAAACCGGACCACCATTTATGGACTTAGTTCCAGTAATCGTCGCTCCAGTTGTAGCCCAAGCGATATAAATCGGTTGGATGCTTCCGATTTTCCTAGTCAAATTAATATTGCTAGGACTATATGGAGCAGAATCATCTCTTATTCCAGAAACGATTTCAGCTGCGGTAGGCACATTGTCTACCGCGGAAATGACCGCTGTTTGATCAGTGTCAGCTTGAACCTTGGTCTGCAACAGACCGGTGATCCGCGTCAACAGCGTCGTCATGCCAGTACTGTCGGCAATTGAGGTAAGTGTTCGGTTAGTGGTCCCCCATATCTGGTCCACTAAAGATTCCTTTGCATTATCCCATTCGTTGTCATCATTGATAACATCGCTCGCGATACTGAAACTGATTTCAGCTGCGGTAGGCACATTGCCTAGTGCGGCTCCCATCGTGTCGGCAGTGTTGTACGTCGCCGCCAGCTCGTTCCAGACTGCTGCCGCTGTCTCGGTTGCGGTGAGTCCGCCGCCACCATGTGATCGCCAGATCGTTGCGGGATAGCTCACGGAATCAATCACGGGGATCACTCGCAATTCGATCTCGTCAGTAGGATTCCACGCCCCGTTAGTCCACGCAAAAGTATACTCGCCGGTGTTGGCCGTTGCCGTTGCGGTGACGGTGACGCCAGATGGGGACCGTACACCGTTGACGATCCGATAGAGCACAGCGGTAATTGATGTTGGTGCCGCAGGCACACCGTCGACGTAGACCGTCTCGGAGATCAGCATTGCTTGGTTGGGAATAATCATGTACCGAGTCTCCGTTGTCTGCCGATGCCGGTGAATCGTGGGTCTGGCCAATTTGGATCAATCCCGTCGTCTGAGATATTCCATCCAATTGCTAGTAGTGCGTCACGGCTAGGTTTACCTTGGTACGTGTATTTCGACGAGCCTCCGTGCATCGGAACTCCAGACCGTGGTGACGATGCGAGCAATTGATT
>Ga0136599_1000190_pt1 | contig 18539 bp, 18 predicted proteins | sample AntRauMFilla2697_FD_104635 | JGI IMG/M metagenome (GOLD analysis project Ga0136599, IMG submission 104635) | Saline lake microbial communities from Rauer Islands, Antarctica - Metagenome Filla 2 #697 | ecosystem: Environmental > Aquatic > Non-marine Saline and Alkaline > Saline | place... | reverse complement strand
CTAATAAATTAATTAATGAAGAAGAAATAAGAAATAATGCAGTAGATAACTTAGAGCAAAACGGTATCATATTTATTGATGAATTTGATAAAATAACTCATCGATCATCATCTTCATCTTCAGATGTTTCAAGAGAAGGTGTGCAAAGAGATTTATTGCCAATAGTAGAAGGAAGCTCGGTTAGTACTAAATATGGAGTGATTCACACAGATCATATCTTATTTATTGCATCTGGAGCCTTTCATATGTCAAAACCTTCAGACTTAATTCCAGAATTACAAGGAAGATTTCCAGTAAGAGTTGAGCTTAAGGCACTAACTGTTGAAGAATTTGAACAAATCTTACAAGAACCAAATGCCTCTTTAACAAAACAGTATATTGAACTTTTAAAAACAGAAGATGTTGCTGTTAAGTTTGAAAAAGATGGTATTAATGCAATAGCAATAGCTGCATGGAAAGTAAATGAATCAACTGAGAACATAGGTGCAAGACGTTTGCATACTGTTTTAGAAACAATACTTGAAGATATTTCTTATAACGTAGAAGAACATAAAGGAAAAACTATTAGTATCGATAAAGATTACGTAAATAGTAAAATAGAAACAATTGTGGCAAATGACGATTTAGCACGCTATATTTTATAATATAACAGCTAAAAAATTTATGAGACCCAGTGAATTTACCAATATAAGTAATCTTTTTAAAAAGGTTGCTAATAAATACGATTTTATGAATGATGTGATGTCATTTGGCATCCATCGTTTATGGAAATCCCACTTTGTAGATAATCTCAACATTGTAAATACATCTAGAGTTCTTGATTTAGCCTGTGGAACAGGCGATATATCCATCAAACTTTTAAAAAAATATAAGCTTCAACAATTGTTCGTTGCAGATTTACAACCAGCTATGCTAGAAAAATGCACCGAAAACTTAGTTAATGCCGGGTATCTTAACTTTTCAAGTTTTGCCTTAGATGCAGTCCAGTTACCATTTGCAGATAGTAGCTTTGACTGCGTAACTATTAGTTTTGGCTTTAGAAACTTTACTAATCTAACAAAAAGCCTACAAGAAATTTACAGAGTTTTATCCCCAAATGGTAGATTAGAAATATTAGAGTTTTCTAAACCTGCCGCTTCCATACAACCATTTTATGACCTATTTTTACAGCAAATCCCTAAAATCGCACAATTAGCAGTAAAAGATGAACAAAGCTATAAGTATCTTGTCGATTCAATAAAGGCCCATCCAAATCAAAATCAACTACAAAATATTATTTTAGAATCTGGGTTTGAAAAAGTATATTATACTAACCATTCCCTTGGAATTGCTGCTACCCATACTGCAATCAAATCATGCTAACACTATGTTTTAATTTATATATACTCTGGTTTAAAGCCAAGAAAATTATTTTTAATCAAAACCCTAGCATAAAAAAATGTCAAAGCTTTAAAAAGCACTTAGAAAAAATGGGACCTCTTTTTATTAAGATAGGCCAATTTATAAGTGTAAGACCAGATATATTTTCTGTAAATTTAATTAAAGAAATGAGTCAGTTACAAGATAAGGCTACAGGTGACGAATTTTGCCCTATTTTTATACTAGAGAAAGAACTAGGAAAAAATGCTTTTAAGTATCTTAATAAAAATCCCATTGCTAAAGCATCAATAGCTCACGTATATGAAGCTAAAACTCACTCAAATAATAAAGTAGTTGTGAAAATAGTTAAGCCAAATGCTAAAAAAACAATTATTAATCAAATTTTTTATCTAAAAATGTTAATCAATATTTTTGCATTATTTAGCAAAAAATTATCTAAATTAAAAAAAGAACAAATGATTGATGCTATTGAAAAAAATCTAATGTATGAACTTAATATGCATGAAGAAGCAAAGCATGCCATTTTACTAAAAAAACAAAATATTAAAAATTTGCAAATACCCCAAATATACTCAAAGTTATCAACAAAAAATATTTTAACAATGGAGCATATGCAAACTGTAAGTATTAATTCTTCCTTAAATATTGATAAAAATAAAATACTAGCTAAAAAAGGAGTAGAAATTTTTCTAGAACAGGTTTTTTCTCATAACTTATTTCATGCTGATATGCATCTAGGCAATATCTTTTTAAACCCAAATTTAACAAGTTTTGTAGCTGTGGATTTTGGTATGGTCGGATACTTAAGAAAAAAAGACTTATTTTATATTTCTACTATATTATTAGACCTGACAAATAAAGATTTTGATAAGGTAGCTTCATACCACAAAAAAGCTAACTGGGTCCCAAAAGATGTGGATGAAAGAGCGATGAGCATCGATATTGAATATGTATGTGCACCTATAATTGATAAAGCAATTGGGGATTATAGTGCTGCTGAGTTATTGATAAATATAATTAAAATAGCAAAAAAATATAGTCTGAAAAACCAACCTCAACTACTCTTGCTTCAAAAAACTTTAATATCTGTGGAAGGTATCGGAAGACAATTAGATCCAAAATTAAAATTTTGGAATCTAGCCGGACCCATTATAAAAAAATACCTACATCAAAATTATATGTCATACGTAAACTATCAAAATTTTATTGATGATTTAATTATTAACAAAGAAGGTTGGTAACTTAGAGTCATTAAATTAAATGACATCTTGCTCAATAAATTATATTTTGATTAAAAAAAACATCTTGAACATATTTTTGCAATATGTTACTTTGAAAAACTTTTTTATTGACTCAAAAACAAATTAATTAACCAAAATAGTTTCCTTAAGCAAAAATTAGATAGAGTGTATACAGCTTAAAAAAACAGACGGTGTAAATAATCAATTTTTGCAAAATACTCTTAAAAAATATCCTAGTGGTGAAATGTCAGAAAAATAAGTCATAAAATCTCTTTTCATAGATGAAAAAAGAGACGTCATTATAAAATTTTTATCTCAATTATTAGATCATAAATATCTAAACTATGTTAGTAACTATAGTTTAGATGATAAAAAATATGATCAGTGTAGATTAGAAAAAAACTTGTATTTATTTATATCTGGATATTTGCGCCATAAAATACAAATTGTTGATATATAGATGTAAGTTTAAATGATGAAGAAAGTGCTAAAATAATTGGTGAAAACGCAAGTGTAATTAGTAATTTTATAAAACAAATAAATAGATCGGAGCAAGTTTATAAAGTTTATTTAAGAAATTATCACCACTTGAAAAAAATGAATTAATAATATGAAAAGATAGGGTAAATATTAAAGATGAATCTTAAAAGAGTGGAATTACACGATTTAATTATGAAGTAGGAGGAGTTATAAGAAGTTAAATTTATTTTTAAGAAGAAGTAGAACCATAATTATTTCATTACAAGATATTTTACCTTAGAGAAATTATGAATTAAAACTCTAAGGTAATTTAGTTAATTATTTTGGCATATTTCTACCATAATATATTTCTCTCATTTCATGATATAATTTATTTTCAATTTCCTTAGTCTTTTCTTCGCCTAATTCATATGTGTTAGTCCCAAATAAATAATTATTTAAATCTAGTTCTTTTAGAATCATTTTGCTATGAAACATGTTCTCTTGAAAGACATTGACGTCTATTATTTGATAATCATTAATATTACCTTGTTCCAAATAGTCTTGAATTGAATTTATTTTATGATCTGAAAATAATTTATTACCATGAATGTCCCTCGTAAATCCCCTTATTGTATAATCTATATTTACAATATCTGTCTCAAAACTTGAAAGTAGAAAGTTTAAGACTTTTAACGGTGAGATGTGTCCACAAGTTGAAACTGAAATATCTGCCCTAAAAGTACATATTCCATCGTGGGGGTGAACTTCAGGGTATGTATGGACCGTAACATGGCTTTTATCTAAATGACCGACTACTGCTTCACTTAAATTACCCTCAGCAACTAACATAGTAACGCTAGCACCTTGTGGTTCATAATCTTGAGATGCAATGTTTAAGATTTTTGCATCTATTATATCAGCTACTTTAGTTAATATTTCTGTTAGTCTTTCAGCATTATAAACTTCATCAATATATGATATGTAATCATCTCTTTGTTGCTGAGTAATTGCATAACATACATCATACATATTGAAGCTTAAGGTTTTAGTTAAATTATTAAATCCATGTAATGCAATTGCATCTTTTTTAAAAGTTGTCATATTTATTATATTTGTAAAAAATTGTTTATAATCTGATTTCCATACTCTGTTTTATAAGAGTCTGGGTGAAATTGTACCCCAAAAATTGGTAGGTTCATATGCATAAAAGATAATAACTCTCCGTTCTCATGGTCAAAACCTGTAGCAATTAAAGGCGCTTTTAAATTTTCAATAGTTAAAGAATTATATCTTATAACTTTTATTCTATTTGGAATATCTTTAAATAAAGGGTTAGCAATAGATTCCAATATAACAGCCTTTCCATGAATTATATCTTTACTTTTAACTAATTGCCCTTGATAAAATTCAGCAATTAATTGATGTCCTAAACAAATACCTAAAATAGGTATTTGTTTTTCAAAAAAATTAAAAGCTTGTAAGCTTAACCTACTTTGCGCAGGAGTTCCTGGACCAGGAGATATAATTAGCTTCTTTACCTTATTAATATGACTAATTTCATTTAAATGTTTTTTATTTGAAATTATTTCAAATTCTAAGTTCATTTTATCAATAGCAATAGCAATGTTTCTTGTGTAAGAGTCCTGATTATCAATTATTAAGATCATGATTTTTACTTCTATTATATTATCAATTCAATGTAATAGAATATTACTATTTTTATTGTGAAACTTCTCCAATTTTTTATTAATCATCATAGTAAGATAATCAATATTAATAAATATTTAAATTTTGCTGCTAATATTAAATAAGTATTATTATTTCATTTATTAAACACTATGACAAAAAAAACGAAAACAGATTCTCCTACTAAGTTAGATAAGGTTTCAAACAATGTAACTATAGAAGAAGTTAATTCGTTAAGAAAAGAAAAAAAAGAAAAAGAAAGAAATAAAGCTAATAAAGAGAGAAATAAAAGGCAAACTAGAAAAGACCGAGTAGCTATGATGTCAGAAGATAAAAAAGTTTCTGCATCTCAAGATATTAACTTAGACCAAATGAATGAGCCTAGCCCAAAGGTTGATGTTAATGCTACTGAATCTAAGCTCGATGATATTAATATTACATCTCCAGTAGACGAACTTAGCTCTTCTAGAAAAGACCGAGTGGCTCAAATGTCAAAGAGTAGAAAAGTTTCTACACCTCAAGATATTAACTTAGACCAAATGAATGAGCCTAGCCCAAAGGTTGATGTTAATGCTGCTGAATCTAAGCTCGATGATATTAGTATTGAATCACCAATTACTTCTGACAATCTTTCAAAGAATATAACTATAGATGATGTTAATTCGTTAAGAAAAGAAAAAAAAGAAAAGCAACGAAATAAAGTAAATAAACAAAGAAATAGAAGGCAAACTAGGAAAGACCGAGTGGCTCAAATGTCAAAGAGTGGAAAGGTTTCTGCATCTCAAGATATTAAGTTAGACCGAATGAATGAGCCTAGTCCAAAAGTTGACGTTAATGCTGCTGAATCTAACTTCGATGATATTAGTATTGAATCACCATCCGATGAACTTAGCTCTTCAAAAAAAGTAAGAGTAGCTAAGATGTCAGAAGGTGGAAAAGATACTCCTACAGCTAAAGATGAGGGCCCATCTAGAAGAGAGCGAGTAGCTAAGATGTCAGAAGGAGAAACAGATACTCCTACAGCTCAAGATGACGGCCCATCTAGAAGAGAGCGAGTAGCTAAAATGTCAGAAGGTGAAAAAGATACTCCTACAGCTAAAGATGATGGCCCATCTAAAAGAGAACAAGTGGCTAAAATGTCAGAAGGTGTAGAAGTTGTTTCGCCTCAGGATATAAAGTTAGATCAAATGAATGAATCTACTCCAAAAGTTGAGGTTAGTTCTACTAAGTCTAAACTTGATGATATTAGTATTGATTCAAAAGATATGCCTAATGAAAAAGAATTATCTTCAAAAAATAAAGTTGATATAGAAGCAATTTTAGAAGAAGTGCCAAATATGGCTGTAAGACATTCTATGCCAGTTTCTTTGTCAAAAATTTCATTAAAACCATTTAAGGTATCTAACAACAATCCTCCTCCTGTTCCTTCACTTTCCGAAGATGGTCCTTCATCAAAATTTAAAATTCCAGTTCTAAGGGAAGTAGATCCTGTAATAGAAGATAAAATAAAAAAATTTGATGAATACTTTGATGATAAAATTAAAAAAGACGAACCTAAAGTCTATAGAGGGCTCTATTCTAATTATAATGTTGAATCAGCTTTAAAAACCTCATTATCCTCTAAAAAACAACTTAGATACGAAACATATGAGCCAGGAAGTATGGGTATAAAACAAACTTCAAGCTCAGGACAAAGTTTTTATGTTACTCCAGGAGCAGTATTTGCTCCGGCTAAAAGCTTAAGAATGTGCACAGGTGAATCATCTAAAGTAGTAAATGAAAGAAAAATTGCTACAGCGTTAGATATGGTTCAACAGCAAATGCTAAACGGTAATAAAGATTTAAAAGTCGATGGACCTCCTATTATGCAACTTGCAGCTGAAGCATTTGTTAAAAAACTTAATAAAGAGCAAAATTTAGATATTAAAATAACAACAACATTAGATAAAATGGATAAGCGTTATTATAAAAATAATAGGGAATTAATAAAGTCTTCTTTAGATAAAGTAGAAATGAATAATATTGTTAAAGGCACAAATCCAGCCTTAGATAAGGCTGTTCAAAGAAATATTGATTTAGCAGTCGAAGCAAGCAAACAAATTAAAAGAGAACGTCCAAAACCAATGGTAAATACCATGTAAATGATTTATGAAAAATATTTTAACTCTTTTAAAAGTATCAATACTAATATATCTATATTAATATATTTTTACATTAATATAGATAATCATAAATATAGATGAATAAATATTTAGCGTTAAAACCACTTTTACTTGATATTCAAACTGCTATAAATGATAAAGATGCAATTCAGCTTTTATTAAAACATTCAAAAGAGATGTTAAAAGCAGATGGCATCGGCATATTTATTTTAAAAAGTAACAATGAATTTGCTTTGTACGATCATATAAACCTAGTACAAAATAATGAACAGGAGATTTCTTTTTCAATAGAAAAAGGAATCATAGGATTAGCATCTAAGAGCGCTGGTGCTTTTCATATGATTTCACCTCAAAATAGCCCTAATTTCATGTCTTTTCCTAATGTAAAAGAACTAGCTTATAATAGTGTACTGGCTATACCAATTAATAATAAAAATAAAATTATAGGTGTCTGCGCGGCCTACAAAATATTAGATGAAAAATTTTCAAATGATGATGAACTAAACTTTATAACTCTTGTAGCCCAAGCTACATTATCATGCTGGCATATTGCTATGGATATAGACAATTTAATTGCAACTAGAAGAGACTTAATAAAGGGTAAATCTATTTGTGATGGACAGGCATTTGGAGAAATAAAGGTAATTGAAAATAATTTTGACTTAAATTACGTTAAAACTAAACACACTATTAAAATTGACCAAGAAATTAGTAATCTATACAAAGCTATATTTGAAACTAAACAACAAATTGATAAAGAAAAATTAAATATAAATAAAAAATATCACAGTATATCTCAAATATATGATTTTTATATTTTATGTCTTAATGATGATATTTTTATCAACGATATAATAAATCAAATCAATAAAGGTAATATACCTGAAAATGCAATCAAACTTATCATTAATAACGCCATCAAAGGCCTGAAAAATTCTAATGATGAGTATTTATTACAAAGGCAAGAAGATCTTAAAAATTTAGCTTTTAAAATCATAAGTAACTTACAAAATAATACTACAAAAATAACTTATCCAGAAAATTGTATCTTAGTTGGAAACAAATTATCAGTTAATGAAGTACTAAAAGTCCCCAAAAATAAACTAAGAGGACTCGTAAGCTTTGATGATTCGGAACTATCACATTTTGCAATCGTAGCCCAAAACTTAGATATTCCAGTTATTATTACCAATCATAAATACAACCTTTGTTTATTAAATAAAAGACAAGCTATCTTAGATGGCAATCAAGGAAAACTATTTTTAAACCCTTCAAAAAAATTATTAAATTTTTATAAAAAAGAAGAAGTAAATAATGCAGAAGCAATATTATATAATTATCCTAATCAAGTACAAACAAGAGATAATAAATTAATCGAGTTTTCACTTGATACAAATGTTTTAAAAAAAGAAAATAATGGCGACTTTAATCTAGGTCTTCTTAGAAGTGAAGTTATATTTATGCAAGAAAATTATGCTCCTTCTATAGACGAACAAGTAAAAATTTATAGTAAGGTTTTACAAAAATTTAAAGATAAGTCAGTAACGATAAGGACTTTAGATATTGGAGGAGATAAAAAAACATCTTATATTAAGATACCTAAAGCAGACTTTATTTCACAAAGAGGTATCCAAGTAAGTTTACAAAATTTAGATATTTTCAAAATCCAAATAAAAGCTCTTTTGTTATCTAACACAGATAATAATTTAAAAATATTAGTGCCAATGATTTCTACTATTGAAGAAGTTATACAGGTGAAACAAATAATTTACGAAATCTTTTATAGTTTAAAAATTAAAAATAACATATTTTATCCTAAGATTGGCGTAATGATAGAAGTGCCTTCTTGCATTTTTATTTTAAAAGATATGGCTAAGTATATTGATTTTATATCGATAGGTAGTAACGATCTAATACAGTACCTAAGTGCAACTGATAGAAACATGGATAATGAATATAGGATTTTTCATCCTGCTTTTTTACAATCTTTAAAATTAATCAAGCATGAAAGTGAGCAACTATCATTACCGGTTTCTGTATGCGGTAATATGACAAATGACTTCCACGGTTTAGTTATATTACTCGGTCTAGGATATAATAATCTTGTAATGCCAATTCAAAGCACCAAAAAAATCTATGATTTTATAGAAAAAGTAGACACTAAAATTGCCAAACAAATAGTAAACAAAATAAGCTCCCTTGCTTCTAAACAGGAAATTTTCATGGTTATTAATGATTATGTAAAAAAGGTGCAATAAAATGTATTACTTTCACAACATATCTCCTTACTTAATTCAGATAGAAAGCCTAGGAATTAATATATACTGGTACGGTTTTAGCTATTTAGTAGGTTTTTTAATTTGTTATAACTTTGTTAAGAAAAATATCAAAAAAAATATTAATATAGATAACCTATTTCTATATTGTATTATTGGAGTGATTTTTGGGGGAAGAATAGGTGAAGTACTTTTTAATAACCTTAATATAATGGAAAACCCTCTAAAGATATTTTTTATTTGGGAGCCTGGTAGATCATTTCATGGAGCTATTATTGGAGTATGTTTAGGAATATGGTTATTTTCTAAAAAACAAAAATTAAATTTCCTGTATATAACCGATTTAATTGTGCAAGCTGCCCCCTTAGGAATATTTTTTGGTCGGTTAGCAAATTTTGTTAACCAAGAACTTGTTGGTAAAATATCTAATCTTCCTTTTGGGGTTATATTTCCTAAGGTAGATTTATACCCAAGACACCCAACACAAATTTATGAAGCATTAACAGAAGGACTGTTGTTATTTTTTGTAATTATGATTGTAAGAAAAAAGACAGATAAACAAGGTTACTTAACGATTGTATTCTTATTTTGTTACAGTTTTTTTAGATTCATCATAGAATTTTATAAAGAATCATATGACTCAATCGGTACTATATTAAAATACTTTAATGTTGGCCATGTATATTGTTTACTAGGTATCATAATATCTATTTGTATGTACATATATTTAAACAAAAGGAAAAAATGAAAAATTATCATGATTTACTTAAATTAGTTTTAGACCAAGGCGATAATAGAATTGATAGAACTAAAGTTGGAACTAAAAGTATTTTCGGCCACACACTTCGCTTTGATTTATCCAAAGGATTTCCTTTAATTACAACAAAAAAACTTCATACTAAAAGTATTATTCATGAACTTATCTGGTTTTTGTCAGGTTCTACAAATATAAATTATTTAAAAAAACACAATGTGAAAATATGGGATGCTTGGGCTGATGAGAATGGGGATTTAGGACCAGTTTATGGCAAACAATGGAGAAACTGGCAAAGTAATGAATTATCAGTCGACCAGATAAAAAAAGCTATCGAACTTATTAAAAATGATCCAACAAGCAGGAGAATCATCGTTAATGCTTGGAATGTATCTGATTTAGATAAAATGGCTTTAATGCCTTGTCATGCCTTATTTCAATTTTATGTAGTAAATGGAAAACTATCTTGTCAATTATACCAGCGTTCAGCCGATTTATTTTTAGGGTTGCCATTTAATATTGCTTCATACTCAATTTTAACTCATATGATGGCACGCGAAACAGGATTGCTTCCAGGAGACTTTATCTGGGTAGGAGGAGATTGCCACATATACAATAATCATATAACACAAGTAGAGACCCAACTTTCAAGAGAAGAGTTTCCTTTACCTAATTTCAAAATAGTAGGGAATCCTAAAGACATTTTTAGCTATAGTATTGATAATTTTGAAATAGAAAATTATCAACATCATCCAGCTATAAAAGCACCTATTGCTGTTTAGGTAAAATTAACGATGAGTTAAATTCATCTTGTTTTATTCCCATAAGATCTAAAATTGTAGATGCTATATTAGTTAAACTACCATTTGATTTTAATTTAATATCTTTATTGGTCAGAAAAAAAACTGGGTTAGTTGTGTGACTTGTAAATCTATTATTTTGTTCATCTGCCATTTTCTCTGCATTACCATGATCGGAAGTAATACAAAGAGTGATTTCTAACTTATCCAACAACAAACCTATGCAATAATCAATATGATTAATAGCTTTTATAGTAGCTGCTTCATCTCCTGTGTGTCCTAACATATCAGCATTGGCAAAGTTTGCCACAATAAAATCATAATTAAATTGATTATCAATAATTGCGTTAGTAATGTTTAATGCCTTCATTTTGTAGTTAACCTTTATACATTCCTTGCTTGAAGGAATTAATATTCTATCTTCAAATGTATTTTGTGTGTGTGAACCACCATTAAAAAAGTAAGTAACATGTGCATATTTTTCTGTTTCAGCAATTTTTAGCTGCCTTAAACCCATATCAGAAATGTAAGAAGATAAAGTCTTTGTTAAGTGTTTTTGATTAAACAAAATATTTTCATTTATTTGTGAATCCAGATACCTTGTGAAAGTAAAAAACTCAATATTTAATTTTGACGTCAAATTACTTATGGTTTTATACATTTGGATAGCTCTATCTGAACGATAATTAGTACAGATTATAATATCCTTTTCATCAATAAAGATATTTTCATCCACAACTGTTGGCTTAATAAATTCATCATCATCCTTTATGACTGTAAATTTATCTAAACTACTTATTTTTTCTCCTTCGCCTCTTATTAAAGCCTGACAAAATAGATTAGTTCTAATAAAATTTTCATCCCTATCAAGAGCATAATATCTACCTGAAATAGTATTAATAAAGGCATTACGAGGAATGCTATTTTTTAATATATCTAGAAAATGCTGGCATGTGCTAGGTGAAGTATCCCGACCATCTGTTATAGCGTGTATTATTATCTTTTTATCTTTAGGTATGTAATCACAAAGCTTTAAGATATGGTCAATGTGACCATGCACACCCCCGTTAGAGGCAATCCCTATTATATGAACTTTATTACATTGACTAAGTTTTTGATTAAAAAAGATATTGTTTTTAATTTCACTATAAAAGTTTTTTGCTATCTTTTTTATTGGTTGCTCTATTATTTTTCCTGCACCTATATGTAGATGTCCAACCTCAGAATTACCCATTTGGTTTGAAGGCAAACCAACACTTTCTTGTGATGCCTCTAAAGAAGAATGGTTTTTCATTAATTTATCTATATTCGGAGTGTTAGCCTTATAAAACGCATTATGGTTTTTATCTTTTGAAAGACCAAGGCCATCAACTATTAATAATGCAACTGGTGATTTTTTCATAAGTAATGATATAATAACATTTTTTACATGTACAAAAATAATAATTATGGATATTTCTATATTAGCCCCTCTAACAAATTTTATTACTGAAAATTGGTATATCGTACTTGCAATACTAGTATTGATGATAGTAAGTAGGTCTTCTGAAAGCACAACCATTAGCCCATCTCAAGCCAATGACTTAGTTTTTTCTAAAAATGGAGTAATATTAGATTTAAGAAGTAGAGAAGATTACTCAAGTAAACACATTCCTGGTAGTCATAATCTAACAATAAAAGGCTTTGAAGATTATGTTATTAGTTCTAAGAAAACTGTAATTACAATTCACGATAAAAATGCCGACTCCAAAGACACCCACAAACTATTTAAAAGTTTAAAGTCAAATAAAAAAATTAAGTACAACATTAATTACTATTTTTTAGAAGATGGTATTGGTGCTTGGGAGAAAAAAAACTATCCTTTAAATATTAACAATAAACAACAAAAGAAGAAGTGAATTATGACTGACAAAACAAACAACAAAGATAAACAATCTTTTAACATCGTAAGAATATACTTAAAAGATTCATCATTTGAAACACCATCAGGTATAGAAGCATTTAAACAAGAATGGAAACCAAATCTTAATATAGATATTAATACTAAAAATAAATTTGTTGAAGATGATAACTATGAAGTTGAATTAAAACTCACAGTTACAGTTATATCAGATACTAAAACAGTATTTATTGCTGAAGTTTTATATGCAGGTATTTTCCAAGTTAAAGGCTTAGATGAAGATTCATTAGATAAAACTCTAGAATCATATTGTCCAACCATATTACTACCTTATGTTAGACAAGAAATCTCATCTTTATCAAGTAAAGGCAGCTTCCCTCAAGTATTAGTACCACCTATTAATTTTGATGCTATATTAGTTGCAAAAAAACAAAAGAAAGAAGAGTTGATCAGAAATTCAAAAGAAAACTCAACATTAGTTAACTGACCATATTGCAGCATAAAAGCTTTAACTCTTTTATGCTGTCAACCCATAGAGTAAATCACAAGAACTATTTCACCCCACACTAATTATACTAGTTTACTCAAACTTTAAATTCTTCTAATTATTAATATAGTCCATACATAAGACTAGTCTTTATAAAATTATAATACGATTTAGAACAATTTTTTAAACTTTACTATGAGTTACTTCCAAACTCATATCACCGCTATTTTTTAAAGTCTCTAAATTAACTTCTTTTTCATCTTTATCTTTATCATCTGATAACTTAGTAATAACCTCACTATTTTCATTTACACATTTATCTTTAATGTGCTTATGACTTTTATCAATTTTATCTGAATCATCTGAATCATCTGAATCTACGTCAATTAAATCATCTGAATCTTCGTCAAATAAGTCTTCATCTAAATCTAAATCTTCTGGCTCTTCTTTAGAAGCTTCCATTAATATTTTATTACGATACTGCATGTAAGCATTTTTCATGAATAAATATTCATCAAAACCTTCACCAGCTGAAAAAGCATCCGCGTTTAATAATCTATAGCGAGTATCAATGATACTTCCTAAGGTAATTGATGCTTTATGACTAAAGTTTGGTGATAAATTTTTTGACAATCTTCCAAGATGATTTGTAGGATAAAATGCTAAGTAATCAACAACAAATGAAGTAGCATCTCTTGGAGTAGAAGGTCCTAATAAAGGTAAAATTAAAAAATTAGATTTTTTAAAACCATATTTATACAAAGTTATTCCAAAATCTTGATTTTTTTGTTTTAGCCCAATCTTATCTGCAATATCAATTAAACCAAAACCACCTAGAGTTGTATTAATCAACATTCTTGCAATACTTTTTAATCCTTCAACAATCTCTCCTTGTAAAAAGTCATTAATTATCACAGATGGTTGCAATAAATTATTAAAAAAAGAACTTATACAAACTTTAAATGTTTTATGCAGAATTTTGTCGTAAGCTTTTGCAATAGGTTTTATAATTGCGTTATCAAGTGTTTTGTTAAATTTAAATACACCTCTATTAAAGGATTCGTAAGGATCATTAGATGTATAGTCACAACCTGATAATGATAACGCTAAACTACAAAGTAAAATTTTTAAAAAACTCATGATTTAATCTTAGTAGATCTTTTAAAACTTACTAAAAATTAGTAGTATATGAATATGAATCATACTTTAAAAATAGAATTAAAAGACTTCCCAGCAGCTCATAGAATTACAAGAAACTATGAAGGGCCATGCAATCACTTACATGGTCATAACTATCTAGCAAAAATATACATAAGTGCATCTAAACTTAACACCGCTGACATGGTTTTAGACTTTAGTATTGTTAAATCAATTTGTAATAAGTGGATTAAAGATAATTTGGACCATAGTGTTATTATCTCTGATTTTGATAAACCACTCTTAGATTTTGTAAAACAAGAAAAACAAAAATATTATAATATAGGCCCATTTAACTCAAGTGTTGAAAAACTAAGCGAACATATGTTTTACGAGTTTAAAAAAATACTACCAGCAAACATAACTTTAAAGTCCATAGAAGTGTTTGAAAAGAGTACATCAAGCTCACTTTTTCAAGCTTAATATTCTAGTTGGAGTTACCACTAAATCCATTACTAAATCGTGATTAAATGTTACAACTTTATCTAGCTCCTGCTCATCAAAAGCAGCACCTATTTTAAGACCGCTATAATTTTGTAAACTTATGTCATAAAATCCTTTACCTTTACCTAGACGGTTTAGCTCACTGTCAAAAGCACTTAAAGGTAAAATTATAGCAAAAAGCTCGTTCAATGAAATTAATCTAGGCTGCACCGGCTCCTTAATATTAAACACATTGAACTTATATTTTTTACTATTACCAAACAAAAGACTATTTTTGTCGATTATTGGATAGTAAATATCTCTGGTTTTATTATTATGAAGTTTTGTTAGGTTTACTTCATTATTTATGGATAGATAAGAACCTAACTTAATGTCGGTGGGTAAAAGAATATCCAATTTATTACAAATAAACTCTGATAACCTATTTGTATTATCAATATTTTCTAATCTTTTTTTTATGATTTGTCTTTGATGTTGTTTTTGCATAAATGAAGAACTCTGACTGCTTTACGGTAAGAACCCAGGGGTTCACAGTGGGAAGGGGTAGTATAAAGTAAGGTTTCCAAATAAATTGGTATACACAATATTTATAGCTTACTTGTTCCCTGTTTTTGATTTGTTGGTTCAAATCAGAAAGCAGCCAGAGCATAATTGTATAATACAAAAAATTATTACAAATTAAAATATCTCAGATTCAATTAAAGAGTTTAACTTTTGAATCTTAACTAAATCTTCATTGGAATCAATGTTTTTCTCTGGCGCTAAACTATTTGTATTCTCTAGTATTACATTTAATGCTGCCATTGTACTTATTTGCTCTTTAGTATAGTTGGGCTTTAATTGCTTAAGTAAATTATTTTTATCATTTAGCTTAACTGCTATATTTTTAACTAAATCAACCTTATCTTTCGCACATTTTATATTGTAAGAAAATAAACCTATAGTAACTGTTACAGTATTATGTTCACTCATCTTTATCTAATTTTTTCTTAATTATAATTAATTTTTCTAATATGACTTTTTGCTTGCGCTCTAACTCATTATTTTTTTCTGTTAGCTTTTTAATTTGATAAGACATATCTTTCACAGATACCTTTAACTTGCTATGCTTATCTAGCAAATTTTTTATATTATTTGTAAGTGTATCAAGTTCTAGCATTATTAATCTTTATTTGTCATTTAATGAAATTATGATAGATAGCATTTTAAACACAAGCAATAGTTTATTGAACAAAAAAAATTATGATAATTTATGATTAAAAATAAAATAGCTAACTTAATTAGTGATGATGAAATCCTCATTATATACAGCGGCAATACTAAAAACAAAAATCACGATGTAGATTACCCATTTAGATGCAATAGTAATTTTTGGTACTTAACTAACTTAAATCAGCAAAATTGCTGTATCATTTTTTATAAAGATGAATCTAGTCTAAAGTCTACCTTATTTTGTGAGCAACCTTCTAAATTTAATAAAATATGGTCAGATGATATTTTAAGTTTTTCAGAGGCCAAAAGCTTATCTAATGCGGATAGTGTGGAAGATATATCTAACCTTGAAAATTTCATTATAGAAATGAAAAAGAAAAAAATACTATGCAATGAAGATAGATTAAATCACATAATGCACGCCTTAAGAAGCATCAAAACTAATTATGAAATTTCAAAAATACAAAAAGCTATTGATGTAACAATAGAAGCATTTTTAAAAGTTTATAATAATTTGACAAATTACTCTTATGAATACGAAATACAGGCTGACATATTACATACTTTTTATAAAAACAATATGGATTGGGGTTATTGGCCTATTATTGGCTCAGGTGCCAACACTTGTGTTTTACATTACACAAAAAACAACAGCATCATTAATAAAGAACAATTACTGTTAATAGATGCAGGCGCTTCAAATGAATTTTATAGCGCAGACCTAACAAGAACAATTCCAACTAATAAAATATTTACTAAAAAACAAAAGCTAATATATCAAATTGTGTTAGATGCTCAATATTATGCAATTGAACTAGTTAAACCAGGAATAAGTCTCAGAGAAATTAACGATTTAACAAGAATTTTTTTATTAAATGAAATAAGAAAATATAATATAGAGGATGACATAGATAACGTCTTTCCTCATTTAATATCCCATTCTTTAGGAATAGATGTTCATGACGGACTAAATAATGATATTTTAAAAGAGAACATGATAATAACAATTGAGCCTGGGCTATACTTTAAAAATGGAATGTACAAAAATATCGGGATTAGAATTGAAGATGATATTTTAGTAACAAAAAATTCACATATAAATATGAGCGCTTCCCTTCCTAAGACAATACAAGACCTACAAAACCTATGAACTTACTAGAAAAAACAAAACAAATCTTATTAAATGGTACTGAAGAACTTATTGGGTTTGAAAGTGTTACTCATAAATTAGAAAATAATATTCCCTTAACAATCAAAGCTGGTTTTGATCCAACAAAAGCAGACTTGCATCTAGGACATGCAGTATTACTGTTTAAATTAAAACAGTTACAAGACATTGGTCATGAAATAAATATTATTATTGGGGATTTCACAGCCAGTATAGGCGACCCTACTGGTAAAAATGTAACAAGAAAACAATTAAGTTTATCTGAAACTTCAAGTAACGGAGAAACATATGCTCAGCAATCATTAAAAATATTATCTCCTGAAACAAAAATTTTTAATAATTCTACTTGGTTAAATAAATTGTCTTCAATTGAGTTAATAAAGTTATCAGCCAATTATACCGTAGCAAGAATGCTAGAAAGAGATGATTTTAAAAAACGCTTTAAAAGCAATAACTCAATATCAATTCATGAGTTTATGTATCCGCTTTTACAAGGATATGACTCTGTCATTTTAAAAAGTGATATTGAGCTTGGTGGGACAGATCAAAAGTTTAACCTTTTAGTTGGTAGACAATTACAAAAAAATTATAAAGTAAATATGCAAGCTATTGCCACATTACCTATTATCCCGGGTACAGATGGTAAGAATAAAATGTCTAAATCATTAGATAATCACATCTCACTTACATTAGAAGCATCAGAAATGTTTGCTAAAATTATGTCTATTAACGATATCATGATGTGGGAGTATTATATTGCTTTGGGTTTCAAAACAAAAAATGAAGTTAGCGAACTTAAGATTGAAGTGGAAAATGGTTTAAATCCAAGGGATGTTAAAATAGAACTTGCACTAAAGATAGTTTCAACTCTACATTCAGAAACAAAATCCAAAATAGCTTTGGAAAATTTTATTAACAGATTTCAAAAAAAACAAACTCCAAAAGAAATTAAAACTATAAAATTAGAATACAAAGATAACTACTTTTTAGTTAATTTGATAAAAGATACTGGTTTAGTAGCAAGTACATCACAAGTAAGAAGACTAATTAAACAAGGCGCTGTAAGAGTAAATAGTGTTAAAATTCAAGAAGTTGACCATGTGATTAAAGCTAATAAAACCTTTTTATTAGAGGTCGGTAAAAAAAATATAATAAATATTGCGTTTTAGTGTTGACATACAAATATAAACAGCGTAAATTTACCTCAGTGACTAAGTAATCAGTCACAAAGCTCTTTAAAAATATGAATCTAATAATTTGTGTGGGCACCAATTGGTGTCAAATGTACTAAGATATGGTACTAAAACAATTCAAAAATAAAAGCTAAGATTAAAACTGAAGAGTTTGATCCTGGCTCAGATTGAACGCTG
>Ga0136599_1000186_pt1 | contig 18752 bp, 16 predicted proteins | sample AntRauMFilla2697_FD_104635 | JGI IMG/M metagenome (GOLD analysis project Ga0136599, IMG submission 104635) | Saline lake microbial communities from Rauer Islands, Antarctica - Metagenome Filla 2 #697 | ecosystem: Environmental > Aquatic > Non-marine Saline and Alkaline > Saline | place... | reverse complement strand
CTTCATAATATTCAATTTTAGATACCTTAGCTTTTGCAAGAAAATCAGGGTTAACAAATAGATAAGCCTCATATAAATTTCGATTTAATATAAAGTCTATATCTTTAGTTTTAACTGCTTTTGTGAATTTCTTATTGTAATCATTTAAAGCATATTCAGAATTAGGAAGTAGTGGTTGACCGCTAATTTTTTTAAGTAAAAAATCTTTTTGATTAACAAAGTCTAGGGATTTTATAAAGTCTACTGGATAGTTAAACATTAAAAAATCATCGTCAAATGTGAGTTCAAACTCACCTATTAATTTATTATGATAATAAATTTTGATGGGTGCTATTTCTTCAGAAGATATGTCTTCAAACCCTGGAGGTACAGCACTCTTTATAAAGTTGAGTGCTGTTAATATTATGAATAATAATATTCGCAAAATATTTATTCACTAACAATTTTTTCAAAAAAACCTGGATATTCTAAATTAAATGTTATTGGTAAAGATTTTGACAACTTGATTTTAGTAATTTCACCAGGAAATAAAGTTTGATTTTCAAGAGCATCACATTCACCTAAGGTATCGCATTGTTTTACATCCAACACTTTAACTGTTGTGTTGCCTATATTGTGATAATACAAATCTTTGCCTTCTCTTACTACATTTAAATTACCCTCAATATTATCGGGTCTAAATACGACAATAGTATTGGTTCCTATCCCAAAGGTAAACTTAACACCTAAACCTACGTCATCATCGCCTGTTGAATTATCAGGAGCACTTTTACTAGTACAAATCACTTTGTAAATTTCATCTTGCTTAATGTCTTTTGACATTTTAATAACTCTTAGTTTTCTGGTTTGTTTAGGATTTAATTTTATTCTGGATGGACTAATAATTATTTTCTTTCTACTTGCCTTTTCTTTGTGTTCTAAAGTTGTATTATGGCTTGATAATAAATCTTCTTTATAATTATCAGCAGTTACATCAGTGGTAATTTTAGCTAAAGAAGCGTTATCTTCATCTGATTTTAAGATGACATTACCAATCATAGGCACAATTTCTACAAAACCAACTTCATTTCCGCTGTTAGTTATTGTAATGTACTTTCTTTTATCATTTTTGCCAAAATCAACAAAGCTTTCTGCAAGAGACAGTATTACTGAAGCATTAGCTATTTGCATGATGCAAATAGCTAATGTTGTTTTTATTAAATTAACCACCATGATTATCAAAAGCCATTGATAATTTTAGCTGATATTTACCTGACTTAGCATTTTTAAGCTCAGATTTTGGTATAGTTAAATATGCGTAAATTGCATTTTCGCCTTTATTACCACAATTTTTAATATTGTTATTTTTTGGGGCAATATTAGTTGAGTAGTTATGTAAAGTTGTTCTCTTGTTATGATACATTCTCATAGCTTCTTCAGAAGCTTGTCCTTTTCTTGCAAATCTAACTTCAACTCTGATTTTTCTAGTTCCGTCATTAGATGATAGATAAATTTCACGGCCTTCAAAGAATTTAGACTCGGCTGTTACTGTTGCAAATATTTTGTTATCTGGATCATTAGTTAAAACACAAGCCTGAAAAACATGGTCTTTTAAAACCAAATTTTTATCGTTAGACACTGCATTAGCAAGGTCTTCTTTACCTACGGTAACATTAGCAGTAACTGCCGCTAATTGTACGTGAGTGAATTGTTCAACTTTGAAAGTTGCCGTTTTTACAGCATTTGCAGTAAAGGCAAATGACAAAATTGAACCTAATATAATTTTAGTAAATTTAAACATTTTTATTCTTAGTCTATTTAATGTAATTAAATTATAGTGTAGTTCACAATTTTTGCATTGGTAGTTATTTTTATGTAGGTTAGATTAGTTTTGCTCTTAATTATTTTAAATCAAGAGTTTTTACTTTCTGTAATACAATTTATAAGTATTTATATTAAACAAAACCTTTCACTATTAAACCCATCATGGTTATCATGAAATTAAAATTAATCACTTTTTATGTAAAAAAAATCAATTTTTTATACAAATTCAAATTTTAAGCTATATTATCTATATATGAACTTAAAATAATATAATATGCATTTTTTACTAATTTTTTCTTTGGCTGCCCTCCCTTTAGTTATAAAAATGCTTGAGAATTTTCGCGTTATTTCTAACATAAAAAAGAGCTTTGTTATTGCTTATATAGTTAGCTTAATAACTAGTATAATGTCAGTATTCTTTTTAAATGTTGCTTTTATAGTTTCATTGCACATATCGTCTTCTATTTCCTTCCTATTGTCTAGTATTGCTTTACTAGCTTTAAGTATGCCAAATATAACAATTTACAAACAAAAAATAATAAAAACCAAATAAATCATACTTTTAACTTGTACGTAAAAAATACGATTGTTTTTTTTTAAAAAATAATTTACAAATTAGAATATTGTGCTATTGCAACTACTGAATTCTTATTGTAATGTTTTCGAAATAGTTAATTAAGAAAGGATTCAAATGAGTAATTTACTAAACACCATCCCCTTATGGTGTATCATCGTTTCAGGTTTTATATTTTTATATTTAAGTTATAAAACTGCCACAAAAAAATTGACTTTATCAAATTATTTATTAGCAGATAGAAAGCTTTCAGGCGACGCGTTTGCTAATACAAATATGGCTTCTAATGTTTCTTTAGCAAGTAACATAATTTTCTTTATCGGAAATAGTAGCTCATACGGTTTTTTGATGGGCCTACCAATAATATTTTATACTTCAGCACAACTTATTGTGATGTATGTTGTTAGAAAAGTTAAAATAGATTTCAATGTCATTAGAACAATTGCTGACCTATGGTATTCAGTTTTTCCTAGCAAATTTGTAGTAAGAAGCTATAGTGCTATTCTTGCTTTTGCAGGCTTACTGTCTGTTTTCTTAGAAATATTTGTGGGAATGGAAATAGTTACAGTCTTTCTACCAGAAACTATTTATACAAAACCTCTATGTTTTATGGCAATAGGTATAATGGTTATAGGCTATGTTTACTTTGGTGGATTTAATGCTGTAGTTAAAACTGACAAACTTCAAATGACATTCTTAGGAGCTTGTGCATTTTCTCTATTAATATTCGCAGTTGCTATCCCTGCTACTGATTTGGCATCTGCAGAAACATTGTGGAAACAAACAATATTCTTTGACGTAAAAGGACTAGATTTAATTCTGTTTGTAGCATGGGTTTGCTCATTAAACTTTCTTGGAGCATTTAATAGCACAGAATCATGGCATAGAATGAGTGCTTCGGCTTCATTAACAGAATCCATGAAAGGTATTCTAAAAAACTGGTGGAAGTTTGCACTTGTTTTCCTAGGCCCAATGTTTGCAATTATAATTATGAGCTCTAAGGGTTACGAATTTTCTAACATCTCACAATTTGTAGGAGTATTATCAAATGGAGAACCATACCAAGTATTTCTAGTTTCAATTGTTGCTTTAGGATTTGCTGCTGCTCTATTTTCTACTGCAGACACAAGTTTAATGGCAACATTACACACAATCGCTGATAAACATACTTTTCTTCCTTTCCTAGCAAAGAAAGAAAATAACCCAGACAGTAACTTCTTAAAAAGATACCTAGCATTATTTATGTTCTCAGTATTATTTATATGTTCAGTGTTATTATTTGTAAATGAAAATGAAGCTGCTGCTAACTTAGTAATGCCAACACTATATCTTATTTGGAACCTTATGACTTCACTAGCTGCACTTCCTATATATGCTTTGTTGTCATATTCATATGGATGGAAGCCACTACAAGCAAATAAATTCCAGATAGCAACTCTAGGTGCATCAGTATTATTATCTTTTATTGTAAATGTATTTGGAAATGATTTAATAGCAACAGTTTTTGGAGAAGCATCAGCTGATTCAGTAAACTTGATATCCGTGATACTTATAATGGCAGTTGGGATGTATCTAACAGCAGCAATGGATCCTCAGTTTAGAAGAACTAAATTTAACAAACCTAGTCTAGCCTAATACAAATTATCTCTGGCTGTTATGCAGCCAGAGAGCTATAATGGTAAGAATTGTTAATGATTATTAATTTATGAAAGAAATAGAAAGAATCTTATCGGGCACAAGAAAGTACGGAAAAAAAATTCAAAAGCTTATAGAGCCTGCAGTTCAGTATTTTGGTGTAGGGTCTTTAACTTATATCGAGCAGTTTTATGATGAAAGTAATACTTTCATCAATCTATCCTCTAACATACCTTGGATTGAACACTGTATGGAGCACGAATATTTTAAAGGTGATCCTCATATGGTTCATCCTGATAATTTGGGTTCAGGAAGTGCATTTTGGTACTCAGGTAAGAAAAACTACGAAACAGCTCCAGATTACGATAGTGAAATTGTTTCTACCTTAAGAAAATTCAATACACATTCAGCATACTCAATTATAAAAAAAGATAAAGACTCTCTTAAAGTTTTTTCATTTGGAATACCTAAAGAAGCCACCAATTTTGAGTCTAAATTATGCTCAAATATACCAATAATGAATAAATTCGTTAATTATTTTGCTTCTGAGCTTGCAAGTGTAAGAATAGACCAAGAGAAATATAATGCGAGTTTGCATGAGCTTAAAGGTGATAAATTTTTAAGCCAAGGTGGTGTTGTTAAACCAGTTGATAAAACAAAACAAAATAGAATAAGCTTTCTTAGGAAAATTGGTGTTTTAAAGTCGTGTTATCAAAACATTAATTTAAGTAAAAGAGAAGTAGAGATAATTAATTTGTTTTTAGAGGGGATGTCAGCTAAAGCTACAGCTGAACAATTAGTCATTTCCAGGCGAACAGTTGAAAGTCACTTTGAAAATATTAAAGCAAAACTTAAAGTAACTTTAAAAAGTGAGTTATTTAAAGTAGTTAAACTTCTAAAAGAATTTGAATTAATATAAAAATTACGTAATTATTACTGTATTTTTAACCCAATTGATGAACAATAATGAAAGCATATTATTTATTTAAGCACATAAATAAATAATCCAAGCTCAGCAATGCTCGTATAAGTATTATTCATCATGGGGTTAGAATTTTTAAACTTACTACTAATGATTTAGTAAGTTTAAAAATTATTTTAAGTTGGAATAAATCATTTAGATTTTATATGACAAGCATACAAAAAGTAATATTGGGAAGTTCTAAGTACAAAAAATTATTTAAAGACCTTGGAAAACCTATTAGCAAAATTCTTAATACAAGTTGTCTAACTTACACAGAAATTAGCGCCCAAAATAACTTCATTCAAATTTCATCTAAAAAAGACTTAGTAAAAGACTTAATTGAGTGTGAACTCTACGAGCCTATCAAAATCCTGGGTAATCTTAAAAAATTTAATAACAAACTCTTATTCTGGTCAGATAGCAACTCTAGATATCAAAATGATATTAGCTATGAAGAACCAATCATAAAAATATTACAAAAACATAATATAAAACAAAGTCTTTCCATCTCACTGAAAACTTCAGATTCTGTTAAATGTTTTACCTTTTCAAATAATGAAATAGACAATCATTTTGCACAAAAAGTAGTTAATAATATTAATTTTATTAATAGCTATATTAATTACATAGATAGTCAGCTTATATTTATTAGAACCGATAAAGATATTTTCAGCGTAAATAATGGCTTACCATTTAATCAAATGAGTGATATCGACTTAGACAATCAAAATGAAAGATTAGATAAAGTTAAAATATTAAAAGAACTTAATATTTTAGAGCCAAGTTTTAATATTGTAAATTTTGACGTAAGCGAAATTGAATGTATAGAATACTTTATGGAAAATTCTGTTAGCAGATTAAATGTTTCAAAGAGTATCTATGATAATACGATATTAATTGTAAAAAGAAAATTAGACGTTCATTCTTCAAGTGATTTGTATAAAAAAATATTTATATTAAGGGAATTTGAATTAATATAAAGAGCGAAATTAATCGCCCTTTTTTATTAGTTAGTAACAACCACATCCGTTTTGATTTTCCCTAAATATAAATTCAGATTTTTTCTCAACTTCTTTGGAATTACAATTATATCTAACTTCATCAGCAATAACATACAAGCTCAAATCATCACCTCTTGAGACATTGTTTTTAATTTGAGATAAGTTTCCAACACTAACACTTTCATCTGATGGAACTTTAACTTCAACTAAATCATTGTCGCCCTTACTCAAGTAAAAAGTAGCATTTTTCTTTGAGTGGTTTTCCAACGTTATTACATAGTTATTCTTATTCATCTTGTCATTAGCCAAGCTATAAAAATAGCCTCCAGCAGTTCTTCCACCTACAATTACCATAGATGAGATAACGGCTGTTAAAAGTGCTAACAGACTAAATATTTCTCCTCTAGTTTTTGGGTTTTTATGCATATAACTCCTTAACTTTACGCGTTATATTAAGAGTAAAACAAAATTGAGAAATAAATGTAGCTAGTCTATTTTTACTTAAGTAAGCAAATTACCCTAGTTAATTTACTATTTTGTATTGCTACCTTGTAATTCTAATATCTTATTAAATACTTCTGGTTTATTGACTCCAAGGTTTTGAAAAATTTGTGATGCATTATCCCAATTACCTTCTTTATTGATGCTAGTTATTACTTCTTTGAAACCTTTGTTTTCATCTATGTCTACGCCCCATCCATATATTAATGCTTTACCGTATAATCTAAATGCCATAAATAAGTCTTTTTCTTTGCCTATTTTGATATACTCAAGCGCAGTGTTAAACGAATCTTTCATTTTTGCGTCGTAATACTTGCATTTGTACCCTGTTTTATTTAATTTTTGCCAGAATAGTCCTTCTTTAAAATAAATATCAGCTAACTCAATTAAAGCCTTATTATCACCTAACATAAAAGATAATCTTAAACTTTCATTATATTTAATTTCACTAAGCTCTACTTTGCCTTTTAATTTTTTGAGGTATTTCCTTATTTTAATTTGAAGTTTAAGCTCAGGAGCATTATTTTGCTCTTCTGGCTCAAGATCGGCTCTAGTTTTAGCTATAGCCTGTGATTTAAGAATTAAATTGTTAAGGCGCCATTTTCTAAAAAGGTTTATCATAGTTTTACTCATTTATTTTAATATAAAGTATAGAATAAGGATTCGTATGTGGTTAATAATTTTAAGTATAGGGTTAGTTTTTTTAGCATTAACAGTTTTATTGTTTATTGGTTATAATTCGTTACAAGATAAATTAAAAAACTCTAACAGCGAGTTTAGAGAGTTTTTAATAAAAAATATATTCTCAGAAAACAAAGAAAATCTAAATGATATAAGAACTTTAGTTCAGGATAATTTATTTGGTTTTAAGAATATGATTAATAATAATTTTTCATCCCAACAAAATACTATAAATAAACAGCTAGACAATGTTCAAAAAGCTCTTAATACCCAACTAAATGAAATTCGAACCAAAGTGGAAAGTTCACTTATAGAAAATTTACAAAAAAACCATGACGTTTATGCTGACATCACCAAAAGATTAAGCCTTATAGATAATGCTCAAAAAAATATCTCTGAATTATCAACAAATGTAGTAAGTTTGCAATCTATTTTATCTGATAAGCAATCAAGAGGACTTTTCGGAGAAGTTCAACTTAATAATATAGTTAAAAACATACTCCCTTCATCTAGTTATTCTCTCCAGCATGCTTTACCTAATGGTAAAAGAGCTGACTGTATGATAATTTTGCCAGATCCAGTTGGCAACCTTGTTATTGATGCTAAGTTTCCATTAGAGAACTATAAGAGCAGTATAGACATTACCGCAACTATCATTGATAGAAATATTGCAATAAAGCAATTTAAGAAAGATTTAAAAAAGCATATAGATGACGTAGCTAATAAATATATAGTTACAAATCATACAGCAGATATGGCAATGATGTTTATTCCTGCAGAATCTGTCTTTGCAGAAATACATGCAGAACATCAAGATATTGTAAATTACGCTCAAGAAAAAAGAGTTTGGATAACATCTCCAGCAACGACGATGGCAGTATTAAATACATTTTCTGCCGTTATAAAAGACGTTAAAAGACAGCAAGAAATTAAAGTTATTCAAGAACACTTAAATATGTTAGCTAAGGATTTCTTTAGATTTACACAAAGAATGGATAATCTTTCAAGGCACATAAAACAAGCAAATGACGACGTAGAAGCAGTTAACGCATCTGCTAAGAAGATTTCAAGTAGATTTAGTAAGATAGAAAAAGCTGAATTGCCTGAAGCTGTAGTTAATGAAAGTGATGATGTTACAAGTCTAATAGATTAAAAACACACTATAAAAGGGTTTCAAAAGAAGCATCTTTTAATAACCCTTTTGTAGTGGTAAAGAAATTAAATCTTAGTTTTCAGTGTCATTCATCAACTCAACGTTTTCAACGCTTGTTTCTACTTCACTATCTTGTGATACCATGTCTTCAGATAGTTCACTTTCTATTGTGGAGTCTTTTGATAACATATCTTCTTCAGAATCATGTATTACAGGAACATCATCGGACTCTAAATCTTTTTCAACCACATGTGAGTTAATTTTTGAATCTTCTGAAAGCATATCATCATTACCTTGGATGTTTAAGGTGCTTTCGTGATTTTTATCATCTTTTTCAATCACTACATTAAGTTCAGTAGGTTGTTTAAGATCGGTTGTTTCAAGTTCATCTTTACTGTCTGAACAACCTGTTAAAATTAAAGCAGACAATAAAATAGAAGTTGTTATTATTTTTTGTTTCATTTAGTACTCCACGAGTTTAATATTATAAGATAATTGTTGTATCAATTAAATTTTACCATTTTTGATTTGAAAGTTCACGTATTAAGGAAAATAGTATTGTCAACGTAAGTTTTTGTTCCTCTTGATAATTACCAATTATAGAGTTCCACTTTGTGATAAAGTTACTATTATTTTCTTTCCATAAAATACTATTATTTTTATATTTATTTAATATTATAGTAGTTATTTGAAAATGAGCACTATCTAAATCATCTCTAAGAGCTTCCCTTGCAAATGAATCAAAATTTGAATTTATGGGCATGTGTATAACTTTGCCCCTTAACCAATTTAATCCTAAGTATTCTGAAATTGAAAAATATGTATCAAAACAATTTTTTAAGCTAAGGTTAGTTTTTTCTTTTAAATCTATAACAACAAGACAACTATACAAACTTCTGATTGAGCAAATAAAATTACTTATGCTATCTGGGTAAGAATTTGTTAAATATTGTTTTTTTGTTGTAAATTTATCAGAATTATTTTTTTGATTATAACTATCACAATAATTTAAGTACTCATTAAACATATTGCTGTAGGTACTAATGGAGTCAGATATTTTATTTAGATATTTATTATTTAAAATCCACCATCTAGTCAATCTTTTAACAAGCCTTATTTGTTGATGTATGAATAATAATCTTTCATTAAATTTTATTTTACCACTTTTATGTAGTTCAAATAAGTTTTTTTCAACTGATAAAATTTCACGTATTGCTAAATAAGACTTTATAATATCAGAAATAGTAGCATTGGTTTCATTTTGTAGGCGATATAAAAAAGTAATCCCCATTTCATCAACAAAGATACTGGCTATTTGGTTTATTACAATATCTTTTTTAAGTGGATGTTCTTTTATTTCTTGTTCAAACTGATTTATTATTTGGTGTGGAAAATATTTATAAATATATTGATTTACAAATTCATCTTCCATTAGATTGCTATTTGTAAGTTCTTTAGCAATAACTTTTTTAGTGTAGGCAAATAAAATAGAAATACTAGGTCTTGTAAAGCCTATACCGTCACTAACCCTTTGATTAATTGATTTTTCATCTGGTAAAAACTCCTCTGAACGAATCAAATCACCATTAGACTCTAACCACTTAATATAATTGCTATATAGAACATTATTAGCATTAGAACCAGCAGTTAAAGCTGAAACCATAAAAGCTTGTTTAAAGTTATCAAATAAAACTTTGTTAGCAATTGTTTTTTCACATTTGGCTAGAATTAAATTTTTTTGCTCTTCGGAGATTTCTTTTTTGGCAACGATTTTGTTTAGTAGTATCTTAAGGTTAACTTCTCTATCTGAACAATTAACACCTCCAGCATTATCAATAAAGTCAGAATATACTAAACCTCCGCAAGAGCTATATTCGACCCTAGCATTTTGTGTCATTCCTAAATTGCCACCCTCTCCAATCATTTTACAATTAAGCTCAATAGCATTAACTCTAGTTTTATCGTTTACTTTATCCATAGCATGAAAGTTTTCTTCAAATGAGGCTTTAATATAAGTACCAATTCCACCATTAAAGATAAGATCAACTTTTGATTTTAACAAAGCTTGAATGAGTAGATCAGGAGTTATGGAGTCATTATTAATATTTAACAATGATTTTATTTCGTCAGTAAGAATCAGATTTTTATCTTTTCTTGAATATATACGTCCACCTAAAGATAAAATAGATTTTTCGTAATGCTCCCATCCAAGTTTATTATTAAATAATCGCTCCCTCTCGTTGAAGCTTTTTATAGAATCAGGATTAGGATCGATAAAAATATGTAAGTGATTAAATGCTCCTAAAAGTTTAATTTTATTGGTATATAGCATTCCATTACCAAAAACGTCTCCAGACATATCACCTATACCAATAGTTGATATGAAATTACTTTCTAAGTCCCTATCTTGGACTAATAAGTGAATTTTAATTGATTCCCATGTACCATTTGCTGTTATTCCTAATCTTTTGTGATCATATCCATTTGAGCTGCCTGATGCGAATGCATCTTTCATCCAAAAATTAAATTTGCTAGCTATTGAATTTGCCAAGTCTGAATAAGTTGAAGTTCCTTTATCAGCTGCAACAACTAAATAAGGATCGTCATTGTCTAGAGCAATAACATTATCAGGTTTGATAATGTTATTATCAACAATGTTATCAGTAAGTTCTAAAAGAGAAATAATAAAATTAGTGTAACAAATATTAGGTTTAAGGCTTTCATTTTTTATAATAAAACCTCCCTTAGCACCATCTGGTACAATCACAGAATTTTTGACACTTTGTGCTTTCATCAATCCTAGAACTTCGGTCCTAAAATCGTCAATTCTATCAGACCATCTTATACCGCCTCTTGATACTTTGGATTTACGTAAATGAATACCTTCAAATTCTTTTGAGTATATAAAGATTTCAAATAAAGGGATGGGTTTCGGTATATCAGAGATCTTGCTAGATTGAATTTTTAAACTTATATAGTCTTTGCCTAGAAAATAATTCGTTCTTACCGTTGCATTTATAACCTCTATAATTTTTTTATAAATTAAATCATCATCTTGTTTTTCAAGATTACTTATTTCTTGAATAATTTTTAAATCAGTATCTTCACAACTAGTTGATTTAAATGTGCTTTCAAACTTTATTACTATTAGTTTAGTTAATTCATAATTATTTATTAAGCATCTTTCAACAAAAGACTTACTATAATAAAATTTTATTTGATGCAAATAATTTAGATAAGTTCTTATTAAATTAATTTGTTTAATTGATAACCCAGAGTTTAATGATAAGACATTTAAAACGTCGTCTTCTGATTGGTTAAGGTAAACTTGCTTAATATTTTCAAGCAACAATTCATTATCTTTAACTTTGTTTACTATAGATTTATCTAGCTTAAAGATGCTTAAATTAAATGTTTTATTATTAACTTTTATTTTATAAGGAGTTTCTCGTAATGCAGTTATTCCAAAATTTGATAGCATATTAATGACTCTAGTTAGAATAATACTATTATCATGGCTATAGACTTTTAAATTAAGATTAGCATCTATAGAAAACTTAAATTCTATACTCTTTTCTTTAAAAGTAATTATATCTTCTAGTGCAGTATTATAATCATATTTTTCAATATAATTTAATGGAAAAAAGATTTCTTCGCCAAATTTATCAGATATTTTTTTGTGCCAGTTTTTTATTTCATTAGAATCAATTTGCATAGTCTACCTTTACTTTAATTAACAAATTATAGTTTAAAATTTAACTTTGTTATGAAAATTGTTAGTTTGTGTTGTAAACTAAAGTTAATGAAATTTGAATAGCAAAAATGAATCAGTCATCTTTATTTAGTGAACTAAGCAAGAATTGGTGGAATAAGAATAGCTCTTTAAAATCACTTCATGCAATAAACAAAACTAGAGTAGAATACATATTAATAAACTCAGGTAAATTACTGAAGAATAAAACTTTATTAGATGTTGCTTGTGGAGGAGGAATTTTAACTGCCAGCGTAGCTAATGCATTTAGACACACAACAGGTATCGATATTAATGAAAAACTCATAGCTGTTTCTAAAAATAAAATTAAAGATATGGGCATTAAAAATACATCTTTTGTTTGTGAAGATTTTTTTAACTTCGATACAGATGAAACTTATGATTTTGTTTGCTTATTTGAAATTATTGAACACGTAGCTAATCCGATGAAACTTTTAGAAAAAGCTAAAAGCTTACTAAGTAAAAACGGTGTTATTTATTTAAGCTGCATTAACAAAACTTTTATATCAAAGATATTGACTATTCATTTAGCTGAAAATTTGGGGATAATACCAAAAGGAACACACGATTTTAATCTATACAAAACCCCGCATGAACTTAAAAAAATTATCGACCAATTAAATTTAAATCTTAAAGATATTCAGGGAGTTAAATATAATCCCCTGAATAACATTGCGTCTTTTTCAGATGACACTAGTGTCAACTATTTTATGAAAATAACTAAGTAGATAGTATTTTTTCCAGCTGTTCTTTCAAATTTTTAGAAACAGGCTTTATCTTTAACAAGGCATTGTCTATCATTTCTTTCAATTCAATTTTAAGCTTATGCTTGCTTTCAAAAATTTTCAAGAATCTAGATGATAGTTGGGGATTTTTTATATCTATTTCCCCAATCTTTTTACATAAAATATTTAAAAAATCATGATTATAAAAAACATTCAAATTTTGTAGTGAGATCGTGAAATAAAGAGCCCTTACATGATTTGGATTTAAATCATCATAGCTGGGTAAATACTCTTTAACATTAGCAAGCTTGTCTAGATCTTTTAAACTTAAACCAAGAGCAAATACTTTAATTAATTTCACAACTGTTACTGGATGATTACCCCATATTTTCACCATACTTTCATAAATTGATGGTTCAAAAGATGCAGATAATCTTAAAGCTTTGTACTTTATAGTCGTATTTTCAGAGTTTGTTAGCTTCAAAATAGTATCATTATAGTCTTTATCTTGTTTGAAATAATTAAGGATAGTGGAGCAAAGAGCTCTTTCGCCTATAGCGTTTAAATCATTAAGCTTTGGTGATAGTTCAAAAAATATATTTTCTAATTCATTTTTAAATATGGATAAATATTTTTTCATTAAGTTATTTATCTTACTTTCGCACTCAAGAGGGTTTATATTCTCATAATTATTAATTATGTCTGAAACTGATATAAACTCTAAGATATAACTAGCTAAACCATATTCTTTATCTTCACACAAAGCTAAAACTGAGCTATTGATTGCTTCAAAAATTTCATGTACATTTTCTTCGCTATTATAAGAGAATAATTTCAATTGTTTAGCAACGTTATATTTAGCATATGCATCTTCTTCTAATTTTAAAATACAAATTAAATTTTTAAGTGAATTTTCATATGAAATTTTTATTGGAGCACTAAAGTCTCTTAAGATAGATAAGGCTACTGGATTATGATAATTAATGGTTATTTCATCATCATAATTTTCTAATACATGAATACCATTTTTAATAAGTTTTAATGTTTTAGTATCATATAAAGCATAATTTAAAGGACAAACTAAATTGTCATTTAATGAAGCATTTACAGGTTTTTGTAGTGATAGTTTGAATTTATACTGGTCTGTGTTTTTATTATGTTCGTCTTCTACTTTTAATATTGGCGTGCCATTTTGTTTATACCAATTTTTAAAATTTTCTAAGTTGTAGTTACTTGTTTGTTGCAAAGTATCGATAAAATCATAGATAGTTGCACATCCGCCATCATATTTTTTAAAGTAACTTTTAACTGATTTAGTAAAATTTTCTTTTCCAAGCAAAATGGACATCATTCTAATTAATTCACTACCCTTTTCATAAATAGTTGATGTGTAAAAATTATCAATAGTAACATAGCTATCAGGTAAAACTGGGTGTGATAAATTTCCAGCATCCTCGACAAATTGATGATTTTCAATGCTCATTGCCTGCTCAATTCTATGAGGAATATTGTTATAATATTCTTCCATAAATTGATTTTCACGAAATACAGTAAGCCCTTCTTTTAAGCTTATTTGGAACCAATCTCTTAAAGTAACCCTATTGCCACTATAATTGTGAAAATATTCATGTCCAACGACAGATGCAACTAAATTAAATTCATCATCCGTGCTGGTATTTGAGTGTGCTTGCAAATAATTAATATTGAAAATATTAAGACCTTTATTTTCCATTGCTCCGGCATTAAATTCTTCAGCAGCTACAATCATATATTTAGATAAGTCGTATTCTAGTCCATAAGTTTCTTCATCCCATTTCATTGAGTTAGCTAATGCTTCTAAAGCGTACTCGCATTCTGGGAGGTAAGATTTTTTTGTATAAACCTCTAAATCAACTTTTTTATTAGATTTAGTGGTGTATGTTGATTTTATGACATCTAATTGACCCGCAACTAATGCAAATAGATAAACTGGTTTTGGATGTGGGTCAAACCATTCATTTATATGACACTCTCCATCGTCAACTGAACTTACCAGCTCACCATTAGATAAAAGATTAGGAAACTGTTTTTTATTAGCTTTAATTGTTACATTAAAAATTGATGAGATATCAGGTCTATCAAACGAGTAACTTATTCTTCTAAAACCTTGTGCTTCACATTGAGTTAAAATGAGGTTTTGTGGGCAATACATCCCAGACAAACTAAAGTTTTTTGTTGGATTTATTTTAACTTTTGTTTCTAGAATAAATTGTTCAGGTAATTTTGAACTGATGATTAGTTCCTCGCTGTTTAGAACGTAATCGTCTTCTGTAAGTTTTTTTTCATCCAATTTTATGTGAATTAAGCTTAATTCAACACCATCAAGTGTTAGTTTGTCTGCTGCAAGATTTTCCTTTTTCACTGTTTGTGTTGATGTAACGTAAACACAATCAGTATCTTTTATATCAAAATAAAGTTTGTTAGTAGAAACACTAAAATCTGGTTTCTGATAGTCCTTTAAATATTTTTTATCTATTTGCATGCTTTACCCTTACTTTAAAAAGTTTGGTACATTATACTACAACATTGTAACTAATCATTAGAAAATAATATGAAAATCTTAAATTTTATAACGCTATTTTTTATTGGGTGTTCAACCCTAGTTCATGCTGAGGGCTTAACTATAAATCAGACTAGTTCGTTTTTAGGTATAGTTGCTGTTTTAGTATTTATTACATCATACATATTTGTAATATTAGAAGAAAAATTACATTTAAAAAAGTCAAAGCCCGTTGTTCTTGCAGCAAGCATAATTTGGGTGTTGGTGGCCATATCCTCATCTTATCAAGACCAAAGCAAATTAGCCTCACAAGCCGTTAAGCATGCATTTTTAGAATATGCAGAACTGTTTTTATTTCTTTTGGTGGCTATGACTTATATCAATGCATTAGAAGAAAGAAACATATTTGCCAAAGTAAAAGAGTGGATTATTAACAAGAACTTTTCATTTATTCAATGCTTTTGGGTAACTGGTATATTTGCATTTTTTATCTCACCAATTGCAGATAATCTGACAACTGCTCTTTTAATGGGCGCTGTACTAATTTCAATCGGTGAAGGTAGAAAAGACTTTATTCTACTTGGATTAATTAATATAGTTATTGCAGCAAATGCTGGTGGTGCATTTAGCCCATTTGGAGATATTACTACCCTTATGGTTTGGCAAAAAGGTGTGGTTCCGTTTGAAACATTTTTTAAACTTTTCATTCCAAGCCTAGTAAACTTCGTTGTTCCAGCAATAATTTTCTCATTTTTTGTTCCAAAAGGTAAACCAACAGCAAGTTTAGAAAAGATTGAGATTAAAACAGGTGGCATCTTTATAAGTTTTCTTTTTTTGATAACAATTGCAACAGCTGTTACCTTTGAAAACTTTTTAAGCCTAAATGCTACCGTGGGAATGATGGCAGGACTTGGATACTTATTAATAACAAGTCATTTTATAAATTTAAACCAAATTAAAAAAGGATTAAGTAAATTCAATATTTTTGACAAGGTAAAATTAGCCGAATGGGACACATTATTATTCTTTTATGGAATTATACTAAGTGTTGCTGGTTTAAGCCTTTTTGGGTACTTAAATTTGGTCTCAGATACAATTTACACATCAAATGGAACAATGAGTATTTATACACAACATTTGATAGCTAATTTCTTTGTTGGAATCATATCTGCAATCGTTGATAATATACCTGTTATGTTTTCAATTTTAACCATGCTACCTGATATGACTCAAGGTCAATGGTTATTAGCGACTTTAACTGCAGGTGTAGGCGGTTCACTTTTATCAGTTGGTTCTGCTGCTGGTGTTGCACTTATGGGACAGTCTAAGGGGTTGTATACCTTTAAAGGCCACTTGAAATGGTCATGGGTTATTTTTATTGGTTACGTCGCATCGGTAATGACTCATGTACTAATAAACGATCATTTATTCTAACCTAAACCTACTTCCAGTTATGTCCACCATAGCTGGAAGACATCATTTTTAAAAAATTCTCGTGTTCTGATATATTTTCTTTGGTAACTAAAACTTTACTAACATCTGGACAAATCCACTTATCTGCCTTTGATATCAATTCGTTACCATTTGGTTCATTAATATTAGAATCAAATAAAGACTCTTGAGTTAAGGTCAATTGTAGATAAACTTCAGCCAAAATTTGTGAATCTAGCAATGCACCATGTTTATTTCTTTTGAAGCCACCTATGTTATATCTTTTAACAAGAGCGTCTAAAGAATTTCTTTGACCAGGAAACTTATTTCTAGCTAAAGTTAGTGAGTCAATTATTTTTACTTTTGATTCAACTTCTTTCTCAAAACTTCTTCCTAAAAGTTTAAACTCATGACGTAAAAAGGACAAATCAAAAGGAGCATTGTGAATTATGAGAGCTGTGCTAGATTGTAAGTAAGTAATTAAATCGTCAACAATTTCACTAAAAAGAGGTTTATCTGACAAAAAGTCGTTGGTTAGACCTGTGATATTGACAGCCTCTTGTTCAACTTCTCTTTGAGGGTTTATATAGGTTTGAAAAAAAATATCTTCTAAAATAACTCTATTTTCAATTGCTAAACAACCTATTTCAGTTATTCTATGACCATTTAAAGGACTAAGTCCTGTTGTTTCTGTATCAAGCACTACTATCATTTTTTAATTATCGCATCTGTTGCAAGCTTATCAGCAAGATCGTTTCCTGTATTGCCAGAGTGACCCTTTACCCAAATCCACTTTACAGCATGAAATTTGTTTAAAGCATTAATTTCTTTCCAAAGCTCAACATTTTTAACTGGACTATTGGATGATGTTTTCCAACCCTTTTTTATCCAATTATGAATCCAAGAATTTATACCATTGATTACATAATTTGAATCCGTAAATAAGTTTATAGTAGCCTTTTCATCAAAAAAAGAAAGAGCCTTAATAACAGCTGTCATTTCCATTTGATTGTTTGTTGTATCTTTTTGGTAACCAGATAAGGTATCCATAACTACGTCATTATGCAAAATCACAACACCCCAACCACCTGGACCAGGGTTATGACTACAAGCTCCATCAGTATATATGTCAAATACATTCATTATTTCTAATTTCTATAAGATATAGTGTAAAATATTCTAGGCGAGTATTTTTGTTCAGGTTTGAACCTTGTCACATTTTCTTTTTTAGGTTCTAATTCAAGCTTTCTAGTCAATTCGTTAAAATCTGACAATCTTGCTCTAAATGCTCTATCATATATTGGGAATGATATTCCAAGCTCTGATGTAAATCCTTTTTTAATATAAAAAGTACCTTTTAATCCAGCAGAAAGTAATACATTGTTTTTGCCGAAAATAACACCACCATTAAAAAAAGCGGAAACGTTTGTGCTGTTAAAAAATCTGTTGTCCTTTATAAAAAAGGTTTTGTCTAAACTTAAGTTAAAAGCAAAGCCTGACTCACCACTATTATGTGCATTTTTATATCCAGTGGCGTATCTACTACCACCTATACTAATAAGTTCGGAACTAGGTAAATTATTTTGCGTTAAACCTTCTTCATCACTTTTATTAAGTTTTATACCATATTGAAAATTAGTATCTAACTTTAGAGATGAGTTTCCTCTTAACAATTTAATAAGCACTAAGTCATTTTGTATAACTATATACTTAGGTTTTCTTTCTTTACCTGTTAATTTTTCAACCTTACCAAAAAAATTAAATGGCGCGTTAAAAGGAATACCGGTAGTCAAAGATAAATTTTCAATTAACTTCGCAGAGTTAAAGCTTTGTGTCAGATTTAATCCAATCTCAAGTTTCATTTCATCGGTTACTGTTATTGATGGCTTATTTTCTTTTAAAACCTTTGCGTTATTGAAAATGACTTGTTGTGAGTACTTATTTCCATTTAATCTAAATTTCAAGTGACCTCT
>Ga0136599_1000183_pt1 | contig 18864 bp, 19 predicted proteins | sample AntRauMFilla2697_FD_104635 | JGI IMG/M metagenome (GOLD analysis project Ga0136599, IMG submission 104635) | Saline lake microbial communities from Rauer Islands, Antarctica - Metagenome Filla 2 #697 | ecosystem: Environmental > Aquatic > Non-marine Saline and Alkaline > Saline | place... | reverse complement strand
TGTCGAAATGCCGATTACCAGGGCGGTTCACAAAGTCCTGTTTGAGAACATGGACCCAACCGACGCACTAATTGAGCTGATGACACGTAATCCCAAAGAGGAGAAGATGATTTAGTATTCTTCACGAGGAATTCAACTTGTGATGGTATGTTAAACAAATTATAAACAGACGGTAACATGAAGCTCCCCAATGGTGAAATTGTCATCTCCGAGATGAGTCCCGGAGATTTGAAGAACTTGATACAAACCGGCGAAAGTACTCATCTCGAATTTAAACGAACTATTCCTACGGCAAAAAAGATTGCAAGGGAAATTGCTGCTTTTGCCAATACAAATGGTGGCACAATTCTTATAGGTGTGGACGACAACGGGACTGTGCCGGGCATTCGGGAATATTTTGAGGAGGAGTTTCTGCTGTTTCAGGCGGCCTATGATCATTGCGTACCCGAAGTGCCGATCGAAATTGAACTGGTCCATTATGGCCCGATTGATGTAATGGTTGTGCGTGTGCCGGAATCATCGAATAAGCCGATATACAATAAGAATAAGAAAAAGCGGCGGGTATACGTTCGCAGAAAAGATGCCAGCATGCTGGCAAGTGATGAACTTACTGAGATATTAAAGCAGCAGTACTCCACCGAAGGCGTTACGTTTGAATATGGCAAAAACGAACAGATGTTGTTTCGGTATTTGAACGAATATGGTGAGATCACAGTAAAAAGCTTTGCTAATCTCATCAACCAAACAAGTTACAGGGCTTCAAAAATTTTGGTTAACTTAGTGAGTGCCGATGTATTGAGTCTTTTTACTAAGAATAATGAAGACTACTACACGTTTTCAAACAGAACTTAATCGTAATTTTATAGTATGGCTGTTGAAGAACAAAATATTGATGATGTAATCTCATCTCTGATTGATGAAGATGCAGACGACGGAAAAGAAACAACCGGACTTCCTGGATTCCCCGAAGTCACGGGAGAAGTAGATGAACACCCGATTGCTCTCACTGAGCGGGCTGCAAAACAGATCCGTAAAATAAAGGAAGATCAAAATCTGGATTCAGAACTCTATCTCAGAGTTGCCGTTGAAGGCGGCGGATGCTCGGGGCTAAGCTATAAGCTGGGATTCGATATCAAAACAGACAATGACGATATTTACGAAAGCTGTGATATGGAAGTAATTGTCGACCCAAAGCATAGCATCTACCTGAACGGTATTATGATTGATTATCCGGACGGGCTTGATGCACGCGGATTCACATTTGAAAATCCAAATGCCAGCGAGGCGTGTGGCTGCGGATCATCTTTCGCCGTTTGATCTGATGCTTTAGATCTACTGCCCTCATCTGTTAAGATGATGATGTCTCATCTTTGTCTGAGTTGCTTTCATAAAGGCGGTCATAAATAATACGTACACCTCTTTTGAAGGTAAGATAGTGCCAAATCCACTCAGCAAACACACGAAAACGGTTCCTGTAGCCTATCAGAAAGAATATGTGGATTAAAGACCATAGCAGCCACGCCGCGATTCCACTGAATTTAAATCCCTTTATATCAGCTACGGCTTTTGCCCGGCCTATTGTGGCCATCGATCCCTTATCTGTATAGCTGAAAGGTTTCGTGTCTTTGCCAGACACCATATGCTTAATTCTTTTGGCGATATATTTACCCTGCTGCAGAGCTACAGGCGCCAGGGCGGGAAGCGGCTCTCCCGATTTGTCTTCTACATGAGCCGCGTCACCAATCACAAATATATTCGGATAACCATCTATCGAGAGATCTTTCGATACCAACACTCGGCCCATTTTGTCTTGTTCAACGGAAAGGGAATTTAAAACCGGCGATGACTCTACTCCTGCAGCCCAAACAAGGTTCGGTGTATTAATGACTGTACCGCCAGCTGTAACACTATTCTTGGTAACCTCGGTCACGGGTTGATTAAGAAGCACGGTTACTCCCATTCCTTCTAAATCACGCGTCGCTTTTTCTGATAATGAATCGTGATAGCCATTCAAAACTTTCGGCCCGGCTTCGATTAAATATATTTTGGTTTTATCAGGGTCAATATTTCTATAGTCACGCATCATATTGCGTTTTGCAATCTCAGCTATGGCTCCTGCCATCTCAACACCTGTTGGCCCGGCACCAATAACTGCGTAGGTGAGATAGGGCTCCTTCTCTTCATCTGTTTGAAGCTGATCAGCAATTTCAAGTGAATAAAGAATCCTCTCACGAATATTAAGCGCGTCATCAATGCTCTTCAGGCCCGGAGCATGATCTTTCCACTCGTCATTACCGAAGTAATTGTACTGTGAGCCGGTGGCTAGTACAAGGTAATCGAAGTTGAGTGGTGAACGGTTTTTGAGGTGAAGGATTTTCTTATCCTTGTCAATTTCGGTCACCTCACCGAGTATAGTCTTGATGTTGTCACTCGAGCTGAAAATTGATCGAATCGGAATGGCTACATCTCCGGGTGAGAGTGCAGCTGTAGCAACCTGGTACAGAAGCGGCTGAAAGAGATGATGATTTCTTTTATCAACAATCGTAACATCAATATCTGTGCCCTTCAGATTTTTTGCAACAGATATTCCTCCGAATCCGCCGCCTACAATGATAAGATTCTTTTGCTTACTCATTTAATTTAGTTTTGCGCGTGCAGATTCAGCAAGATCATGTATTTCCTTTTTAGGAATAGTCAGACTGTTGCCACAGTAGTGGCAGACGACTTCCTGACTTTCGCCTTCCATGTCTTTGAGATCCTGATAGTTCAGCATTGAAAGTGCATTTTTAAAGCGCTTTGGGGAGCACCTGCAAAAGAAATCGACCGGCTGCCGGTCCAGTTCTTTTATTTTATATGGGGCAGAAGCACGCTTCATGATGTCATCAATATAATGCCCATCCGAGAGCAAATCCGCAACGGGAGGGAGGTTTTTCAGCGTTTCCTGTAGGATATCCATCACCTCATCTTCAGCATCAGGCAGACGTTGAATAAGAACTCCGCCGGCCTGTTTCAAGCTTCCATCGTCATTTAGGGAAACATCAAGCAGAATACCAGACAACACCTGCTCAGACTGGGCTAAGAAGTGAGCCACATCAGATGTAATATCACTGTTGATTAGCTCGATGGTGCTTGTTTTAGGTTCCGCTTCATTATAAAGGGTTTTAGAAACCGTGAGTAACCCGATGCCGAGACCGTCACTTATATCTGCATCTGGTTTTGAGTAGTCGAGCTCAACCTGTGGATTTTGGACATAACCGCGAACTTCACCCACGCGATTTGCTTCAGCTGCTATCATACCGACCGGACCTTTGCCATCAAACCGGAGTTTAATTCTCTCTTCACCTTTAAGTTCAGACGCCAGGAGCATTGAGGCCGTCAACGATTTTCCAAGGAGGACCGTATTTAACAATGAAAGTGAGTGGTTCTCTTGTGCAGTTTGCACAACATCTGTGGTTTTGACGACCGAGATTTTAAAGGCTCCGTCTTGATGTATGCCTTTTACAAGGCGATCTTTAAGTTGAAAATCTTCTTTCAGTGACATTTTAATATAAGTAGGGTGTAAAATCTTTGTTTGTGACTACCCTGAACAACAAAAAAACAGGACAATAACTTCCAAAATTACGGAGAAATTATTATAAACCTGAGTTCGATTAGTAAAAAAGTAAAAGTAAACTCTACCTTTCCATAGGTATGGTATTATTAAAAAGAAAAAAATGTAAAGTTATCCTCGTTTTGACATAGTAATCGTAACATAACTCACAGAGGTCCTTTTTATGAAGCATTTAAAAAAAGCATACATTGGTTTAGATTTACATGCGCCGCAGGCATGCCTTGGGCACAGCCCATAGCGAATTTGGCGTTATTGATCAGCATGGCAAGATACGCAAACGCCACAAGCTTGCAACTGACCCAACGCTCATGAACGACTGGCTTGACAGTCTCTCGGCCAAGCATAAATATCTGTCTGTCGAGGGGGGACCGCTTACCCAGTGGATCAGCTGACAATTAGCCGATCAGGTCGATGAATTGATTGTGTGCGATCCGAAGGAGAACTTTTGGATAAGCCGCTCTCCAAAGAAAACCCATAGCGTTGATGCGGTGAAACTGGCCAGGCTTCTTCTTATGGGAGAATATCGCCGTGTGTGGCATCCCGACCAGAAGAATGACCGCGCGTTATTTGCGGCGGCAGCGGCTCATTACATAACGATGAGGCGCGAACAGGTATGCCTCAAACACCAGATCAAGAGCCGGTTCAGGCGATGGGGTGTCATCGACGTTTCCGGCGAGACAGTCTACAGCACCCAGGGCGTTTATTTGGATCAATTGACGGACGGGTGCATACACACACAAATTGTAACGCTGTTTACCCTTTTAGACGACACTGTAGACGCCCAGGCCGATGCCAAGCGAGAGTTGCTGCGCCTCGGCAGGGACTATGAGGAGATCACGGAGTTCCAAAAGATGCCGGGCATAGGTCCGATTCCGGCCCATTTATTCAGCTCGATCGTCCAAACGACTCATCGATTCGCCACAATCCAGAAGCTATGGCGTTGGAGCGGCCTGGGAATCACCAATCGCAGCAGTAACGGCAAACCGCTTCGGGTGCCGGGGAAAGCTCACGCCGCAGGCTAGTCTCTCCAGTTTCGGCTGGGATAGACTCAAGTGATGGATAGCTTCCCTGGCTGATATTCCCAATATTACCTTAGTCGCTGCCGGTAGGACATCTATACTACATAGCCGGCCGGCAGCAGACTCATATTCGTGCCTGGTAACAACTCCCAGAACAGTTAACTAAAAGCGACCACTTGTTGCATGAACGCAGTGTCGGTTAACATAAGAAGTGGATGTAACGAGCCTTTAAGCGGATGTTCCGGTTAAAGGCAAAAAAGCGATTCATCGCTTCATGGAAATGGTATATTTTCTTGACTTTAATTTTCACACGTGCCCGTGGCGAATAAAGGGGGAGGAAGGGGGTTGTCCATCAGAATTTTGGAAAATCCAATGAACACCCCTCTCGCCGAAGGCATCTCCTGGGGAAAATCTCTCCGTCAGCTGACGGAGAGAATCGCATACGCTCGGAGCTCCTTTTTAGGGGAGACTTCTGTAATCATTTTTCGGATCTACAGGAAAATTTGTGGGTAAGTAGATGAGGTTGTTCGTTCAGCGACCTGGCAGGAACTTCGCTCCGCTATGTACTCTACCAGGTTGTTTTGTTCAGCACCATGTTACATTTTTAATAAGATTCAACAGGGTAAATCCACTACAAAGGGGATCGCTAACCATTGAGGTTTTTCGAACTACTATTCTGTTTTTCTTTTGAAAATTAGACCTCTACCCACAAACTTTCCTGTAGAACCCTTTTTTTAAAACCTAACTCAGGTAATTAGGTATTTTTCCAAAAGACCCGGGGACATAGGGGATGGGATTTCGTTGTTTTATCTGCCAGCTTAAATTCATTTTTTCCAATTTTGAGTGCTTGTCCCAATAAATGGCAGCGGTTTTGCATATGCCTTGTGGTAGTTATCGGAGCACTTTTGTGTCTACCAGAGACGAACAAAGCTAAGAACTGAAAATCTTAAATGTAGCGTTTAAACCACCATAATCTATTAGCTGTGTCGTATCACGTTTTTAACTTTCCCCAGTCGTTAGTCTTTGTTCAGTTAGTACTTTAGTCGCTTCTTTAAACAATTTGAGCCACTCCGAGCTTCCATTTTCAATGTTCTCCATTCTATATTGAGCATAGAAAATTACATTATTGGTTAGGAAATAAAATTTCACACAGTCCTTAGCGGGCGATCATCGGGCACAGTGCGCATTAAGCTGAGCATGCACTCCGTCGGATTCACCGTTCAACACGCGTAGCGCTACTCACTCATGGTGCCTCCTCATTAGGCGTAAACAGTTGCATTAATACGATGGAATAGCGTTAGCAAAAATATGCCATATCAATATAATCGTTGATGAAGCAAAACTTTTCGGAGGACTGTCTGCCAGGAAACGCTTTGTCATTTCCCTGGTTGGTATTAAAAGGTCTTTAGTCTGCATTGTTTGTCATAAATCGTATTACGTCAAAATACCTGTTCTGATGATGTATAGAGAAATGAATATCACCTATTCTAAACTGAGCCAATCATCGTATTACCTGAAATTGGGTAATCAGAGTCAGACCTTTTATTCATATATAGTTGTCTGCTTAATAAATAGAATATGCATTTACAGAATCTCAATTCAGCTTCGGCAAACAGATTATTCATGCCCCCGATTGATGAATCATCTGTATATGGAGATTATTTCAAAACCCTAATAGAAAAAAGTCGCGATATTATCATAGAACTGAATCTTGATGGTATCATACTATATGTTAGCCCGTCTATAAAGACTATTTTAGGATATAATTCAAAGATCATGATTGGGACTTCTATATTTGATTATATCCACCAGGACCATTGTAAGAAGATAAAAATTCTATTAAATCAGGCTCAAAATAAAATGAAAGGTGTTTCTACCACCAGATTTAGATTCAAGCATATTGATGGTCAATATCGAGTTATGGAAAGCAATGCTAAGACAGTAAACTTCCGGGAAGATGAAACCACAATAATTGTAAACTCAAGAGACATAACAAAACAAAAAAATGGTCAGGATGATAACAACAGTATCTTGAGACACCTAACCAAAGTTCACAAAATAGCAGGGATTGGATATTGGGAATGGAATATAAAAAAGGATTCCTTGAGATGGTCAAGGGAATTATGCGCTATTTATGGAATTGAATATGATCTTTCTCCCTCTTCTATTAATGAGTGGAATACGTTCATTCATCCCGACGATCTCGAGAAGACAGGGAGTCTTTTGGATGAAATATTGATTCAGAAGTCAAAGATTAAATATGAACATCGTATCCGCAGGCCTGATGGAGATGAGAAAATAATTCTAACCCATGCTGAACCAATCATCAACAGCCGTGGAATCTGTGATAATATTGTTGGTGTTTCCCAGGATATAACCGAGATCAGAAATAAAAAATTAATGTTAAGTGAACTCAATGATAAACTGAGAATCCTGGCTGTGACCAAGGAATTGAAACTGGAAGAAGAACGAAATGTAATTGCCCATCTAATTGACGATGAAATATGCCAGTCAATGGCTTTTCTGAAAGTTGAACTTAATGAACTTACAGATAAATTAATGAACAATTTTAATAGCTTTCAGGCCACCGATATCTCAAACGATATCATGAGAATGAATAAAATGATTGATACGTCTATTAATTCTGGAATACAGCTTACATCATTTCTTAAACCGGCTATAATGGACGTGTTCGGATTGAGTGAAGCTGTTGAATGGCGTTGCAAATATTTTAGCAGAATGACTGGAATATCTTGCACCTTTTATCATGACAATCGAGTAAATATACCCGATACCAATGAGCGATTATCCGCAATCTGTCGTATTCTGGAAGAAATTTTTCCCATGATAAAAGCCCATTCAGATGCCACCGAAGTTCAGGTCTCTTTAATTCAAAATAACCAGTCAATTCTTCTGAAAGTATTCGAGAATGGGGCTGGATTGCCGAAAGATGATTTACCACTTAGCTATGCTGTAGGGTTATTCAGTATTCATGAGCGATGCAAGAATTTAGAAGGCGCATTTTATTTTGAAATCATACCATCACATGGGACGACATTTAGTATAAAAGTGCCGGCCAAACAGGTTGGAAAAGACGTACTAAATGTCAATAAATTTTTGTAAAATAGTATAAGCGGGTAAATATCTCTATAAATTAATTCAGGGGTTCTCAATGATTAATGTAATTGTTGTCGATGATCATCCGCTTGTTAGGGAAGGTTTGAAAAAAATACTTACGAATGAAACTCTTGGAATCGAGGTGGTGGCTGAGGCATCCAATGCCATTGATTTAATGGAAAAACTTGAAACAATCGTGCCTGATGTTGTGATTCTTGATATCTCTATGCCGGGTAAAACTGGCTTGGACATCATAAAGGATCTTAAGCAGACACACCCCAACCTTCCAATTCTGATCCTGAGTATGCACCCTGAGGAACGTTTTGCTGTAAGAGTGTTGAAAGCAGGTGCTTCAGGTTATATTAATAAAAACAGCGTTAACGAAGAGCTCACTAAAGCAATACGTGTTGTTGTGACTGAAAAAAGGCGATTTATCAGCCAGGCGGTAGGTGATCAATTGGCAGATTTTGTCTTGTCTGATGAGCATCCAACACTACATGAATCACTATCAGACCGGGAGTATCAGGTTTTATGCATGATTGCCACAGGGAAAAAAATTGGAGCAATTGCCGAAGAACTCTCTCTTAGTGCGCAGACCATTCACACGTACAGGGCACGGCTTAAAGAGAAGATGAATATGAAATCAAATGCAGAAATGATTCGCTACGCGATTGACCAAAACCTTGTGGATTAAGTCGTTTCGGGTTCTTCAGGAAATCTTGCGGGTCACGTGTTTCAATCGTCATGCCACTATCCCCCCCACGGCATCTCTGCGGTAGATGCGGCATCTCCATAATTTTCATTACGCCCGGTCTTTAGCAAGGTTTGGAGATTTCGCTTCGCGTTCAAAAAATGAACGGCTCAACGCCCGGAATGACTTTTTCTGAGCCTCATACCCACAAGAATTCCAGTAGAACCGGAAAATTAGACCTCTGCCCACAAACTTTCCTGTGGATCCCTTAATCTTTCGGATAGCCTAAGAAGGCCAGATATCGCTATTGTGGATGTATCTGATCGTGATGTGGCAACCTATATGGAGAATAACCCGACCTTATCTGAGCCGAAAGCCTGTTGATTTCGTAACTGGCTGTGTACCTGAAATGGAACCTGACTTCATCAGGCGATAACAGAAATCCCAACTTGACCCTGTCTCAATGTATCACTGCTATCACAACAGTAACTTGTATATACCTTCTTCAAAATCAATTGCCAACAGTCAGAATTCTACAGCATTGTTTGATTTTTAACTACAACACATTCCAAGTTCGTCTTATACGTACTATTCTCCCTAATAGATAAAATGTAATGTGAGCCATTACATACCAATGGCTTAGTTTTTACAGGGTATAAATAAATCAGTGAATTTGTGGCGAAATCCATATTGACACTTTTAACAAATTTCAAAGGGTTATATCATTATGATGAAAAATCTCGAAAATGATCAAACGACCATCCAGGGGCCGGCAAAAAAGGGTATTGACAGAAGAAAGTTTCTGAAAATTGGTGGATTAGCGGTCGCAGGTACTGGCCTGATCTCCTATTCATGTGAAAATGCAGATTTAAGCCTGTCCTCTGACTTAGGCGAATCTTCTGAGGATTTGCGTTTACAAAATAACCGGGGAAGGCGAGTTTACAACCTCGGAAAAGGTGACTTGGGAATTCTTAGATTTGCATATGTTCTTGAGCAACTCGAGGCAGCATTCTACCAAAATGTTGAAGATGGTGATTATTTTAAGAATGCCAATGCCGAAGAAAAATTGGTTTTTGAGGACATCTATGAACATGAAGAAATCCATAGAGATTGGTTTGAGCAGGTCTTGAAGCCATTTAATAATGGAAATTCAGAAAACGTTTTGCCACCACTTGAATTCGATTTTAGCTCTATAAATTTCAATGATAGAGACTCAGTGATACAAACAGCAATTTTACTAGAGGATACAGGTGTGTCTGCTTATAATGGTGCTGGGCCATTACTGGTGAATACGGATTATTTATTGTTAGCCGGAAAAATTGTGTCTGTAGAAGCTAGACATGCTTCTACACTTAGATCATTGTACCGGGATAACAAAGATTTTGCTGGAGATGATGTAGTAGACGAAAATGGACTTGACCTTTTTAAGACACCTGATCAAGTACTTTCAGCTGCCTCAGGATTTATTGTTACAAAAATAAATGCGCACCAATTACCGTCTTATTAAATAATCATCAGAAAAAATATACATTATGAATATTATAAAATTTTTAGACCAGTTCTCAAATATTGACCTAAACAATACTTCATCAACAAGAAGAGAAATGTTTAGCCAATTAGGGTCTTATGGTAAAAAGGCAGCGTTGGCTGCAATTCCATTTGGATTAGCGGTGAGTAAATCGAACGCTGCAAGTATGGCTTACTCTAATCATGTGGGGCCATTAAATTTGGCATTAACTTTAGAATACCTGGAAGCAGATTTTTATAACCAGGCCTTAGCGTCTAACGTGCTTCCTTCAGGTCGAGCACAAGACGTCTATGAGCAGATCGCAAAACACGAAAATGCCCACGTTGCATTGTTAGCAGGCGCTTTAGGAGATGCCGCGGTTACAGAGCCAGAATTTGATTTCACGTTGGGTGGTACATTTGCTCCATTTGATACAGCTAATCCGGAGGCTTACGATCAATTATTAACTTTGGCACAAGCCTTTGAAGATACGGGTGTTCGCGCCTATAAAGGACAAGCAGGATTCCTGCAGGGCACACCGTTTTTAGCTACTGCATTGAGAATTCACTCTGTAGAGGCGAGACATGCAGCTGAGGTAAGGAGACTTAGATCTGCTTATTTCGATATGGAGTTAGATGATGACGGACTTGGTTGGATAACCTTGAGCAAACAACTTACTGTAGATCCAATGGTTCCTGCTGCAGTTTATGCAGGTGAGGAATTGACAGTTCAGGCAGGTATAGATCTTACAAGTTTAGGAAGTGGTTATTCTGCAGAATCTGCTTCTCAATCGTTTGATGAGCCGATTACCGCTGAGGAAGCTGTTGCAATAGCAACTCCATTTTTCGCTTAAAAGACAGTATTGCCAGTTTCCAGTAAATTTAATTGCTCCTGATTAATTTATTGAAAATAGACAGTAATTGATATCAGGAGAGCTTTGCAGAACAACCAGTGCTTTTGTCATAGTTCAATGTCACGCACCGAGCGCAGTGATTCCCAGGCAGTGATGATGACGAAATCTGGCATAAGCACGGTTTTGCGCCGAATGCATCCAGATGGGAAAAAACCTTATATCTAATACTTTCAACAATCATCAAAGGAATACCCATTATGAAAATGCATATCAAACCGATTGCAGTTATAATTTTACTGAGTCTTGTACTTCTCTTTTTCGGTTGCAAAAACATGAGTAAAACCACAAGCGGAACAGCTGTGGGTGCCGGAGCAGGTGCTGCAGCCGGAGCACTAATCGGCAAAGCACTTGGGGAAACTGTTAAAGGTACGCTGATTGGCGCGGTGGTTGGCGGAGCGGCAGGAAATATTATCGGGAATCAAATGGACAAGCAGGCTGAAGAACTCGAGAAAAACTTGCAAAATGCCGAAATAGAAAGAGTAGGGGAAGGAATTGCCATAACCTTTGAATCCGGGCTTCTTTTTGCATTTGACTCATCCGAAATTCAACCCGCTGCCAGGCAAAATTTGACACAGTTGGCAAACAGCCTGAAAGAGTACCCCGACTCGAAGGTGTTAATTGTGGGCCATACTGACAGCAGTGGGAGCGAAGAATATAATCTGGAACTTTCCAATCGCAGATCTCAGTCAGCCAAAACATTTCTTGTTTCCCGGGGGTTGGATTCAAATCGAATTGAATCACAAGGGCGCGGGGAAAGTGAACCTATTGCTGACAACGCTACAGAAACCGGAAGAGATCTGAACCGGAGAGTTGAAGTAGCCATTTTTGCCAGTGAAGAGTATGTGGAGCTTATTCAAGCTCAAAATCAATAATCAAAATTCCTTAAATATGTTGAAGATAGAATATAAGTGACGAAAGGAGATAGCTATAAAAATCAATGATGGCCACTCCTTTTATTACCAAAAACGGATCTGCTTCTTCATCGCTTTGATTCTGAACGGCTGTATCATAAACTCCGGAAATGAATAAAAAGGTCGAAGTTTATTTTTAATCGTAGCAGAGTCAATCCAAAACTAAAACAACTAAATAACAGAAAGAAATGAATAGAACAATTGGCGGAATTTTAAGCATCGTAGGGTTTATTGGCGTACTCGTTTTCGGGTACCAGTATCTTCAGGATTCTGAATCATTCAGCGTCTTTGGTGCGGATATAGCCATGAGCACAGGCGACTATGTACCCATAATTATATCGGCAATTGTTATGGTCGTGGGAATATTTGTTGCACGGAGCGGTAAAACCTAAACTTTTACAAACACTCTGGGGAAAAGAAAAAACCCATTTTATAAAGAAACTTTTTACGCAACAATGAGCCACAGATCATACTAATAAATAACAATCTAAACCGTACTCTCATGAAATCACTAAAACTATTGATGCTCTTTGCAATACTGCTGTTTGTCACTCAGCCAGTTGCCTTTTCACAAAGCAATGTAACAGAAACGTTCAAAGAGCATTTTAGTGAAACCGTTCAGCAGGTGAAAGCAGCTAATGTTGCTGATGATAAACGGGAAATTTTAAACACCTCTTTCGATAAAATGATCAGAGCGACAGAGCGAATCGAATCATTGGGCAATCTCTCCAGTCAGGATCTCGAAAAAATGGCATCACTTAGAAGCGATATATCAGAGAAATTGGATGAATTATACGGGTTGAACGGATTTGACGAGATACTCGATGAAGATCTTGATGATTTCTCCAATTATTCTCAGCAGGCTATGGAACAAGCCCTGGACCGGACAATTAGTATTGGGCTTGGTACCGCAATCTTAGTTGTTCTGATCTTGCTTTTATTATAAAGAGGCTGTAATCAGGGAATTCTCTTATGGTCAAAATCGAGATGATATCATGTCACACCTTCAGGTAAACGCACCTGTTAGAGGGGCAAGACTTGACGGCACTCAGTAAACGGTTTACTCGATGTAATGCAGGGCATAAATACTAAGTTTTATGCCCTGTGTATTTGATAAGAGCTATATCATGGAAAAAGTCTTTGAAATTTCACCTGATTATATACCAAAGAACTGTAAAGTGATAGTTATCGAAATGGAGTTCCTCACAACATTTCACGAAACTCGTTTTATTAAACTGTGATGGCACAAGCATAACGCATATGCCATTTTAATTTTTGCCTCTTATTACCCAATGTTTGCCATCTGTTCAGCAGGCGAGTACTACAGCCATTAAGAAAACTATCTACAAGTTTTTCCATGTTTGTCCTATTTGCTGTAGCGCTTTTTAGGGATAGGTTGTATGAACAAACATTATGGAGAATCAACGAAAAGACACCAAAAATTAGGATCAGAAGAAAAGGGATGAAATGAAAGACAACTCAGATAAAAAACCCAAGTACAGCAAAAACGATCCATAAAAAGAACATAAAAAGTACCCAATAGCGGTTATTCACGTTGCCCTGATCTAAAAGGGGTATTCAGATATTAAAAATTCCAATGTGTGCAGGCTTTCAACAAGTCTGCACATTTCTAATGAATATTTAAACATAAGTCAAAAAAACATGAGAAAAGCAAAAATCACCAATCGTCTACTATTTACTATCTCAACAATTGCCATTGCCAGTGCCGCTGTTGCAATCTTATTTACCCCGGATTCGGGAAAAAAAACCAGGCAGAAGGTTGCCAACGGGGCAAGAGAACTAAGTAAAGATTTGTCCAAACGAATGAAAAACGGGTCAAATATGATCCTGGCAAAAACCGAAGAACTTGAAGATGTCGCAGAAGAAAAATATGATGAAGTAAAAAAGGGCATTAAGAAAAAAACTAAGGCTTTGGAAAAAAAATAAGGGATGCTTTGCAAAGCTTTCTGAAATGTCCATGATAATTTTAAAAAACTACTATAATGAAAGTAACAGACGTTTTGCTATTAACTCATGGAATAGGAATAAGTGTTTATACAGCTGCAAAACTTGCAACTCAAAGAAACGGACACCATTCCAAAAATAATAAAGTCCATGATAAGAAGATTCATTTTTATAACAGAACATCCGTTTGGGCTGCCCTTGCAGTAGGGCTGGGTAGTGTGGTGTTGTGGAAAATCGCGCACAAATAATCCGTTTACAAGGAGGATGGCTTAGCAAAAGAACTACACTAAAGTGATTATGAAATCACCCACTGTATAGTTAAAGCCAGCTCTAAATTGGTGAACTGAAAGAGAAGATGAAAAATGATGGGCTCCGGACCAGCCTTCATTATTACATACAAGAGAGCCGGGTTAAACGGGAAACGTTCAAAGCAGATTTTAACAGATCTATGGATAAACTTCAAAATTTAGTTGTTGCTCTGTTTGAGTGAAACACCCGAAAACCCTCCGGCTTTTAAATATGAGTACAAGGAGTATCCCTCAACGGGCATGCTCCTTTTTTATGTTTTTGCCCCCTAAAAGTAACCATTTAAAAGCCCTCTCTTAGAATATGTGATGGGCCCATGAGGCAATTTATACTACACAATTTTCAATGATTCTACTATTTCTGGTTGCATACCTATTGTTTAGATTTTAGCAGAGTTAAGAAACTCATATGGATTAAAAGCCATTTAGATAAAATGCTGGCTCCGATTGTTAAATTCCATTATCAATTCCGGATATATTATTTAAATACGTAGTTAATTCAGGGTTTTGTTAGAGAGAAAATCTAAAATTTTAAACCAATACTATTATGGGAAATCTACTTTATGTTTTAGCAGTCATATTGATAATTGCGTGGTTAGTAGGCTTTGTGGGATACGCAGCCGGCGGGCTTATTCATATTCTTCTGGTTATTGCTGTCATAGCCATCCTGTTTAATGTAATCAGCGGCGGAAGAAGTACTGTTTGAGAGAAACAGATACGCTTCTCCATCTGATAGCAAAAAACCGACCTTATGGAAAAAAAGATAACAATACCCGAAGATATAGAAAACCGAATCGGTTTATATGTGAACGGCCAACTGGAAGGAAATGAAATTGATGAATTATGGACAGATTTAATTCAGAATGGCGACTATCTCAATTATTTGAAAACAGTGGTGGCTATCAAGTTTCTCAGGAGCCCGTCTGCTACAACCGGTACTTACTTAACGGCAAATTTATCCGATCATAAATTAACGCCGAAAAAAATCGTGCGGGGTTGATATTAGGTAGAACGTAATTTAGAGGAAAAAAAGAAAAGCCACTCTGATTCGACCAAAACGGGCAGAGTGGCTTTTTTATTTTCAGGTTTAAACCAACACATGCTGCCTTTGCAATTAAATCGGTTACCTGCTCTGTTTCGTCGAATCTACTGGGTGATCTGTGGGAATTGATAATTTAATTTTAGTGCCCCTGCCCGGTGCCGTATCAATTTCAAATTCTCCACCGAGCAGCTCTATCCGATGGCGAATGTTTTTTAAACCGTAACATTCTGATACCTCAGCGAATGTTCCATTTATTTTTTTATCGAACCCTGAACCTTTATCTTCAACATTTAATCTGAGGTCACCTTTTACAGAATCGATTTTTATTCGTGCTCGATCCACACCAGCATGCTTAACTACATTAAAAAGTAGCTCTCTCAGCATCTGAATAAGCATATGAATGAGATTTTCTCCGGGCCATTGAATTGTTTTTTTTATATCCAGTTTTACATCCTGGTCATAGGTCTCTTTCATATGGAGGGCAAGCCATTCAACAGCCTCATTCAGGGTAATGTCCCCAGGGAAAGGCGGGCTGAGATCAAGAGCTAAATCTTTTGTCAGAATCAGGCTTTTTTTCAAAATAGACTCCCACTCTGTAAGCTGACTTATGAATTCTGTATCAGCCTTCGAATCCAACATGTCTCGGGAATGATTTAAATCCATCTTTAGTACGTACAATTGCTGCTGAAGATCCTCATGGAGCATATGAGCAATTCGCCGTCTTTCTTCATTTTCAGCATGCAGAAGCTCAGCTGCAAGTTTACGAACCTTCTTTGTTCTCTCCTTTACCTTTTGATCCAATGACAAATTGATGGTTTTAAGATTTATTTCATAATTTTTTGCCTTTGTGATGTCTATAAAAGCAATCACAACACCCTCAATTTTATCATCCACAGAACGATAAGGTCTCATGCGAACCATATACCACTCTTTGGTTTTTTTATTTTTAGCTTCTCTCTCAAGCATTATGGCTTTGTTGTAAACCTTTTCCGCATCAGTAATCAGGTTATCATAATCCAGATGATGATTCAGATCAGAAATAAACCTGCCAACGTCACTCTCAATAACACTAAACAACTTATTAACAGGTGGTGTATACCGCTTGATCCGCAATTTTCGATCCAAAAAGATGGTTGGAATCTCTGTAGCTGAAATCAGGTTTTGCAAATCACTGTTGATTTGCCGGCTCTCCTCAATCTTATTATTCAGTTCCTGGTTCAGTGTCATCAACTCCTCATTCATAGACTGCAGCTCCTCTTTAGAGGTTTCGAGCTCCTCTGTAGTTGACATGAGCTCTTCATTCATGGACAGTTGCTCTTCATTCGCAGCCCTTAACTCTTCTATGGCAGTTTCATTCTCTTTGGTTGTCGTATAGAGCAAATCATTCAAATTGGCCACCTCCTCTTCAAGCTGGCCAATCACATTTTTTGCTTCCTCGAGATCTCCGGGCCACCCCTCGTCATCAATGAGCTCGGTTTTTTCCTTTTTGTTGCTTCTCTTGGGCACTTTATCCACAGAAAACCGGGGTTGCATATTCTCTTCCAGAAAAAGGATGTGTACATGGTCGCCCTCAAATTCTGTGTCATTCACCGGTTCTACCAGCATTTCAACGACTCGCGGTTCACCCTCAATCTTAACTGTTACTGGTTTTGAGCGTACGCTATTCCTATCATTAAATGCGGTCTTAAGGGCCGATCGAAGTTCAAACCGCAGCTCCTTGCGAACCACTTTAAATATATCCTGGGTTGGCCGGCCGGCAACAAATGTAAGATACTCCTCTCCACCACCCAATGTATGCTCTACGCTGTACTCCGAATTAACGATAACACTTGGAGGCAGCCAGGGAGCAATAAACTTCCGGTGAACTTCTTCAATATTGGGGATTTGACGGATATCTCGTTTTGAAGGTTCAGAAAACGTTCGCTTTACACCGGAAGAACGAAATGGAAGCCTGGGAAACCCCTTATTTATGAGCTTACTTTCAGTTTTTTTGTAAATACTTTTCTTCTTATCTATAGCCTCAAACAGATCAGAGGAATCGATTGACTCGGAGCTCCCCAAAAAGAGATAGCCACCGGGATTCAGGGCATAATGGAAAAGTTCGATAACATGTTTTTGCAAGTCCCTGTCGAGATAGATGAGCAGGTTCCGGCATGTAATGAGGTCAAGTTTTGCAAATGGAGGATCTCTCAGCACATTGTGAAGTGAAAATATGATAGTATCACGAAGCTCATCATTTACATTATAATCATCATCATCTGTTACAAAAAAACGATTGATCCGCTCCTTGTTTACTTCACTTAAAATACTTTCAGGAAAAACTCCGCCCCGTGCTTTTTTCAGCGATATTTCCGATATATCAGTTGCAAAAATCTGCAACTCCCTGTTCTGTTCATTCTTCTCATTTTGCTCTTTGAGAAGAATGGCCAGTGAGTAAGCTTCTTCTCCTGTAGCACACCCCGCACACCATACACGGATAGGTTCATTATAATCTTTTCTATTAAAGATTTCCGGAATTATCGTTTTTTCAAGCTTATCAAATGTCTTTTTATCGCGAAAAAAACTCGTTACCGTAAGGAGGAAATCTTTATATAATTTCTTTACTTCTTCCTCATCATTCTGTAAAAACGAATAGTAAGAGGATAAATCTGCCGATTCGGACAGGAGAATCCTCCGGGAAATTCTCCTCAAAATGGTAGGCCGTTTATATTGAGTAAACGTATTTCCGCTCTGCTTTTTCACAAGGTCAAGAATGTTCAGATAAATCTCATTTTCCTCATCAGTCAGCTCTTCTGCTTGCTTGAAGTATGGAAAATTTCCCCTTTTTATTCCATAATCCCGCAATTCATTAACCATCTCCAGAACCGGTGAAGTAATATCCACATGGCCGGTCGAAATGGCATTCAACGGCATGTCATCATATTCAGCTTCATCAGGCAATTGTGCAACGGTAAGGCCTCCGAACTCTTTTATTTTTAATGTTCCATTGGTTCCGTCGTTTCCGGTTCCGGAAAGAATAACAGATACCGCTCTTTCCTTATATGATTCAGCAAGTGATTGCAGAAATATATCGATAGGGGATTGAACTCCTTTCTTCGATGTGCGCTTGGTCAGATGAAGTATCTGGTTTTCAATCGTCAGATTTTTGTTGGGAGGGATAATGTATGCATGATCTTTTTTTACCTCTACTTGATCTGTTACCTGAACAATTGGTATAGAAGAATTTTTTTGTAAAAGATCTGCCAGATAACTTTCATGTTCAGGTGACAGATGAACAACCACAACATAAGCCATCCCTGTTTTGGCAGGGAGTTCCTTAAAAAAGCTTTGCAGTGCCTGTATGCCGCCTGCCGAAGCGCCTATACCTACTACAATTGGTAGATCGGATCCACCTTCATCAATTTGTTTAGTTTTAAGAGATTTTTCCATAAAATTGTACGGATCAAATTAACGTCCTGGTATTTAAGCGGCGCGACAAAGTACTTAAATGCAAGCAACTAAACGCAAACGCGTATGCTTGATTTACATTGTTAGTGTTCGATTCTATTGGGCAAACATTTCCTGCAAAGTGTTTAACATTTTTTCGCTGGTTGCAGGACTGATAACGCCAAGTCATCTTTACGATAAGTTTTTGCTCATCAACCGTTACACTTTGACCACAATGTGCGCAAAAATTTCCATCAACCGGTTGGCCACAGTTCGTACAGATCATTGACATTATTTCCATTACGCAGCATCAGAATGGCACCCACATTTTTATAAGTCGATTGTTAATCTTTTTCCG
>Ga0136599_1000182_pt1 | contig 18904 bp, 21 predicted proteins | sample AntRauMFilla2697_FD_104635 | JGI IMG/M metagenome (GOLD analysis project Ga0136599, IMG submission 104635) | Saline lake microbial communities from Rauer Islands, Antarctica - Metagenome Filla 2 #697 | ecosystem: Environmental > Aquatic > Non-marine Saline and Alkaline > Saline | place... | reverse complement strand
TTGCAAGGGGCTGAAAAGCACGTGACAGGTACAGGGTGATGCCAGGGTAGGGGGGCGATGCCCGCGAACTGACCGGACCCATTGCGGAGACGGGGGACGTTAATTGCTGGAACATCGGCGATGAGGGCGGGGCTGGCGTGCGTATTGTGTTTCATACGCAGAAATTCGGACCGACGAAATTCGAGGTGGCACAGATATAAGGGGCCAGATACCTCAGATTTAAGTCAAATTATTCCGATCTGATGCCGGCGCAGAAATAGCATCAATGAACAGCACCCATTGCACGAGTTTCTTTTCGCGTGGCGATCAATGGCCGTGATCGAACGCAGGTCCTTATGCAAGAACAATCCGTCATGGAAGGTCGCGCCTGTCTTCCGTAATCGCTAAAATTCTCGGCATTTTGGTGTGAGTCTTCGAAGCGCGACGAGTCCATATGCTGGTTAGCAAAAACGATGGAGAGACCGATGATGTCGAATTATGGACCGCCGAACTGGAACGCTCGAGAGGAGGCAAAAGCCGGCCTGGAAGGATTGGACCTTCAAGGGAGCGTCGCGCGTGGTAACAAGCTTTGGGCGCAATCAAGCGAGGAGATGTGCGCGGACAATTTCTGGAACGTGGTCGCACCACTTGTCCATGCTCTGGCGGCCGGTGGCGCTGAAGGCGCCGATTTTGGTGACGGCTTTTCGGCTGCCACGGCTTGCGAGCAGCTCATGCATGAGATCGCACTCGCCTACGGCATAGAGGAAGCGAAATGACGGGTGAGGCAGGCCTTAGTGTTTATTTGCAACTATCTGGCAGATGCGGCGCGATATACGAATGGCGGTTTTCGAGAAACTGGCAAGGGGCTATTCGAGCCGTATTGGACGTTTGAACTCACGGTGAAGTGCAATTTCTATGACAGATCAAATTGTGCGCATTGCTGCGATGAGTGCGTCGGCGTCGGCGGGCCCGACATCCAGATGCGTAACAATTCGAAGTCGCCTTGCCCCGACTACCGTGACGCTAATCTGGCGCTCTCGCAGGCGCCGGGCGGTCTCGCGTGCATCCGGCCCGGTGGCGGCCAGATCGACCATGACGATGTTGCTTTCGACCGGGAGCACTCGGGAAATTGCCGCAAGTCCGGACAGCTGCGTGCCGATGGATTTTGCCAGATCATGATCCTCGGCAAGCCGATCGACATGGTGGTCCAGCGCATAGAGGCACATCGCCGTCAGAACGCCGGTCTGGCGCATGGCACCGCCCCAGCGCCGCTTCAACAACCAGGCGTCGGCAATGAAATTGCGAGACCCGGCGAGCACCGCACCCACCGGGCACCCGAGCCCCTTCGTGAAGGCGATCCAGGCGCTGTCAAAATCACGCGCATGCTCCGCCGCAGGTATTCCGGTCGCCACCTGCGCGTTGAGCAGCCTCGCACCGTCCAGATGCGTGGCCAGACCCGCGGATTTAGCTTCGCGGGCCACGGCGTTGAGTTGTGCAACAGGCCAGACGGCTCCACCGGCAAGATTGGCGGTCTGTTCGGCAATAAGTAAACGGCTGCGGGGCGCATGCGCCGAAGCAGGCCGGACATGCGCCCTCACTTGCTCGGGCGTCAGCAATCCCCGCTCGACATCGATCGGGCACATCATGACACCGGACAGCGCAGCAGGTCCGCCGCTCTCGGCAAAGATGATATGGCTCTCTCGCGTGCAGATCACTTCATCGCCTGGCCGGGTGTGAACCGCGATGGCAATTTCGTTGCACATCGTTCCGGACGGCAGAAAGACGGCCGCTTCCATGCCAAGCATATCGGCCACGCGTGCGCACAACTCTGTAGTCGGCGGATCTGCGTCATGGCGCTCGTCGCCCAGAGGTGCAACAAGTGCGGCCTCTCGCATGGCACGGGTAGGGCGCGTCTGGGTGTCGGAATAGAATTCGTGCATCAGTGCAATTTACTCACTTTTCTACGGATCTGCGATCGTGTGCCCCGATCATCGGCTTGTCGTGTTTTCGTGCAGGTCGCCATTCTCAGATTAGGCGATCTTTCGCTCAAGGGCCAACAGCTTGTTCGAGGTAGCTCTGTCCCGCTCTTCCGTTATTCATGTTGCCTAACATGCTGCATGATACATGAACGGCAGGAATGCGAAGGCCGCACAGCAGCATAAGATCGACCGAAGAACGGCAGGTTTGGGCCGGTCGCGTCGCCCAGACAAGGAGGGCGGATTGCGGACCTTCGCTGCGTCTGCGCCAAAGGCTGCTTTGCTTCAGGCGAACGTAAGCTGACCTTTTTAGTTGTGGCGGTTTTCAGCTTAGTTTAGGCGCGGCCAATGCGGGTGGTAGTCATCAATGACAATCGGATGGCTGTGGGAGCATCCATCCTGCACATGCGGGTGATTGGCCGGCAAATCGTCATGGGTGTGCGGAACGACGTCAGTGTCTGTGTGCGGCCAAAGAACTATCCCACCTGCCATCCCGGCTGCGGCCAGTCCGGCCAATGCCGTAAGTGCAGTTTCAGCCCCAAAAGCAGTGATCAACCATCCTGCCAACGGGTAGGCGACCAGCCAACAGGCATGTGAGAGCGCAAACTGGGCGGCGTAAACGGCTGGCCTGTCTTCGGCATGAGCGGAGCGTTTGAGCAGTCGTCCGGATGGGGTCAGGACCGTAGAATAGCCCACGCCGATCACCAACCAACCTGCCAGAAGCGGATACCAACCGACGCCGTTCATCACCGTCAGCGCGGCGAGACCAAGAAGGGTGATGACCAGCACGCCAGCACCGACGATCATCACCGGACGATCAGGTCGGTTGTCCAGAAGACGTGGCAATATAAGAGCGGCAAGCATGGAACCGCCTCCGAATGCGCCAAGCGCTATGGCCACCTGCGTATTATCTAAACCCAGATCGGATCGCACCAGCACGACGGTATTGACCAGAACCATTGCGCCTGCCGCCGCTGCGGCGAGGTTAAGGGACAGAAGCCCGCGCAGGCGCGGTGTCGCAAGATAGATGCGCAGTCCGCGTGTCGTGCAGTCATAAATCCCACGCCGCTTTGTTTCCTGCGGGCTGGGCAGCAACACGGAAACCACGAGCAGGGCCGATCCGACAAAGCCTATGACAGTCCCGAAGAACAACGCCTGATAGCTGACAACGGCCAGCAGGATCGCGGCCAGTGTCGGGCTGATGATGTTTTCCAGATCATACGCCAACCGAGATAAGGACAGGGCGCGAGTATAGCGGTCTTCTTCAGGTAGGATATCTGGTATCGTCGCCTGAAACGTGGGCGTGAACGCGGCGGAGGCCGATTGGAGCACGAAGATCAGCACATAGACCTGCCAGACTTCACTGACGAACGGCAGGCAAAGCGCCACAGCGGCGCGGATCAGATCGAGGCTGACAAGCATGGAGCGGCGAGGCCATCGGTTGGCAAAGGCCCCTGCGATGGGTGCGATGCCGACATAGGCCACCATCTTGATCGTAAAAACCGTTCCCAGCACCAATCCTGCACGCTCCCCGGACAGATCATAAGCCAGTAGCCCAAGTGCGATGGTCGCAAGCCCGGTGCCCAGCAATGCCACGACCTGTGCCAGGAAGAGGTGGCGATAAGTGCGGTCAGCAAGGACGGAAAGCATGGAGGAACCTCAAAGAAACTTGGTGATGGCCTTGAACTCAGCGGTCACAGGAGTTCCGTCGCTGTCCGCCCCGACCAAGGCCGCGTCAAGACAATGGTCGATATGGTCCTGAATCAGGGTGCGTTTGGCTTGAGTAATGGCCTTTTCAACAGCGTGAAGTTGCTGTGCGATGTCGGTGCAGGGGCGCTCCGCTTCTATCATCCCGATCACGCTGAGAAGATGCCCGTTGGCACGTTTCAGCCGCTTGATAATATCGGGATGGGTTGCATGTTGGGTACGTTTTGTCATAAACAAACAGTATCCCCCCCAGGGGGATAGAGCAAGTGGGCCGAGACCTGCGGAAACGGGCAAATGAAACGACAGGCGATCACATTCCTGCGCTTTGCATTGACCATCGCTTTGGCGGTGGGAATTGTGCTGTCGTCGAATGCGCAAAGCCAGTCCAATAACCTTGCCAAGATCGCAGAGATCATGACCCAGCATCAAGCCGAGATCGAAGATCACGGCCATGCTCACGAAGACATTGTGGATGTGATGCACGCCTATCAGGGCCACGCGCATGAAATGGCCGACCACGACCACAACATAGCTTACCTGCCGCCCAAGCGAAGCACAGCGTTTACCGCTCCCGCACGCACAAACTGGTCCCTGACAGAGATTGCATTGTCTGATCGCAGGGCCTTCGATCTGGATCGTCCACCGCGCGCCTGAGGTTGCGCCTGACGGCGCTGAAACTTCAAATCTCAATAAAGCGGAAATCTATCAATGAAACACAACCGAACCTATGGGTCGGCGGTTGCAGCGCATCCGATGCGTCAGCCTCTGATCCTTATGGCGATGATCGCACTGGCCCTGCTGGCCTTTGCCTCAACCGCCTATGGCCATGCCGTCACCGAAGGCGACAAAGGTTATATTCAGGAGGTCAGCGGCATGAAGCTGATCCCCTTCATGTATCTGGGGGCCAAACACATGGTCACGGGATACGACCACCTGCTATTCCTGTTTGGCGTCGTCTTCTTTCTCTACAAGATGAAGCATGTCGGCATTTATGTCAGCCTGTTCGCCATTGGCCATTCCACGACCATGCTTGCTGGGGTCTATTTCGGCTGGAACGTCAGCGCCTATCTGATCGACGCCATCATCGGCCTCTCGGTTGTCTACAAGGCGCTCGACAATCTGGGGGCCTATCAGCGGTGGTTTGGATTCCAACCCAACACCAAGGCCGCAACGCTGATCTTCGGCTTTTTCCACGGGCTGGGGCTTGCGACCAAAATCCTCGAATACGAGATCGCACAGGATGGCCTGATCCCGAACCTGCTGGCGTTCAATGTCGGCGTCGAGATCGGGCAGTTGATCGCGCTCGCCATGATCCTGATCGTCATGGGCTTTTGGCGCAAGACGGCTGGATTCTGGAAACACGCTTACACCGCAAACGTCGTGTTGATGTCAGCCGGGTTCATTCTGTTTGGAATGCAGATAACCGGCTACTTCGTCGCTTGAACACTTAGGAGAATATAAAATGCACAACGGAAACAAACCCAACCTCGACGAACTGCCAACATCGGCGCAGCTCATCAAATCGACAATCCTTGCCGCTGTCGCGGCCGTGGTCATTCTGGTCACAGTGGTCTTGCCATCGGAATACGGGATCGACCCGACCGGGATCGGCAAGGCGGTAGGACTGGCCGAAATGGGCGATATCAAGGTCCAGCTTGCGGAAGAAGCCGAGGCCGACCGCTTGTTGGAAATTCAGAACAGTGGAGCCATTGAAGAGCAGTCCAACCTTGGCGGCGGGTTGTTCAGCTTCTTTGTTGGTGCCGCACATGCCCAGACTTTAGAACCGGAGTGGACCGACCAATACAGCGTGACCCTGACCCCCGGCGAAGGGATCGAGGTCAAGCTGGTCATGGAGGAAGGAGCAGAGGTCGAATATATGTTTGTCGTTGAAAATGGCGTCGTCAATTATGACCTGCACGGTGATGGGGGCGGCGAAAACATCAGCTATGAAAAAGACCGTGCGGTGGCAGGGGACGAGGGAGTATTGACCGCCGCCTTCACCGGAAACCACGGCTGGTTCTGGCGCAACCGCGACGGACAGGACGTGACGGTGACGCTATTCGTGCGTGGCGACTACAGCGAAATGAAACTACCGTAAAAAACTTTCTGGCCTCCGCCATTTGGCGGAGGTCTTTTTTTCAGAAGCGGCTATTTGCCGAAATCTGCACGGATTGTTGATACGGACCGGGCGGGTCGATCAAACACGTTTTACTTGGTTAATGCTGCGACCGCTCTTATGGCAGCGACGAGCCCGAAGTACCTGATACCGCGCTGTGGCCGAATGATCGCCGCTGCGGTACTCTAAAGACTGAGATACAATCGAACGAAGGTTTGCCGAGTTTTTGTGGCTGAGATTCTTTGATCTCAGCGGATGGCCCAATCGAGAGAACTAACCAGTCTCACCGTGGCTCTTATGCCGATGACTGACCGCCCTTGAGACTTGGGTACAAATCCTAAGCACCGCGTCCACGCTTAATATACTGCAATTCGCAAGATGATGCTTCTGAAAACTGAACAATTCGTGACTTGCAGTCTTTACGTTTCCGTATATCCCTCTGACATGGACCGCAGTTTTTCATTCAGACTAATATCAGCACTTCGGCAACTAATGCTGCTGTGTGTGATGGCGTTTATGCTGATGCCGCAAATTGCGAGTGCCGGTGGCTCACATTCGAATATGTTGATGGCCTTTGGTCAGCAACACTGCGCTGAAATGCATCGCGACGCTGGCAAAGCACTGGATGCTTCCAGCGGACATCATGATCATACGCAGTTAGACAGCCATGGGATGATGGACGCATCGACCTGCTCCGGTATGTTGTGTTCTGGTGTTGCGGCTCACCAGACAGTCCCCGTGGTGCAAATGCAGCAGTTTTTGATTTCGACCGGTCTGTCGTTTGAAATCATGCAATTTCCCAGTGTCAGCTTGGACACATTTAGAAAACCTCCCAAAGCAGCCTGATCGGCTTGTCGATCGGTGCGCCATGTATCGCGCACATGATCCTTTTTTGATCATTGGTTTGACCTGTCTGAACAGGTCATGTGGAGACTATCATGAGCGGACGCTACGCTGCACTCAGCATTCTCGCGCTTGGCGCGGGTTTGGCTGGCGGAATTTATGCTGAACGATTTTATCTGAATCCGACAGACATGGCTGGGGATACTGGCCCAGAGGTCCTTTATTGGGTTGCACCAATGGATGCGAATTTCCGGCGTGACGAACCGGGGCAATCGCCGATGGGCATGGATCTGATCCCTGTCTATGCAGGTCAAGAGACATCAGAAGATCCGTCGACGGTCATTTTGTCAGCAGCCGAAATCAACGCCATTGGTGTGCGGACCGCCGTTGCTCAGACCAGTGACATCTCCCAAACCATCGAGACCGTTGGCTTTGTTGGGTATGACGAACACCTGACAAGCCATGTTCACACCCGCGTTGATGGCTGGATCGAAGAATTGGCGGTCCGCGCGGTCGGGGACCGAGTTGAGCAAGGCGATGTTCTGTTCGAGATGTTCTCGACAGTCATCGGGTCCGCCAGCGCCGAACATGTCCGCACTATGGACGAAGGCAATCAACGCCTCTTAGAAATTTCGCGCAATAAGTTGCGCAGCCACGGCATGTCGGATCGCCAGATTGAAGAGATCGAGGCTACGCGGACGTCTGCGCGCAACCTGCAAGTCTATGCACCCCAAAATGGCGTTGTTATCGCACTTGAGGCCGCGGAGGGCATGTACTTGCAGCCGAACACCCGCGCGGTGTCTCTGACAGACTTGTCTACCGTTTGGCTTATCGTGGACGTGTTTGAACGCGACATTTCCCGTATGACGAATGATATGACGGCGTTTGTCCGTTTCGAGCATTTGAACGGGCGGGTCTTTGAGGGCCAGATCGACTACATCTACCCCGAGTTGGATGCCGCCACACGCACTCTTCCAGTCCGCTTGCGCGTCGACAATTCCGAGGGGCTTTTGAAGCCCAATATGTTTGGCAACGTGTCACTGGTGCCAAACGAAACCCGTCAGGCGCTGACTGTTCCAACCGAGGCAATTATCCGGACGGGCAGTGCCGAGCGTGTTATCCTCAAAACTGGTGAGGGCACATTTGCGCCCCGTCTGGTAACGACAGGCTTGCGCGATAATTTTGGCGGCGGTGGGCGTACGGAAGTGGTTCAGGGCCTTGAGCCGGGTGAAGAGGTCGTGGCGTCAGCGCAATTCCTGATCGACAGTGAAAGTGCGCTGAGCGCGGGTTTGATGCGCATGGCCCCGACGGATGCGGAGCCTGCACGTGGTACTGGCGAATTGCTGGCATTTGATCCGCAAACCCGCATGGCCACCATTCGCCATGGGGATCTGGACAGCATCGGCTGGCCTGCGATGGATACAGCGTTTGCCGTTCGGGCAGATATTGCAGTTGAACGGCTGAAAGCAGGTCAGCAGATCAAGTTTGAGGTGGTCCGTGGCGCGGATGGCCTGCTTTATTTGTCCGATATCATTCCCGACGACGGGATCGCCGCGACGGGGATTGGCATGGTCGAGGCGGTGACGGCGGACGGTAAGCTCACGATGAGCCACGATCCAATTGCGGAACTTGGCTGGCCCGCGATGGTCATGGATATGCCGGTGTCCAATCTTGATGCTTCTCAGGTGCCGATTGGCACACAAGTAGCGTTTGATCTGACTGAGGATGCCGACGGCATGTTCGTGATTGTCGCCGTGAGACGCGTTGATGAAAGCACAGCGACCCAGCCGGACATGGCCGAGCCGGATATGGACGCGGAAATGGCTATGGAAATGACGGCGGCAGAGCCGATCATTGTCGCAGGAACCATTGACGCGATAGACGCGGAAACCCGGCGCGTCACAATCACACACGCCATGATCAAAGAAACCGGCATGCCTGGCATGACGATGGATTTCGATCTTGTGGATGCGCTTGATATCGCAGGCTTGCCAGTCGGATCGGAAACGACGCTCACCTTTGTGCGCCCAGATGGAATGACAATGGTCTTGGCTGCCGTCGAAGCTGTTGCGCCGCCTATCGAAGTTTCAGGAACGATCAACACCGTAGACTCTTCAAGTGGTATGGCCAATATCTCGCATGGGCCGATGATGGATATCGGAATGCCGGGGATGACGATGGATTTTGGACTGTCACCATCTTTGGATGTTGGGTCGTTGCCGTTGGGTGAGGAACTGACGTTGCTGATGACCCGTAACGCTGACTTTTCAATGACGCTTTTCGGCGTCGTCGCAACACAGCAGGTCGGCCAATGATCCCCGCTCTTATCCGCGCGTCCATCAAGAACCGAGTTCTCGTTCTGGCGCTATCCATAATGCTGGCGATTGCAGGGGTCTGGGCGATCAGGTCCACGCCAGTCGATGCCATCCCTGACTTATCGGATGTGCAGGTCATTATCAAAACGCCTTATGCGGGGCAGGCACCACAGGTGGTTGAGGATCAAGTCACCTATCCGATCACAACCGCCATGCTGGCCGTACCAGGTGCCACAGATGTGCGCGGCTTTTCATTCTTCGGTGACAGCTATGTCTACGTTGTTTTTGAAGACGGAACTGATCTGTATTGGGCCAGAACCCGCGTCCTTGAATATCTGGGGCAAATCACCGCCAACCTTCCAGAAGGCGTTGCGCCACAACTGGGACCAGATGCCACGGGTGTCGGTTGGATTTATCAATACGCGTTGATTGATCGAACCGGAAACCATGATCTTGCTGAACTGCGCACCTTGCAGGACTGGTTTTTGAAATACGAACTCCAAACCGTCGAAGGCGTATCCGAAGTCGCCACAATTGGGGGCATGGTCAAGCAATATCAGGTCGTCGTGGACCCGAACAAGTTGCGTGCTTTCGACCTGACCCTCGCGCAAATTCGTAACGCGATCCAAGGCGCAAACCGCGAAACAGGCGGCAGCGTGATCGAGATGGGCGAGGCTGAATTCATGGTCCGCTCGACGGGCTATGTAGATGAGCTGTCCGACCTGGCCAGCGCACCGCTGATCGTCAACGACCGGGGTGCTGCTATCACCTTGGAAGACGTAGCTGAAATCCGGCTGGGGCCGGAATTGCGGCGCGGTGTCGGCGAGTTTGACGGTGAGGGCGATGCAGTCGGCGGCGTCGTGATCCTGCGGTGGGGCGGGAATGCCTTGTCCACGATCCAAGCTGTCGAAGCGCGGATTGAAGAATTGCGTCCAAACCTGCCCGAAGGAGTTGAGCTGGTCACCACCTACAATCGGGCCGGTGTGATCGAACGCGCGATTGAAAACCTTGAAAAGAAACTGACCGAAGAATTTATCGTCGTCGTGCTGGTGTGCGCGGCGTTCCTGCTGCACATCCGCTCGTCACTGGTGATCGTGCTATCCTTGCCGCTTGGCATCTTCGTGGCCTTCATCATCATGAAATTTCAGGGCGTGAACGCGAATATTATGTCCCTTGGCGGCATCGCGATTGCGATTGGAGCGATGGTCGATGCAGCCATCGTTATGATCGAGGCAATGCATAGGCGGATCGAGAAGGAACCGCTGACACCCGAAAACCGATGGCGGATCGTAACCGAGTGCTGTGAAGAGGTCGGGCCTGCCTTGTTTTTCGCCTTGGCCATTATCGCGGTCAGCTTTTTCCCGGTGTTCGTGCTGGAAAGCCAGGAAGGGCGGCTGTTCAAACCGCTGGCGTTTACCAAGACCTATGCGATGGCTGCGGCCTCTATTCTTGCCGTGACGCTGGTGCCTGTTCTGATGGGCTATTTCGTGCGTGGCCGTATTGTACCCGAACGCAAGAACCCGCTGAACCGTCTGGTCATCTGGATATATCGCCCGTTTCTGGACGCGGCTGTTGCGTGGCCGTGGGCGACTACGATGCTTGCCGTTGGTCTTGTGGTTTCGATGGCGTGGCCCCTGCAACGCATCGGCACAGAGTTTATGCCAGAGCTGAACGAGGGCGATTTCTTGTACATGCCGTCGTTGTATCCCGGCGTGTCCATCGGCAAAGCGCGTGAGGTTTTGCAACAATCGGATCGCTTGATCGCGACCGTTCCGGAAGTCCTGACCGTCCACGGAAAACTCGGTCGTGCAGATACAGCGACGGACCCCGCACCCCTCACCATGATCGAAACAACCGTGCAATTGCGCCCCGAAGCTGAATGGCGCGAGGGAATGACCATGGAGCTGATCCGCGAGGAACTTGACCGCGTGGTGCAAATTCCCGGCGTCACAAACGTGTGGATTCAACCGATCAAGAACCGCATCGATATGCTGGCGACAGGGATCAAGACGCCTGTAGGTGTGAAGATTTCAGGCGAAGACCTCAGTGTTATTGAAGCTATCGGCATCGAAATCGAACAAGCGGTGGCGGGGATTGAAGGGACGGCATCTGCCTATGCCGAACGCCCGGTCGGGGGCAGGTTTATCGAAATCAACGTCGATCGGGATACAGCGGCGCGCTACATGATGAGTGTCCGTGACGTCCAAGACGTCGTTCAGACGGCGATTGGCGGTATGCAGGTCTCAGAAAGTGTCGAAGGGTTGGAACGGTTTCCGATCAATCTGCGCTACCCGCAGGAATGGCGTAACAGTCCCGAACGGTTGCGCGATCTACCGGTTGTCACACCATCGGGCGCGCATATTCCACTTGGAACCTTGGCGGAAATTCTGATTGTCGATGGACCTGCTATGATCAGATCGGAAAATGCCCGTCGCACTGGCTTCGTGTTTATCGACATCGCGGGCCGCGATCTGGGTGGATATGTAAACGAGGCCCGCGCGCTTGTTGCTGAAACGGTGACATTGCCCTCGGGATACTCGATCACATGGTCGGGCCAGTACGAATATATCGAACGGATGCAGGACCGGTTGAAGCTCGTCGCGCCTGCAACCCTTTTGATCATCACTTTGATGCTGTTCATGGCGTTTAGTCGCGTCACTGAGGTTGCGATTATCCTTGCGGCATTACCCGTCGCACTTGCGGGTGGTGTCTGGCTGATTTGGTATCTGAATTTCGATATTTCGGTCGCCGTTCTTGTTGGTTTCATCGCACTTGCGGGGGTGGCCGTTGAAACAGCGATTGTCATGCTGCTCTACCTCAATCTGGCGTGGGAAAAGCGCAAGAAAAGTGCATTGGAAGAACGGCGAACGTTGACCGCATTAGATGTCGAGCAAGTCGTGTTTGAAGGTGCGCTTTTACGTGTGCGCCCCAAAATTATGACCGTTGCGACCATCTTTGCAGGCCTGATCCCGATTATGTACGGCCATGGCACGGGGTCCGAAATCATGCAGCGGATCGCAGCACCTATGGTCGGTGGCATGGCGACGGCAACACTGCTGACCCTGCTTGTTATCCCATCCATCTTTGTGATCTGGAAACGCTTTGCGCTGTCCCGGGTCAATCGTGAACTGGCGGCAGATTACACAGGCGCGCCAGTTTCCATCCCCAATGCGGTTCCGGGCGAATAATCGTCGGACCCATACGAAACGCAACCAAAACAGGAGAATGTTATGCGTAAGACCCTTACTTTGATCTCTGGTATTATCTTGTCGTCAAGCATGGCGATGGCCCAATCCACGGATCATTCGACAATGGACCATGGCAACATGGCAATGGACGAGGCGATGGTGGAAGACGGCGTTCATGTGAAGGCTGTCGTCAATTCCTTTGGCGAAGGCACCGTGAACGTCAGTCATGATCCGATTCCAGAAATTGGCTGGCCAGCAATGACGATGGATATGCCGCTCATGGAGAATGCGGAAATGATGGGTGAAATCGAAGTTGGCGCACCAATCACGATGATGTTGGTCAAGGGCGACGATGGCATGTACGTCGTCGCTGCTCTCATGGCGGACATGTAAATTACAGGTCTGGGTCCGGTTTTTCTGGGCCCAGACCAACACTGAATTTTCAAGGTGTTGAATTGGTCTTTCGTTTTGCCAATTCCCGATAGAGCGCAGGTTGCGAAACGCCGATTTCATCGGCCACGCGGACCCATTCGCCTTTGGGCGGCTCACCATAAAGGTCCAGCCAAGCGTCCAGCTTTTCGGAAACGCGGCGCAGGCGTAGAATTTCGATACGTGCCCGCAGGATTTGCACTTCCTTCGCATGGGTTTCCATCAAACTCAGCGCTGTGTTTGGCATCCTTTGAAGTGCTGCAAGAAAAGCCATTCGCGACACGCAAGCAACTTGCGTGTCAGTTCGGGCAACGGCATCGCAATGATATGTCTCAGCAAACAAAGAGGCCTCTGCCAATGCCGTGCCGGTGGTCGCAACATGCAGAGTAAGCGCCGTGCCATCTGCCATCGGGCGTTCCAGAGCAATAGACCCCGACCGGACAAGAAACATGGATTGAACGGCATCTTCGCGTCGAAACAACGCCTTGCCCTGTGCGATGGTCCTAAGCGGTGCGTTTGTGAATATTTGGTGCCAGTCAGACATGATAGAGATCATATCGATAACTTGTTGCATCCGGTAGTGTGAAGCTGAAATTTGCACAGGAGGCATCTATGCGGGTCGCGACTATTTTGATAACTTTGGCACTTGTCGGCGGCGCGGCTTTGGCCGTAGCGCAAACCACTCATAACGATCACGGGGACGGTATGGACCATGCGCAGCACTTGCATGTTCACCCCGCTGGTGCAGTCCTGACCGAACCCGGACAGGGTGCTTTTGCGGCACTTTCAGAAGTTGTGCGCGTCCTGGAAGCTGACCCCAATACGGACTGGGCGATGGTCGATCTATCGGGTCTGCGGGCGCATTTGGTCGATATGGACCGGCTGGTGAAAGGCGCAATCGTGACGGAAACTGTTCTGCCGAACGGTATCAGCGCCTTGGCAACGGGTGATCCGGATGCCATTGCCACACTTCAGCGGATGGTACCGGCCCACGCGGCTCAACTCGCCAATGATAGTCGTTGGACGGTAGAAGCTACGCAAACTGACACCGGCACGGAGTTGCGGGTCACAAGCGATGATCCTGCCGTGGTCGCACGGATTAAGGGTCTGGGTTTTTTCGGCTTGATGGCAAGTCAGGATCATCACCGCGAACACCATTTGATGATGGCACGCGGAGGAAACGCACACGATCACTAACAAGTCACTGCACTTACGCTTGCCAACCTCACTATACCCCATATAGGTATATCTTATGTACTTGATGCGCCTTTTTTTGATTGTCTTGATGACCTACTCTGCTTCACTCTCTGGAGCGATGGAGGCTGGCCATGCCGTTGCTTCGGACTCCGATCATGTAGCGATGGAACACGCAGCTGTTGATCAGCCTGTTTGTTGTACCGATAACCCAGAGCGCGCACAGAACTGTCATGTTTTGTCCGCAATTGTTCCTGTCGAAGCCTTTGATGGTGTTGCGCCAGATTGTAGTGAATCTGCCTATTCAAACATTGGTCTTTTACTGTGTGGTATTGAACCGTCTGGGCTTCTCGATCCTCCGCGAACCGTGTGATGCTTGCCGCACCTTTTCAGGATGCGGTTCCTTATCAGTACTGACATGAACACAGGCGTCGCCCCAGTTTGTTCAAAATTGGCACACGCTTTCGAGAGGAAAATCTCATGAAACTTATCAAAACACTTTTAGCCATCACATCCGCTGCCGCCTTGGCGCTTGCAATGGCCTCATTCAGCGCCGTCGGCATGGCCCACGCCGACAGTCACGGCGACATGGCCGACCACGGCACCATGCACGTCACCAAAAGCCCGACCTGCGGCTGTTGTGGCGCTTGGGTCGCACTGGCGCGCGAGGAAGGCTACGACATCGAAGTGACCGACACCGATGATGTGACGGACGTAAAACTCGATGCGGAGGTCCCCGGCGAAATGTGGGCGTGCCACACCGCGATGATCGACGGCTATGTTGTCGAGGGCCATGTGCCGTTCGCCGCACTTGCCCAACTCCTTGAAGAGCGGCCGGACATCACGGGCATCGCTGTTCCGGGAATGCCCTTCGGATCGCCTGGTATGGGGGACGACCCGACTGCGCGTTATGATGTGATGGCGTTCGGCGGCGATGCCGGTGACGGCGAGGTCTTCTATCAGGTCGGTCTGTGAAACACACTCTCTTAATCATAGGCGGGGGAGCGGTCCTGATCGGGGCCGCTCTCTATGCAATCAGCACAATGTCGGCAGATATCGACAGCATCGTCTTGCGCGACACTGATTCTGAGACAGTAGCTTTAGGTGCTGCTGTATATGAGACGAACTGCGCCGCTTGCCATGGCGCAAACCTTGAGGGCCAGCCAGATTGGCGCGTATCGGATGAAGACGGGCGGCTTCCGGCCCCGCCGCATGATGAAACCGGTCATACGTGGCACCACGACGGAGATACGCTGTTCCGGCTGACAAAATACGGGGTCGGCGCGCTGATCAATGACCCCGATTACGTCTCAAACATGCCCGTCTATGAAGGCGTCCTGAGTGATCAGGAAATCATCGCTGCCCTCAGTTACATCAAATCAACTTGGCCGGACGACATCCGTGCCCGTCACGACGAAATGGAAAACCGACAATGAGACAAAGCATCTTTGCAGTCCTTGCTCTGATCGCAACCGCGACCAGTGTCTCGGCACACTCGAAGGCCGAAGACACGACACCGGCGAATGAAGCGACCGTGACAACGGTTGAAGCTATTGAAATGCGCTTTGATGATCCAATGCGCGTGACAGCAATTACGCTGACTGGGCCGGATGGTGGTGTGGACGTCGAGCGGGAAACTGGCATGGATGCCGTGAGCGAATTTCGTGCAATTCCGCCCGTGGACCTGCCAGGTGGCGTCTATAGTGTTGAGTGGCGCGGCTTGTCGGCAGACGGGCATCCAATGCAAGGCAGCTTCGGCTTTACCGTCGCTGACTGATCGAAATGGAAGGTCTTGCCCCTATCGATGGTTGGGCCATCGCTGCCATTATTGCGAAGGCGGCGGGTTATGGCGCGGCGCTGCTTGCTATGGGAGGTCCGCTCTTTGTCGTCACTTTTCCTGATGCATCGGCCGATGTGAGACGACTGGCGAGAAAAGTCGCAGTTGTCGCAGCTCTGATCGGGATTGTCGTGCTGGCCCTGCGTTTCGGCATTCGCGCTGCCCGTATTTCTGGGATGGGTATTCAGGGTGCCGTTGATCCTATGATGCTGGGGTTTGTTTGGGACAGCCCACTTGGTGCGGCTGCGATTTGGCGCATCCTCGGTGAACTGCTGGTTGTCGCGATGTTGATAAGAGGAACAATAGGTCTTTGTGCAGGGCTGATCGGTGCGCTGCTGATCGCCGTGTCTTACACATTCGTTGGTCATTCGCTGGGCGATCCACGATGGATTCTTGCTTCATTGCTGACCCTGCATCTGCTGGCAGCAGCGTTTTGGGTCGGCGGACTGATCCCTTTAATGCGGGCCATTAGCCAACCGGATGGGGCCTCACTTCTTCATCGGTTTGGAAAAATCGCCAGTGTAACGGTCGCGTTGCTCGTTGTCGTTGGCGGGGTCTTTGCTTGGCTGATGACTGGATCTGTTGCAGCTCTGTTCACGACGGCTTACGGCTGGACGCTTTTTGCGAAACTCGGCGTCGTGACGGGGCTTATGGCACTCGCCGCACTCAACAAATGGCGGTTCGTTCCCGCGCTCGCCTCTGGCCTGCCCTCTGCCGCACCCCACCTGCGCCGTTCAATCCAGATCGAAGCTGTGGCCGTTTTGCTGATTTTGATTTTAACGGCCACGCTGACCTCAATCACCACACCACCGGTGAATTTGTGATCTTCTGGATACCGCTCGTATCTGGCATTGTCCTTGGGGGCGTTACAGTTGGCCTTATGGCGGTCGGTGGTGTCCTGCGTCAGCGGGGCACGTGGGCCACAACAATGGTGGCGATTGCGTCCTTCTATGTGGTCTTCGCAATACAGACCGGCGACATGTCCGAAATCGTCGTCCACACGGGCATTGCGGCAGGGTTTGCCATCCTTGCGATCATTGGCGCACGAGCGTCATCTTGGATACTGGCCGCTGCACTCCTTGGTCATGGGATATTCGATATCTCTGTTGGGTCAGTTCTCTCGAACCCCGCTCCAAACTGGTGGGGACCGTTCTGTTTAGGGATCGATGTAGTGCTGGCCTTTGCTCTGGCCACGGTACTTTGGCGCGGACAAAAGCTCGAATAAGAGACCTACTTCGATGCTTTTTGCAAAAGCCCGATCAGTTCATCAAATTTTGCCCGCTGTTCTTCTGGATCACCACTCTGGATCGCAGTCTCAACGCAATGCGCGGCATGGTTTTCAAGGATCAGCTTTTTCACACCTAAGATTGCGGACCGGATTGCCGCTGTTTGCGCCAATATGTCCATGCAATAGCGATCCGCCTCGACCATGCCCGCTACCCCGCGCACCTGTCCTTCGAGCCGCGAAAGCCGATCCAGTGTCTTGTCTTTATTGGCTTTCACGCGGGCAATCCTTGTTTGTTCGGAACCATCGGCTTTCATACTCGTTATATAGCCCATAGAGGTATATAGTGGAGACGAAAGATGGCACATCAGGGCGACACCACAATGCACTCGGGCGAGACCCATCACAATAGCAATGGCGGGAAAAGCGGCTATGGTCGATTTTTTGCGATGATCGGCACCTCGACGGTAGTGATGTACGGCCTGATGTATCTCAACACCTATGCGCTCGATCACGTCTACTTTTCGCAAACTCGAATGTGGATGGCGCTTTACATGGGCGGGATGATGGCGATCGTCATGCTTGCGTTCATGCTCGGCATGTATTCGGACCGAAATGTCAATATCGCGATCTTCGCGGGCGCCGCGATCGCATTCGCCGCCGGTCTCTACCTCGTGCGCTCGCAAAACACCGTCGCCGACGTCGCGTGGATGAAGGCGATGATCCCGCACCATTCCATCGCCATCATGACCAGCGAACGGGCCGATATTTCCGACCCGCGCGTGCGCGAACTGGCCAATGCTATCATCGAGGCGCAACGCAGCGAGATCGCGGAAATGAAACAGTACATCGCGGACATCGAAGCGAACGGCGATGCAGCCCCCGGCACCTCCCGAACTGATCCCTGAGACAAAGGAAATCAATATGCCCAAAGACACCCGTGACGTGGCCGATGTAACAACCGACCCCATGAGCGCAGCCACTGGAAAAACCGCCGTTCTCTACCGTATGGCCCTGCCAGACCATCTGTGTCCGTCGGGACAGAAGGCGCGCTGGCTTTTGAACCGCCACGGCTATGAGGTCGATGACCGTCTGTTCCGGGAACGGCCAGAGGTGGATGCGTTCAAGGTAGAATACGACGTCCCCACGACGCCGCAAATCTGGATCGAAGGTGAACGGGTTGGCGGCTATGACGCTCTGCGCCAAAAGCTCACGAATTATGATCCAAAGGCGACGACTTACAATCCGGTGATCTACCTATTCGCCGTGGCCGCCGCGACGGCGCTCGCGCTGTCCATCGGTTTTCTTGGCGCGATTACATGGCAAACGCTCGGCTGGTTCATCTCGGTCTCGATGATCCTGCTTGGCATGCAAAAGCTACGCGACATCGAAAGCTTCACGACGATGTTTCTGAACTACGACCTGCTTGCGCGCAAATGGGTGCCATATGCCTATGTCTACCCGTGGGTCGAGACCGCGGCGGGCATTCTGATGACCGGCATTCTGTTGACCTGGCTTGCTGCCCCTGCGGCGCTCGTCATTGCCACAATTGGCGCGATTAGTGTCTTCAAGGCGGTCTACATCGACAAACGAGAGCTGAAATGCGCCTGCGTTGGCGGAGGCTCAAATGTGCCCCTCGGTTTCGTAAGCTTGACCGAAAACCTGATGATGATGGGGATGGCGATCGTGATGCTGATCCAATTAGTTGTCTAAAACTGATCTACTGTAAGACGTAGAATTGGATGTTCCGAGGCAAACTGGCTTTGTCCTGGAACAGTTTATAAATCTAACAGTCGCGCAGTTGCGGCGATGGCCTGAAAGGTCCGCAGACGTTAAGTTCGACCGTCACCCGATTTTGCGAATGCAGCGAAAGTTCGGTCTGACGGGCCTTACTGCGGAAAAACTGAGGGTGGGTGAACGGCAGCAATGGGCCGGGAACGTCTGCTCGACGTGTTCTACATAGCGGGCGGAGAGCGGACATGGCGTATCTGCGGCGAATCCGGCTTGTGAGGTTTCAAACATCGCTATTGTCGATGGTGAACCCCCAAAGCGAGAGGAGAACGACAATGAAACGCTACGTTGGAATTGATGTCGC
>Ga0136599_1000178_pt1 | contig 19051 bp, 21 predicted proteins | sample AntRauMFilla2697_FD_104635 | JGI IMG/M metagenome (GOLD analysis project Ga0136599, IMG submission 104635) | Saline lake microbial communities from Rauer Islands, Antarctica - Metagenome Filla 2 #697 | ecosystem: Environmental > Aquatic > Non-marine Saline and Alkaline > Saline | place... | reverse complement strand
TGGAAACGAAACCAAAGTTAAAGTTGTGAAAAATAAAGTTGCATCTCCTTTTAAGATTGCAACCTTTGATATTTATTATGGTAAAGGTATTTCAAAAGCAGGCGAAATCCTTGATTTTGCAGTTAAACAAGGTTTAGTTGATAAAGCTGGAGCATGGTATAGCCATAAAGATACAAGAATAGGTCAAGGTAGAGAAAACTCTAAAAACTATTTATTATCAAATCCAGATTTGTTTAAAGCATTAGAAGATGAGCTTAGACTTGCTTTATTGCCATCTAAAAAAGCTGAGAAAAATGACTGATGCTTATAAAAAAGCAGTAGATTATCTAACTAGAAGAGAACATTGCGAAAAAGAGCTTATCACCAAACTTGCATCTAAGTTTGGTGAAGAAGAGGCAATAAAAGCAATAAAATTGCTTCAAGAAAAAAAATACCAAAGTAACATGCGTTATGCTTGTAACATTTTAACTTATAAATCAAAAAGAGGTTATGGTTACAAGTGGATACGTTCTTACTTACAAAGCATGCACATAAGCGATACCGATTTGGAGTTAGCCTTAGAAGAAGTAGCTATTGATTGGAATAAATATTTTTATGAGTATGCACATAAAAAATCTTCCTTTTATAAGGACAAAAAATCACTAATTAATCATTTAATTTCAAGAGGACATGACCCTAGTTTGGTTTTAGAATATGCAAAGTAAAATAATACGTCAAAAATTTATAAATTTCTTCAAACAAAATGAGCATAAGCACATCCAATCAGCCCCAATTGTTCCAGAGTCAGATAAAACCTTGTTATTTACTAATGCAGGAATGGTTCCATTTAAAAACATATTTTTAGGCAAAGATAAAAGTGATGCAAATAAAATTGTCTCAATTCAAAAATGTGTAAGGGCTGGGGGCAAACATAATGATTTAGAAAATGTTGGTTACACTAAAAGACATCATACTTTTTTTGAAATGATGGGTAATTTTAGTTTTGGTGATTACTTTAAACAAAAAGCTATTACTATGGCTTGGGAATTTTTAACTAAAGAACTTGGCATTGATGAAAATAGATTATACATAAGCGTTTTTAAAGATGATCAAGAGTCATATGATATATGGCATGACCTTATTAAAATACCAAAGGAAAAAATTAGCTATTGTGATGAGAAAGATAACTTTTGGTCCATGGGCGCTGTTGGTCCGTGTGGTCCTTGTACTGAAATATTTTTTGATAATGGTGAGCATCTAAAAGGAGGGCCTCCTGGTTCTTTAGATCAAGATGGTGATAGATATGTTGAGATTTGGAATATTGTTTTTATGCAGTATGAAAGATTAGAAGATGGCACATTACAAAACTTACCAAATCCTTGTGTGGATACTGGGATGGGACTTGAACGTATTTGCGCTGTCTTGCAGGGTAAAGATGATAATTTTGAAAGCGACCTATTTGCCCCAATTATTACAAAAGCAGCCTCTATACTAAATATTGATAATTTTGATTTACCCGGCCTTAAAGTTATAGCCGATCACGTAAGACTTGCTTGTTTTTTGATTATGGAAAACATTTTACCAAGTAATGAAGGCAGAGGTTATGTTTTAAGAAGAGTTATTAGAAGGGCACTAAGGTATGGATATTTTTTAAACCAAAATAAAGAAGAAGCTTTTTTATACAAATTAGTTAACAAAACCATTGAAAACATGTCATATGCACATGCTGAATTAGCCTTAAAAGAAGATTTAATTAAAGAAATAATACAAGAAGAAGAGGTTCAGTTTTTAAAAACTCTGACTCAAGGTTTAAAATTAATTAGTAAAGAACATTTAAGCGAAATATCTGGTGAGTTTGCTTTTAAACTCTATGATACATATGGTTTTCCTTTAGATATTTTAATAGATTATGCAAAAGAAAAAGATATTAAAATAGATTTAGATGGTTTTAATAATGAAATGCAAAAACAAAAAGAACGCTCAAAGTCAGGGTCAAAGTTTAATGATAGTAATTATGAAGCCACAATATCTTTTAAACAATCAGAGTTTAAAGGATATGAATCTACTAGTGAGAACTCACAAATAATCCAAATTATAAAAGATGGTAAAGAAACAAACAGTGTAAATGAATCTGAAAATGTAATTATAGTTTTATCAAAAACAGTTTTCTATCCAGAAGGCGGCGGTCAAATAGGTGACAGTGGTTTTATAACATCTGATACTGGTACCATTAAAGTCATAGATACCCAAAAGAAAAAAGACACAATACTACACTATGGCATCGTAGAAAGGGGTTTTTTAGATGTTAATCAAAAATGCTTTGCTCTTATTGATAAAGATAAAAGAGAGCTAATTGCAAAAAACCATACTGCTACTCATTTATTACATAGTTCTTTGAAAAAGGTATTAGGTGAGTCTGTTAATCAAAAAGGTTCTTTAGTAAATGAAAATAAACTTAGGTTTGATTTTACGTATAATGAAAAAATAGACAAAAATAAAATTGCTATTATTGAAAATATAGTTAACCAAGAAATTTGGCTTAATACTAACCTAGAAGAGAATGAACAAAGCTTAGATGAGGCAATTAAAGAAGGCGCTACTGCTTTGTTTGAAGATAAATATAAAGATAAGGTTAGAGTTATAAAAATTGGTGGTTTTTCTAAAGAATTATGCGGTGGAACTCATGTTAAAAATACATCAAGTATAGGTGTTTTTAAAATTACTAATGTAGAAAGTGTCTCAAAGGGAATAAAACGTATAGAGGCAATCACTAATATTAAAGTTTATAAATACTATAATGATTTAGAACATAAAATTGAAAGTATTTGCACTAAATTAAATACTGACAAAAATGATATTTTAGACAAACTTGATAAGTTATTAGAAATATCACAAAAGTATGCATTACATCAAAAAGATGCAAAACAAAATGAGAAAAAGTACTTAATTCAAGACTTAAAAAAGAGTTTTATTAAAACAAGTAAAGTAGATATTTTAATAACTCAAGTTGAAAGCCAAAGTATAAAAAGTATGAAAGAAATTAGTGATGAGCTGATTTTTTCAAATGCTGTTATTATTTTGGCTTCCAAGGAAGCTGATAAAGTTCAGGCCATAGCAAGATATGGAGATGATGCTTTAAAACATAATATAGTTGATAGCAGAGAAGTTATTAAGAAAATATGTGGTGTTGGTGGGGGCAGACCTAATATGGCTCAAGGCGGAGGCATTATCAAAGGTGAGTTATCTGCAATTTTAAATGAAATAAAAGCAATTTTTACTAATATTTAATATGCCTACAAATGTAAGTAAAAATTCCTGGTATTTGTAAGAAATTCATGGTTTATTACTTTTAGATATTGATATTTTTTAAAAAATGAGTTATAAATTGTGCATAAATTATTTAGTGCACACAATATTTATATTTCTTATTTTGTGTACGTTAAGGACTCGTACAAATGCTAATATTGACTAGAAAAATCGGAGAAAATCTTAAGATAGGTGACGAAATAACCGTTTCCGTTTTAGGTGTTAAAGGCGGTCAAGTAAGATTAGGCATTAATGCGCCAAAAAATGTTTCTGTACATAGAGAAGAAATATTTGATAAGATACAAGAAGACAAGGATAAAACCTAGTCTATAAAAATTGGAGAGATGGCCGAGCGGTCGAAGGCGCTCCCCTGCTAAGGGAGTATGGGCTTTAACTCCCATCGAGGGTTCGAATCCCTCTCTCTCCACCATCACAAATTTCAGAAATAATATTTAAAACTTTATCATTCCAATTTTTTAAAAACCGAGGTATGGTAAAATTGAAAAATTTTATTTAAGAATTTCAAATGAAAAAATAGATCATATAGCAATAGTTGTTAAAAATCTTAGCCACTCAGTGGTTTTTTACAATAAAATAGGATTCAAGATTATTCAAAAAATTTCATCCAAAGCTGATTCTCCTGAGGTAAATTCAGCGATTATATAAATGGGTGCCATTAAAATAGTCCTATTAGAAACAAATGATAAAAAATCTCCCCTCTATAAATTTGTTAAAAAAAATGGTTATGGAGTTCACCACATAGCATTATCTGTTAATGATTTAGAAATGCATCACAAGCAAATTAAAGATAAAGACATTTCTTTCGCTACATCTATAATAAGAAGAGATGATTTCTCACAAGTTATGATCAATAGAAGCGATGAATCAGCAATTATGATTGAATTAATTGAAAGAGGACTGGAAAAAACTAAATTAAATGATGATAATTTTGATAAAATTCTTGATGAGCTAGAGCGTGAAAATAAATACTAGTGTAATTGATGGAATTACTTTAAAAATTAAAGAATTTGAAAAAACTACTTGTATTATTGCCTATGAAGAGGGAGGCTATAATTCTTCTATAGGGGGGTGTAGATTCCAATCATATAAAAATTTAGACTCGGCCATAGCAGACATAATTTTACTTGTTAAATCAATGTCAAAAAAAACTAAAATACTAAACTTATCTTTTAATGGTGGCAAGAGTATCATAATAAAAAACAATAACTTTCCTTATAAAAATTATGCTATCTTTTTAAATGAGCTCAATGGTAAATATATAACTGGTTGTGACATTGGAACTTATCCCGAAATAATGCACAAATTAAGTCTGCATACGAAATACGTGTCTGGTGTATCAACAAAAAATTCTAAAAAAGATTATCTAAGTTATTTTACTGCCCTTGGCGCTTATGAATGTATTAAATTTATGTTGTTGAATATTTTAGGTAAAAATATATCTAAGTCTTTAATTCTAATTCAAGGTGCTGGGAAAGTTGGTTCCGCCTTAGCAAAAATATTTATCAAAAACCACATTGAGTTTAGTATTTGTGATATGAACGAAATAAGAACATATTCATACTTATCTAATAAGAAAGTAACAATAGTAGATACAAACGCAATTTATAATTCATATGATGTATTAGTTCCATGCGCTAGTGGTAACGTTGTTACAGCAGAAAATGTGAGTGATTTTAGTTGCAAACTCATTTGTGGTCCAGCTAATAATCAAATTGAGAACATTGAAATTGAAGAGACACTAAATATGAATAAGATTTATTACATTTCAGATTTTTTAGTTGGTTGCGGAGGTGTATTTTATGCTGCTCAAACTTATTCTAACCTAAATTTTTCTATAAAAAGCTTAGAGAAACTACTCTTAAAAAAATTAAATAAGGTGTTGATTGAAACTTTTAGTAAATCAATTAGGAAAAAAATAAATATTAGTGAATCCATAAATAATTATTTAAAATGAATTACGCTGCAAATTTTCAACATCTAACTCCATGTTCTTTTTTAGAAAGAGCTATTGTTTCTGCCCCGAATGAAATAGCAGTCATTAATAATGACAAAGCAACTACATATAAAGAGCTTCATAGTGATTGCATGGTTTTTGCTGAAAAATTGAATTACATCGCAAGACCTAATGACAAAGTAGGATATTTATGTGGCAATATATACGAATTTTTATTAGGTTTTTTAAGCGTGCCATTATTTGGTGGTATAATAGTTCCTATAAATTCAAGATTTAATGAAAGTTTAATATTAAAAATATTAAGTGATGCACAAATAAAAGTACTTATTATTGAAAAAAAATATTTTAAAGAAAAGTATGCTTCAATTATAGATAGAATTCTAATAATTAATTCAAGCGGAGCATCAAATTCCTACGAAAAGTTTATTGAGCATTCTCCTCAAAAAAAAATTACTCATTTTATTCATGAGCAAGATGACTTTAGTATAAATTATACAAGTGGAACAACAGGAATATCCAAAGGAGTAGTTTATTCTCATAGGAGCATGTACCTTAATGTTTTGGGTGAGTGCATTCATAATAAGCTTAGTAACAATACTAATTATTTATGGGTACTACCAATATTTCATTGCAACGGTTGGGGGTTCCCATGGGCAATAATAGCTACTTTAGGTACACAGTTTTTTGTTAAAGATTTAGTATTAAAAAAATTCCTGATTATATTAACAGTCTTAAAATAAATCATTTTTGTGCCTCTCCGACTGTACTTTCAATAATAGACGAAATTAAAGATAACGTGAAAAAAACCTTTAACTCTAAATTATCAATTACTGTAGCGGGTTCTTTGCCAAATATTTCTTTATTAAAAACATACTTAGAAAATAATATAATAATTATACATGTTTATGGTTTGACTGAAACTTTGGGTCCTCACACAGTATGCGAAATAAGAAAAGATTGGAAGGATCTTAATTCTGATGAGTTATCAAAAAAAATTTCTTTGCAAGGCATTCCAACGATCCACGGAAATTTTGTTTCTGTCTTAAATAGCTCTAAATTACCCGTTAAAAATAATGGAATGGAGATAGGTGAGGTTTTAATTAAAGGCAATAATTTAATGGAAAAGTATCATAACAAGCCAGAAATTACCGATAAAGCCTTTAAAAGTGGCTTTTTTCATACAGGTGATTTAGCAACTATTGATGAAAATGGGTATATTGAAATTAAGGGCAGAAAAAAAGATATAATTATTTCTGGTGGAGAAAAAATACCAAGTGGTATGTTAGAGCAAGTAATCAAAGAGTATAAGGGTATATTAGAAGTTGCTATCATTCCATTTCATGATAAAAAATGGGGTGAATCTCCTCATGCTATTATTCAAACTCGAGATAATACTAAAATACTTAAATCAGAAATTTTTAATTTTTGTAAAAAAAGACTTCCAGGTTTTATGGTTCCTAAAAAAATAACATTTGACATTATTCTAAAAACAGCAACAGGCAAAATTAGCAAAAGTTTATTAATAAAAAAATATATATTATGAAAATTAAAAAAACTTTAATTAACAATAAAACATTGTTATCAGATATTTTTAATATTGAGAAAAAAAATGATGAATATGTAATTCAATTTAAAGACAATATAAAAGGCTTGACTTTGTTTGATGAAGGTTTAAGAAATACTTCTTATAATAAAACAAGTATTAGTGAGGTTAACAAGCAAAATGGAGCTTTATATTATAGAGGTGAATCTATTAAAAATATTTTCAACTTACCTTTTACTGAAATAGCATTTAATCTTATTTTTGATAAAAAGAAAGCTGACGAGGATTATTTTCTATTTAATTCTAATCTTTATAAACACTTTAAATTATATGGTGAATTAAAAATAGTTTTAGATAATTTGCCTCTCGAACTACATCCTATGGATTTTCTTTCTATAGGAGTACTATCTTTATCTGGCTTTGATAAGAAATATGTTGAAAATATTTGTGATAGAAATGAATTATCTGCTTTTGAAAAAAATAGGTGTTTTATTTGGTAACACATCATCACTGTGGACAGACTTAACCGTTTTAAAAAACTTTGAGCTTTTAAAAGTTATTTATGAGATCGATAACAAAAAATTTGAATTGAAGTTAAAGGAATTAGTCCTAGCTTTTAAAATATAGGATTTGCTAAAAAGAACTGTTAAAACATTATCTTTAGGTCAAAGAATGAAATGTGAAATTGTTGCTTGTTTTTTACATAGTCCTGAAGTTATTTTTCTTGATGAGCCAAGCATTGGGCTTGATTTAAATTCCAAAAATACAATAAGAAATTTTATTTTAAACTATTCAGAATTAAATAATATTACTGTTATTTTAACATCTCATGATATTTTTGATATTGAAGAAATTTGTAATAGACTGATTATTATTGATGAAGGCAAAATTGTATTAGACGACTCAATTAATAATATAAAAAATAAATATATAACTAAAAAGTGTATTAAAATCACATCAAGCGAAAAAAACATTAAATGGAATCACCATCATACCAAAGTTATTTCTATTAAGCCTTATGAAAGCTTAATAGAAGTTAATACAGATGAAATTTCACTAAAAGACGTAATAATAAAAATATTTGATTCAACAGCTATTTTGGACATAAGCATAATTAGTCAATCGCTAGAAAGTATTATTAAAAATATATATTCAAAGCAAAATGATTAAAGAAGATTATAATAAAATGATTCAAAACAAATATTGTTTATACTTTTTAAATACCTTGACAAATTTTATAAAAGCCAAAGGGCAGTTAATAGGTAGGGTTATTGTTTATTCTATTATTGTTTTTCTTTTTAGCGAAGTTTTCAAAAGTGTTAATAGCTTGGGCATGAATCTTTGGTATGTCGCTATTACGCAATTTTTAATAATGTCCTCGTCTTCAATTTCTTTTGATATTGAATCTGATATTAAAAATGACGATATTCTTAAGTTTTTATTAAGACCGATAAACTATCTATTCATAAAATTTGTCAAAGCCCTAAGCGTTATAATTGTTAAATCAATTTTATTAGGTTTAGTTGGCCTTATCTTATGTTTTTATTTAACAGAAACTTATCCTAATCTTACAATGCTACAATTTTTAAAAAGTATATTTTTTATCATAGGTGGATTTATGATTTATACTCTTATGGGGATGAATATTGGATTATTATCTTTTTGGATTAAAGAAATAAAAAACATATTCTTTTTAAATATGACCTTAACTTTTTGTTTTGGTGGCCTTATTGTATCTTTAGATAAGTATCCTGCTTTTTTTAAAAATATATGTTTTTACACACCTTATCCATGGATATTATATGCACCTGCAAACAAGCTAACTACAGGATATATTAATCATTCAACCCCATTTTTATATGTAGTTTTTTGGTGCTTAATCTTTATTTTATCTAGTCATTTACTGTATAAAAAAGTTATAAAAAATATTACGAAGTAGGATCTTTAAGTATGCAAAATTTAAAATTTGTAATTATATCTTTTATATATAATTTTAAGGACTTTTTAAAATTTGATTTAAATTTTTGGATTGTCTTAATTATCTCAACAATAAAGCAATTACTATTTATCTTTGCCTGGATGTTCTTTTTTAATGAATATAAATTAGTCAAAGGATGGGGGTTTAATGAAATGCTTTTAATGTATGGCATTGTCTCTTTTGGAATAGGTGTTGTTGAGATATTATTTTTTGGATTAAGAAACTTAGCTAATCTTGTCAATAATAATCAATTAGATATTTACCTATTACAGCCTAAAAATATTGTATTAAATATTGCGGTATCCAAATCTGATATATCAGCTTTTGGTGATTTTACTATTGGCATAATATTAGTTAGCTGGTCAGGTTATTTATTCAAATCATTTTTTTTAGTGCTATGTGCTTTTACTGTTTCTAGTATATTTATGTTTGCTTTATATTTATTTTTAGGTAGTTGGTCTTTGTACCTAAAAGATTCAAGCTCTTTTATTAAAGACATGTATCAAAATTCTATTTTACTCGCTACTCAGCCAAACTCAGCATATAAAGGTTTAATTAAATTACTAACCTTAACTTTTATCCCAGTTGGCTTTATGAGTTTTTACCCTATTGAGTACATCGTAACAAAAGATATAAAGTTTTTAATTTATTCTGTGATTGGCACTTTAGCATTTTTACTTATTAGTTTATTGACTTTTTACCACGGGTTAACGAAATACAATTCTGGTTATCTATTTTCTAATAGAAAATAATTTTTAATATTAGTTATAGTTTATTAACTTGTTCGTAAGCTTCTTCTAAAGATTTTTCACCGTCTTGCTGATAAATTCCATCTGCTTTGATTAAACTAATATTACTAAGACCAATAAAGTTTAAAAAATACTTTGTCCATGGCGTAGCAAAGTCCATATCGCTATTTACTTTGGTCCCACCTGATACAATGGCCAAATATACTTTTTTATTGTTTAGTAAGCCAACAGGGCCATTTTCGGTATATTTAAAGGTGACCTTAGCTTTAGCTACTAAATCTGCCCATGCTTTAAAAGATGCCGGTACACTAAAATTATATATGGGCATCCCAATAACTATTACATCAGCGTTTTCAAGCTCATGAATTAAGTTATCTTGTAAATTATTTGTGTCTTGTTTTGATGCTTTATTAATTACTTCTTTATCTGTGTTATTTAAAAAATACATTTCATTTAATAAATCTCTATTTATGACTTTGTCTTGATCTTTTTTTATCTTTAATAAAATGTGGGCAGTCAATTTTCTTGAAAGTGAATCTTGAGTTCTTGCACTTGTATTAATTACTAATATATTTTTCATAACATCTCTTTGAATTATTAATTTAATACTAGTCTTTATCATTTTGTTTGTTAAGTTTTTTGATTCAGCAAAATAAATTTTACTATTATCAGACTAACAATTTTGCTAAAGTATAAAAATAAGTTGCGCCTGTAGCTTAGTTTGGATAGAGCACTTGGCTACGAACCAAGAGGTCGGGAGTTCGAATCTCTCCAGGCGTGCATTACAAATTTACAGGGTTTATGATTGACCTTTTAACATGCAATAAATTTCAAAAATTAATAGTAGGGTTTAGCGGTGGAGTTGACTCTATTGTTTTACTTCATTTGCTAAATTCACATAATTTTAACAACATTCATGCGGTTCACATTAATCATAACATTAACAAAGATAGTTTAAGATGGGAAAACTTTTGTGCAAGTTTTGCTAGAGAAATTAAAGTTCCTTTTTCTAGTGTAAACATCCATCCAAAAAAAAATATAGAATCCGTTTCACGAAACCTTCGCCATGAAATATTTAAAGATTACGTTGGTCCTGATGATGCATTAGTACTTGCTCATCATTTAGACGATCAATTTGAAACTTTATTATTCAGAATTTTTAGAGGAACAGGTATTCATGGGTTACAGGGTATACAAAAGCAAAACAAAATAAAGGATATGTCCTTAATAAGACCTCTTTTATCTTGTAGTAAACAAGATATCTTAGATTATGCAAGAAAGCATAATTTAAGATGGTGCGAAGATCCTTCTAATAAAGATACAAGTTATAGTAGAAATTATATTAGAAACAATATTGTGCCAGTAATTAAAAAACAGTGGCCCAATGTTTTAAATAATATGTCATCTGTCATTGATGATGCTAAAAGCTGCATGGAAATCACTTCTAAAGTTATTTATGACTTTGATTACCATAACTTTTGTCTTACTGCGCTTAAATTAAAAGATGAACCAATAAGATTTAGCATTTTTAGAAATTACCTTAAAAAATATGATATCCAGGCGACAAGAAAACAAATAGAGCAAGTAGACTCAATCTTTATTAAAAATGATGGTAAGACATTTGAAATAAATCACTACTGTCTTTACAGCTATCAAAATAGATTAAATATTAAAAAAATCACTCCTAAACATACTAAGAGTGAAATTCAATTCAAAAAATTTTTGTTTATCAATGATACTTTAATAACCCCATATGGCTTAATTACAAAAACCATAGGTGATAATGGATTGCACCTTAATAAAAATGACAAATTAGAAATAGGTTTTAGAACTCACAAAACCATGTATCTAACAATAGGCGAACAAAAAAAGAAAACTTTAAAAAAACTAATGAGTGAAAAAAAGATTCCGGATAACTTAAGAGACGAAGTACCTTTGATATATATAAATGATGAATTAATTGGTATAATTGGCTGGTTTATTCCTAAACATTTAATTAAGGAAAAAGGTTACCTTTTTAATATAAAACAAACAAACTTACCCAGTTGGAAAAACAAATGACAAAATATATATTCGTAACAGGAGGGGTGATATCTTCTTTAGGCAAAGGTTTATTATCAGCATGTTTAGGCTCAGTACTTGAAAGTAGAGGTCTTAAAATATCATTTATAAAAATGGACCCTTATTTAAATGTAGATCCTGGTACCATGAGTCCATATGAGCATGGAGAGGTTTATGTTACAAATGATGGTGCTGAAACTGATCTTGATTTAGGACATTATGAAAGATTCACCAGTGTTAAACTTAGTAAAAATAATAACTTTACTTCTGGTCAAGTATATTTCCAAGTTTTAGAAAAAGAAAGAAAAGGTGAATTTTTAGGTAAAACAGTCCAAGTAGTTCCCCATATAACAGACACCATTAAAGAACTTATTTACAAAAATAGCAAAGATATTGATATTTGTATTGTCGAAGTTGGTGGCACCATAGGTGATATAGAATCACTGCCATTTTTAGAAGCTATTAGGCAAATTAAATTTGAAAGAGAAGGCACTGTTTCTATTCATTTAGCTTATGTACCCTTTATTAAAGTAGCAGGAGAAGTTAAAACCAAGCCAGTACAGCATTCTGTAAAAGATTTAAGGGCTATTGGTATACAACCAGATGTAATTGCATGTCGCTCTGAAAAAGAGTTGGATATTGAAATAAAGAAAAAAATAGCTTTATACACCAATGTCCCATTAAAAGGAGTTATTTCACTAGCAGATGCTAAAAGTATTTATGAAATTCCTATTGTACTTAAGAACCAAAAATTAGATGAAATTATAGTTGATAAGCTAAATTTAAATGTTAAAGAATCTTCAACCGCTGTTTGGGAAAATCTTTTGTTAAAGCAAAATAACCCAAAAACAAAATGTAATATTGCCATAATCGGCAAATACATGAGTTATGCTGATTCTTATAAGTCCGTTATTGAAGCTTTAAATCATGCCAGCATAAAAAATGAATGTGACACTAAATATACATACATAGAAGCAGAGCAGGTAGATGAAAAAATGCTATCTACTATGAATATTGATGGACTATTGATTCCAGGTGGTTTTGGCAGTAGAGGTATTGAAGAAAAAATTAAAGCTATTAAATATGTAAGAGAAAATAATATACCTTACTTGGGTATTTGTTTAGGTATGCAATTAGCTGTTATTGAATATGCAAGAGCAAATGGTCATAACGACGCAAGTAGCACTGAATTTACACAAAAAAGTAGTTTTCCTATCATAGCTTTGGTAAAAGAGTGGGAAGATGAAACTAGTAAACAACTTTTAAAAGCAAATACCCAAAAATTAGGTGGAACATTAAGACTTGGTGGCCAAGATTGTGTTCTAGATAAAAACTCTAATGCGTTTAAAGCCTATGGATATGAATTAATTAATGAAAGACATAGACATAGATACGAAGTTAACAACAGTATTATGGGAGATTTATTAGGTAAAGATTTGTTAGTTTCAGGCAGGTCAAAGCAAGGCTTAATCGAAATGATAGAAATTAAGAATCATCCATGGTTTGTAGCATGTCAGTTTCACCCTGAATTTAATTCAAATCCAAGAGATGGACATCCACTATTTAACAGTTTTATAAAAGCAGCAATAGTTCATGGTAATAAATGATTTAAAAGCATTTCAAATTTTAGATTCTAGAGGAAATTTTACCACCCAAGTAATTTTTATTTGTTCACATGGCGAATTTAAAGCTTCATGCCCATCTGGAGCTTCCGTTGGATTTAAAGAAGCTGTTGAAATAAGAGATGCGGACAAAAGTGTAAAAAGTGTTTGTGAAAATATAAATGCAAATATAAAAAAACTAATTTGTGGTAAAAACTTTTCTACTATAAAAGAATTTGATGATTTTTTATTAAAAATTGATGGAACTACAAATAAAAGTAATTTAGGTGCAAACTGTACTTTACCTTTGTCAATCGCTTTTACTCGTGCCATTGCAGCTTTAAACAAGTTACCAATATATGAATATATAAGAAAAATATATAATTTTAACTCTAGCATTCCAATTCCAATGATAAATCTAATAAATGGAGGTTGCCATGCTAATAATAAATTATCTATTCAGGAATTTATGATAGTACCAAACACAACTTCATATAAAGAATCTATTGAGGTTGCCGTTAAAGTATTTACTTGTTTAAAAATAATTTTAACCCAACAAAATAAAAGCTTATCTTTAGGAGATGAGGGAGGCTATTGCGCTTTTTTTGAAAATACACATGACGCACTAGATACTTTAGTTTTAGCCATAAAAAAATCAGGCTATCTTGACACAAAAATAGCTTTGGATGTGGCTGCGAATGAGTTACTTTTAAGTGATGGGCATTATTTGTTAGACAATAAAAAATATTCATCAAAAGAATTAGTTCATTTTTATGAAGAGATTATTTTAAAGTACCCTATCATAAGTATTGAAGACGGGCTTAGCGAAAGTGATTTTTCTGGTTGGAACTACATGACCAGCAAACTAAATAAAACTAAATTAGTTGGAGATGATATTTTTGCATCAAATGTAAAATATTTTAGTGAGGGAGTTGCTAAAAATTACGGAAATGCAATATTAATAAAGCCAAACCAAGTCGGCACTATCACAGAAACTATTAATACCATACTTGTTGCTAAAAAATTTAATAAAGATTTTGTGCCATCACACCGTTCAGGTGATACAGAAGATGATTTTATTTGTGACCTAGCTGTGGCAACTGGAGCAAAATATATTAAAATAGGCTCAGTAGCAAGAGGAGAAAGAACATCTAAACACAATAAAATATTAACCATAGAGCAAATGACCGAAATATGATAAGTAAATTATTAAAAGCCATCTTTATATGTTTAATTATTTTATTCCAATATCAAATATGGTTTGGTGAAACCAATATATTTACCTGGCTTAGTTTGAATAGAAGTATTGGTAATGAGAATAAAAGCTTAAATGAAAGTGAAGAGCAAATTAAAGTTGTAAGAGAAAGATTAAAAGATATCAAAACATCAGAACAAGAATTTGAGGCAATTGCTAGAAGAGAACATGGTCTTATTAAAAAAAATGAAGTTTTTGTCCCTTACGAATAATTAATTTATGGCTAAAGCCAAATAATATTCTCAAGCATTAGATTTTTTTCTTCAAATAATACTAGAACAAAGCCTCCATATCCTGCTCCTGTTGGCTTACAAGCTAAAGCTTTATTGGCCATAAGCTCTTTTTCAACTTCATAATATTCTTTAGTTAATAGTTTCCAAGTACTAAAAGCTTCTTTTGCATTTTTAATTCCCATTACTAATTTTTCTATATTATTATCGAGCAAACCCGATAAACAATTATCAAAAGATTGATACATTAAATCATATCCCTGTTCTTTAGTTTTTGAGTTCAAAACTTTTTTAACAATATCATATGTATATGACTTCGAGCCCAAATATTTAAGGCCAAATGTAGGTTGCCAGTTAGGTTTTAAAATTTTACTTTGTCCATTTTGATAAATAATCATATTTGATTGATTAACAGTATAAACATCAAGACCACTACTTTTATGATGAAAAGAATCCTCTAATTTTATAGCTAAACTTAGTATATCTTCTTTATTTATAAAATTATATTCGTTAAGGTATTTTGCTACTGACAAACATATGGCAGCTGAAAAACCAAGGCCAGCTCCTATAGGAATATTATTATAAAATACAAAAGAGCCAGTAATATTAATTTTAAAAATTTTTATTAAAGAATAAATAATTTTATCAAAAGCGTTTAAAACAAGAGCTGGAGACAAACCATAAGCTGAAACTTTTAGAGTGGTATCTTTTGTATAAATTAATGTGATAGAGGCTTCTTTAAACGCTGCTGCTATAGCTTTGTTGTTAACTACAACAGAATGCTCTCCCGTTAAAATCCATTTTGCATTAGTCTGGTTTTTATAATCATATCCACTTAACTTGGATATTTTTTTTAATAAATTTTGCGAGTTTTGTTTGAGACTTTCTGTAGAGTAAGTGGACATTTGGCCCTGCATCCATTGTTATTAAAGGTCCATCATGCATCGTATTCCAAATTAATTCAACATACTCAAATATTTTTTCATTTTCAACACTGTAGTAACTAAAACTTGGTGAAGATGAAGTAAATAACCTATGCATACATAAAGACTCTTCTTTTACTAATAAATATAATTCTCTCCAATTACCAATTTGCAGGGCTTCTTTAATTTTTGTAATTCTTTGAGGCAGATTTTTTTGTCTAATATTAAGATGCTCGCTAGTAGATATGATTTTGTGAGCCATGGATGAGGATATTTTCTTTTTTGAAGGGTCTAAGATAGCGACTTCATGAATTAAATCATCATAAAAACACGGAAATTTTGTAATAGAGTTTTTGCTCCAAAGGCAAAATGGTCCATAAAAAGATCGAGATGATGAACCTGAACCCTTAGAGCTTAGTAAAGCCTGTTTTTCAATAGCAATTGTTATACTTTTACTTTCTAAAAATATGAAAAATGCTTTAGTCAATGCAGCAAAGCTTGAAGCTGAACTGGCTACCCCAGCATCCATAGGAAAATTATTATAAGAATAAACATCAAAGTTTTCTGTTATAGCATATTCTTTCTTAAGTTTTTCTAAAAAATCTAAAAATCTTTTTACTGCGTTAGAGTTAAGCTTGAAATCTTTTTTTTCGGGAAACCAATGATTTTTGCTCTCATAGTTAACTTTTAAGGTAACTTCTGAGAATAATTTTTTACTAGTAAATGATAAAGAAGGATTTAATGGATTATTAAAATCATCCTTACCCATGTATTTAATTAAAGCTATATTACTATAAGCTTTAGCTTGAAACATAAGTCTTATTTGCTAGGTTTTTATAAGAGTCATACACGGTGTAATCTTTTAGTTTCTTTAAAATATCTTCTTTAAAAGAAACATCATAAACACAAAAAATTGATTCAGTGCCAAATGCTCCACACCCTTTAATAGCTCTAACTCCTTGTATTTTACTTAAGTCATCTATTATTGTTTCTACCCGTGGGTCCACTAGCTTTTCTATTTTAAGCTGATTATAAAAAAGTTTTAAATAGCCTAAAAAACTGTTTGCATCAGAATCCGCAAATGCAGCTACACATTTTGCTGAAATTGCTTTCAATAAATCTACATTATTAATATTAACTTTTTGCAAATGTTTAAAAGTAGAGATTTCATATCCTGTTTTAATTATACAAAAATCAAGATCTTTAAAATTCCACTCTAGTACATTTGAATTTATAGGATTAGTATTTACTAATGATATTTTACCAGTTAATTGAGCTATCATGTCTGCACCACTAGATTCTGTGAAAATCAACTTATATATTGCCTGCATTTTAGCTAAATCAAATTCTTTATTTTGTAGATAATAGTAACTAATAAATTCAGCTGAGCTTGCACCAAAACCCTTATCTTTTTCAAAAGAAAGTTGTTTATTTATGTTCGCAAAGTATGAAAGGTGGCTTGGAACATCACCCTCAGATGCTTTAATAGAATAAACAGGTCCATGATTAATAATTAAAGCCTGTCCATTATGTAAAACACCATACTCTCCAACACAAAAAGTTTTACGAGGAATATTTATTATCATTATTTAATTCCTTTAAATTAATTGAATTGGTACATAACATAGCAATTTTTAACTCATATTCAAATTGCCTCATAGTATCAATAACTTTTTGATGATTATGAACTGCTGCTTGTAATATTGGTCTAGCCACCCCAACTATTTTTGCACCCATTGCTATAGTTTTAGCTGCATCTAAGCCATTTAAAATTCCACCAGATGCTATTAAATCATAACTTAAATTATTATTTTTGAAATTTAAAATAGAGTCTTTTGTGCTTATGCCCCAATTGGCAAATGTTTTAGCGGCCTCAAAATGTTTTACTAAGCCTCGTTGTCCTTCTATTCGCCCCCAATGGGTTCCACCAAAACCACTAATATCTACAGCTTTAATACCTAAATCATTTAGTTTTAATAAAGTACTAGCATCAAATCCACATCCAGTTTCTTTAATGATGACAGGATATTTCATTTCACTAATTATCCTTTTTAGATTTTTGATTGCCTGTTTGAAATTAGGTGTACCTTCCTTTTGAATAGCTTCTTGTAACGGATTAGTATGAATAAATAATCCTTTTGCATTTAAATTTTCACAAAGTAAGTCTAATGTTTTGGGCGATTCATGAATAGCTTGGGTAATACCTATGTTTCCAAATAGATTTAGGTTTGGAAACTCTTTATTAATATTTTGCCATTCACTTACAGGTTCGTTTAGTTCTTTTCTTTGAGAACCGACTGCCATTAGCCAATTTGTGGTTTCACATGCCTTTGCAATATTATAATTTATGCTATCAGCTCCTTTGTGCCCAGCTGTCATAGAACTGACCATAAAAGGGGTTTTGCACGATAATCCCATAAAATTTTGCTCAATATCAATATCACAAAAATTAAAATTTGGTATAGCACAATGAACTAGCTCTATTTCTTCTAATCCATTTGAAAATGCATACATTTCATCTTTAAGTGCTAATTTAATATGTTCTTTTTTTCTTTGTTCAAAACTATTCATGCATTTTATGTATTTGGGTCAAAAAAGGCCATGTCTGTCTAATTTTGTTGATGTTATTAAAATCTAAGTTATAGCTGACTATAGCTTCTAAATGATTAGCTTTTGAAAGTGTTTCTCCAAAAGTCCCAAAAATACAACTATTGCCCCAAAAATCTATACCTGTTGGTCCTTTTTCAAAGCCTACTCTATTACAAACAGCAACAAATACACCATTAGCAATAGCATGAGATTTATGAATATTAAGCCATGCATCTAGCTCTTGATTTTTAACTTGTTCAGTATCCATGTGATTAAAGCCAATTGCGGTGGGAATCACAATAACTTGTGCTCCAAGTTTTGCAAGTTTACGAGCATTTTCAGGAAACCATTGGTCGTAACATATTAAAACTCCAATATTACCAATAGGTGTTTTTATAACATCAAGATTATCGCCAGCAGCAAAATAAAAACTTTCGTTATATTCATCACAGCTTGGTATGTGTGTTTTTCGATACTTATGTATTAATTCCCCTTGTGGATTTAATACTAACGCAGTGTTGAAAAGTTTTTCAGCTTTTTCATAAACAGAAATCACTAAGTAAATCTTTTTTTCGATGGCAATATCTTTATATCTACTTATGTAAAATTCAATATCTTTTGCCTTCTCAAATAATTGTTCATTCTTACTTTGACAAAAGTATGGCTCATCATGTAGTTCTGATAAAACTACTAAATCGGTATCATCTGATACTTTTTTAATGTTACTAATTATTTTTTTATAGTTTTTGTCGTAATCTGGTGAAATTTGGTTTTGAATTAAAGATATTTTCATAAACTAAAGAGCTATTTGCATTGTACTGCAGTGCACTCCGCCTCCTTGTTTAACTAGATGAGTTGAATC
>Ga0136599_1000159_pt1 | contig 20718 bp, 22 predicted proteins | sample AntRauMFilla2697_FD_104635 | JGI IMG/M metagenome (GOLD analysis project Ga0136599, IMG submission 104635) | Saline lake microbial communities from Rauer Islands, Antarctica - Metagenome Filla 2 #697 | ecosystem: Environmental > Aquatic > Non-marine Saline and Alkaline > Saline | place... | reverse complement strand
TAGCTTTTGCTTTAACATCTTCTATAAGATTTAGTCTTAAATTAGCACTTATGGCTGCATATTTATAAGCTGCATAATATTTTATTAAAATTCTTGGCATGCTGCAAAAGCCAGAGGGGAAGTTATTTAAGGCCCTTTGCGTTTGTGGTCCATAAAAATGCTGGCTATCAATTGCTACTGTACCTAAACTATCATTTTCTAAACGTTTTTGTGTATTTTTATTTGTCATTATAGCTTTGTTGTTTTTCACTATAGTTTATTATAGTCATTTTTTTGTATATTTAGTTTGCTATTAATTAAGGTTTTACACTTTGATTTTGGTCAAGCTAAAAATTATTAAACCATAATGCTTTGATAGAAGAATAATTTGCCTTATACTAGGGTTCTAGCCTGATTTTATTAATATATTATTAGTGCTGTAATCTTTTTAATTACCATTTTATATTTATTATGCCCCAACCTGATTTATTCGCGAATGAAGTAGAAACTTTATCAATTGGTACCTTTTCCAAAAAGGCTTATCTTGATTACTCTATGTATGTGATTTTAGATAGAGCATTACCTTTTATTGGTGATGGGCTAAAACCAGTTCAACGTAGAATTGTTTTTGCTATGAGTGAACTTGGTCTTATGCAATCTAGTAAATTTAAAAAATCAGCCAGAACAGTTGGTGACGTCTTAGGTAAATTTCATCCTCATGGAGATAGCGCCTGTTATGAAGCTATGGTGCTAATGGCGCAAACTTTTTCAACTAGATACCCTTACATAGATGGACAGGGTAATTGGGGTTCGCCTGACGATCCTAAATCTTTTGCCGCTATGCGTTATACAGAGTCAAGGCTAACAAATTATTCTGCTCTTTTATTAGATGAACTAGCTTATGACACTACTAAATGGATGCCAAACTTTGATGGTACTTTAAAAGAACCTAAATATCTCCCAGCAAAAGTTCCTAATATTTTATTAAATGGAGCTTCTGGAATTGCTGTTGGAATGGCAACTGATATACTGCCTCATAATTTAAATGAAGTAATGGATGCGACTGTAAGTTTAATTGATAACCCAGACTCATCTCTTGATGACATTACAAAGTATATAAAAGGCCCTGATTTCCCAAGCAAAGCAGAAATAATAACCAAACCTAATGACATCTATAATATTTATAAAACAGGGCAAGGCTCAATAAGGCAAAGGGCAACTTATCAAGTGCAAGGTAATAAAATTATTATTGAAACTCTACCTTATCAAGCATCCTTAGTAAAAATCATTGAGCAAATAGCAGCCCAAGTAGTTAGTAAGAAACTTCCCATCGTCACTGATATTCAAGATGAATCCGATCATACCTGTCCCGTTAGATTAGTTTTGTCGACTAAAGCCAAAAAAGATCAGATGGACCCTCTTATGTTACATCTATTTGCAACAACAGATTTGGAAAAACAATACAGGGCAAACTTTAATATAATTGGTTTAGATGGCAAACCAGCTCTTAAAAATTTAGTGGGTATATTAAAAGAGTGGTTAGATTTTAGAGTTGAAGTAGTAGAAAAAAGGCTAAAATATCAACTTGATAAGGTCAATGCAAGGCTATTGATTTTAGAGGCTTTATTTGTTGTTTATAATAATCTAGATGAAATAATCCATATAATAAGAACAGAAGATGAGCCAAAAGCAATTTTAATTAAAAGGTTTGCTTTTACAGATATTCAAGCAGAAGCAATCTTAAATACTAAGCTAAGACATCTTGCAAAATTAGAAGAAGAGAAACTTAATAAGGAAAAAAGTGGTCTTGAAAAAGAGCAAAGTATCCTTGAAAAACACTTATCTTCAAAAGGTAGTATTAAAAAATTAATTAAAAAAGAACTTTTATTAATTAAAAATGATCAAAAAAGAAACAGCCAGATAGTAGAAAAAAAACCTGCATTATCTAGTAAATTTGATTTAAATTTAACTAAAGAGCCTATAACAGTAGTAATGTCAAAGCTTGGCTGGATAAGAGCAGCTAAAGGTCATGATATTGATGCTAAAGGTTTGCCATTTAGGCCATTAGACGATTATTTAAGCTGCGTTGCTACTTACTCTAATCAAAATGTTAGTTTGTACGACTCATATGGTAAATTTTATAATATTTTAGTAATAGACTTACCAAGTGCAAGAGGACATGGAGAGCCTATTACAGCGAAACTAAATATGCCTCAAGGTGCAAAAATTTTAGGTATATTTGATATGAAAAAAACCGATATTGCCTTGGTCGGTAGTAATGGTTATGGTTTTGTAACAAAAACTCCTCCTTTGGTTAAAACTAAGCTTGGTTTGCCTGCTTTAAGATTAGATGATGATATTCAAGCAGTTCCACCAGTTTCTCTTGAAAGTTATACTCACTTAGCCCTTATTACTAATAAAGATAATATGCTAGTTATTACAAAAGATGAAATTCCTGTTAAAACTAAAAGCAAAGGCAATAAGCTTGTCAGTCTGTTAAAAGATGAGTTTGTTATTACCATTAAAGAATGTAATGCGGATAAAGGTATTAAGCTTAAAAAGAACATATCTTCAGAAAAGCTTAAAAAGTATTTAGGGAAAAAAGGAAATAAGCCAAAAACTTTACCCTTTAAAAACATATGATAAGTAGTAAAACTTTAGGCTCTATTTTATTAATATTAAGTACATGTTTAGGTGGAGGCATTATAGGCTTACCCTCTAATAATGCTTTAGTTAACTTTTCTTATGCCAATTTATTATTAGTTTTAGTATGGGCATGTATGACTTATTGTTCATTTTTAATTTTAAGAGTTAGTAAGCAATTTGTTTACGGAACTAATTTTTATACTATGGCCCAAGCTTTATTTAAAAAACCAGGGCAAATTATAACTTTAATTTCATATCTTTGCCTTTTATATAGCCTATTAGGTGCCTACACCTTAGCTGGAGGAGAAATAATAGAGGCACTTGGGAGTTATTGTAATGTAAGTATCAATAGTTTAGCTGCAAAATTAATTTTTTTAATTATTTTTAGCAGCATAGTTTTTCATTCTATGATTAGCCTTGATATTTTTAATAGGGTACTTATTTTACTAAAGCTTGGTTTATTTGTTTTTATTATAGCCTTCGGCTTTTCTTCTATTTCCGTGTCCAACTATACCTTATTAAATTCAAATTTTGAGCCTAGTATAGCTTTAGTAATGTGCACTTCTTTTGGGTTTGGAGTTATTTTACCAAGTTTAAGGCAATACCTAAAACAAGATGACATTTTAAATAAAGTTGTCTTGTATGGTTCCTTGGTACCTCTTGGTATATATTTTTTATGGAGTGTCGTTATAACTGGAGTTATTGGTATTGATACGTTAAATACTATTGCTAAAGGTATTAATATTCCAACTAAAACCATTAATGCTTTTAATAATGTTATTTCCTTTACTGGTCTTAAAACTATTTTTATTGCTTTTAGTAATATATGTGTCTTAACTTCATTTTTAGGCATAGCAAGAAGTATGATGGACTTTATGTCAGATAGTTTGCCAAAAAATATTAACAAAAAAAGTTATATTTATTTGCTGACTTTTTTCCCATCAATAATTTGGATTTTACTAGCAAAAGATAGCTATTTATTAATACTTGCTTATGCAGGATTTTTTTGTGTAATACTTCACATTTTAGTACCTATATACTTAGCTCATAAAGCTAAACTTTTACATAAATTAGATTACTTAGTTTCTATCTTAATCACAGTTTTAACGGTTATTTTATTAATTAAAATCTTCGTATGGAGTTAACCCGCCCATTTTTAAAATGGCCTGGTAACAAATTTAGGATGCTATCTAAAATACTACCCTTTTTACCTAAAGGTTCTAGGTTAGTGGAGCCTTTTGGTGGTACCTGTGCTATCTCTTTAAATTCAAATTATGATGATTATTTAATTGGAGAAATTAATGGACATTTAATTTCTTTGTATAAAATATTGCAAACAGATAGCAATTTTATTGCCTATGCTAGAAAAAAATTTGAGGCTTTTAATGATAGTGAAAGTTATTATAATTTACGTAATATATTTAACACTACTACCAATATAAAGCTTCGCTGTGCTTTGTTTATATATTTAAATAGGCACGGTTTTAATGGCTTATGCCGATATAATTTATCTGGTAAATACAATGTACCTTTTGGTAGATATATAAATCCTAAATTCCCTGAACTACAACTACAAAATTTCATAAAAAAAACTAAGGATTTTGATTTCATTAAATGTAATTTTGCTCACATATTTAGTCATTATTTAAAAAAAGATGATGTGGTGTATTGCGATCCACCTTATCTACCCATCAATAAAAAATCTTTTACAAATTATAGCCCTAAAAAATTTGATATGCCTGAACATTTAAACTTAATTAAGCTAGCTAAAAAAGCACAAAGTAAGGGTGTTACCACTTTAATATCTAACCACAGTTCTTTAGATATTGATAAGTTATACAAAGACGCATGCTTTATTACTAAGTTCACATCTCCAAGATTAATCAGCCAAAAACTAACATCAAGAAAACCGGTGTTAGAATTACTTGCTGTTTTTAAGGCTAAGTAACAAGAATTTTATTTTTAGCTCCAAATTCTTCTTTTACTAATTTTGGTACAAGATAGCCAGGTAATTTAGCCTGTAACTCATCATAAATTTGTAAAGTTTTTTCTAAAGACACTTCAAATCTTTGACTACCTTTAACCTTATCTAACTGGTGTAAGTAGTAAGGTAGTATCCCAGCATTAAAAAGAGCAAAGCTTAAATCTGTTAAAGCTAAAACACTATCATTTACACCTTTTAAAAGCACACTTTGATTTAGCAAGGTTATACCTAATTTTTGCAGCTTTCTCATTAGATTTAAAATATCTTCATCTAATTCGTTTGCATGATTAATATGTAAAACTATAACAATTTTTTTATTAATTTTTGTTAATATTTCAAGTAGCTCTTCATCAAATCTTTCAGGTAAAATAGAAGGTATTCTTGTATGAAATCGTACAACTTTTATTTTTGGTCTAAGAGCAATTTGTAAAAAATCTTCAAGCGCCTTGTTACTTAGCATTAAAGGGTCGCCTCCACTTAAAATAAGCTCATAAATATTATTAGTATCAATGTAACTTGCGATTTGTTTTGCCATTTGTTTAGCCACATTAGCTTTATAATCAAAGTTTTGTCTAAAACAATAACGGCAATGTATAGCACAAGCTTGAGTCATGGTTGCAAGTACTCTATTTTCAAACTTATGTACTAAACCACTTATTGGGGTTAGCTTGTTTTCTTTTAAGGGCTGAATGTCATAACCTATTACCTGCTCTTGCTCTGATTGAGTTGGTAATATTTGAAGTAATAAAGGATCGAAAGGGTCACTTTTTTCTATCTTATTTATAAATCTTTGAGTCACTTTTAAAATAAAAGATTCGCTATTTATAGGTGCATCTTTAAAATCTTTTATTGATAGATTTTTTAAATGCAATATTTCGCTTAAGCTAAATTTGCTTTGCTTAAGTATTATTTGCCAATTGTCCATACAGTGTTATTATACCCTAACAATTTTATGGATAATATATGTCTTCGTACTCAACTAACTCCTTTAAATCGGGCCTGAAAATTATTTTAGATGGTCAACCATCTGTGATTTTAGATGCTGAGTTTGTTAAACCAGGTAAAGGGCAGGCTTTTTGCCGTGTGAAAATTAAAAATTTACTCACAAGCAAAGTTTTAGAAAAAACCTTTAAATCAAATGATTCAGTTCCAGCAGCAGATGTAACTGAGCAAGAATACGATTTTTCATATAAAAGTGCAGATTCATGGATATTTATGCATCCAGAAACATTTGAGCAAATTGAAGTACAAAAAGAAGCAATTTCACAAGCTGTACCATATCTTCAAGAACAAGATAGATGCACAATAACCATATGGAATAACAATCCTATTTTGGTGTTACCTCCAACATTTGTTGAAGTACAGATTGTCGAAACCGATCCTGGTGTAAAAGGCGATACAGCAACCGGGGGCTCTAAACCTGCAACTTTAATAACAGGCGCTGTTGTTAGAGTTCCATTATTTATTCAACAAGATGAAGTAATAAAAGTTGATACAAGAACTGGTGAATACGTTGCAAGAGCCAAACAATAAAAAAATATTTTTTTTAAGACACGGTAACTCATTAAGTAACAGTGTAGACATCAATAGAGAATTATCTGAAATTGGTAAGGATAGTGTTTTAAAAACTTGTGATCTACTAAAAGATTTTAAAATTAATTATATTTTACATAGCCCAGCAATAAGAACCCTCCAAACAGCACACATCGTAAAAAGTGAGCTCGGTATAGATAATATAATGAGTGTTAAAAAACTTTATAATGCTAAATCTCAAGATATATTTAACTCTATTTCAACAATTGCTGAGCATTATAAAAATATTTTAATAGTAGGACACAATCCAAGTATAAGTATATTATCAAAAGAGCAAATTCAAACAGGTACATTTTATTATATTGAATATGATGGTAAGTGGTCTGATATATGGTTAAAAGATTATGCTAATTGATTTTGATAAATCAGTTGATGCTTTATTAAATAATGAAGTATTAGCTTATCCTACTGAAGCTGTATTTGGACTTGGCTGTAGGATATCTTGTGATGAAGCCATAAAACAAATATTTGAGCTAAAAAAACGTTCTAAAAACAAAGGCTTAATCATAATAGGCGACTCTTTTGATATGTTAAAACCATACTGTGGTTTTTTGAGTAAGGAACAGGAACAGATTTTGTTAAATACTTGGCCAGGGGCTGTTACTTTCTTAGTTCAACCAAGCCAAAAAGTTAGTCAGATAATAACGGGAAGTTTTACTAAAATAGCTATAAGGGTTCCAGACCATAAAATAGCAAGATTATTAACTACTAAAATAAAAGAACCTATTATTTCAACTAGTGCAAATATTTCAGGTCAAACATCACAAACTAAATCAGCGTCAATTAACAAAGACTTTCCTAATATTAAGGTTTTAGATGATGTTGTTGGTTCTTATACTAAACCATCAACTATAATCGATCTTGATACTAAACAAATTATCCGAGCTTAATTACTAAAAAAATTAATAACATGAGCAAAGTAGCTAATACCATAAAAACACTAAAGCTTTGTTTCATGTTGCTTGCTGAAAAAGATTCTTCGTTATTTTTAAAGCCCTTCACCACTTGATATAATAAAAAAGCTAGTAGTATAAAAACTACCAACATATAAAAATTTGATTCTAACGACATATACAATTTCCTTTATTGAGACTATATTATATATAAGTTTTATATTAAAGAGGATAATTATGTTAGAACTTTTATTACTTCTTGGAGGCTTTACTCTAGTTACACTAGCTGCATCCATTAGAATACTAAGAGAATATGAAAGGGGCGTAGTTTTTATGCTTGGTAGATTTCATGCAGTAAAGGGACCGGGTCTAATTATATTAGTTCCATATATACAACAAATGGTCAGAGTTGATTTAAGAACTGTTGTTATGGATGTACCTTCTCAAGATATCGTTTCAAAAGATAATGTTTCCGTTAAAGTAAATGCGGTAGTTTACTTTAGAGTAATGGAGCCTAAAAATTCTATTATAGAAGTTGAAGATTATTTTGAAGCAACCAGCCAATTAGCTCAAACAACTTTACGTTCTGTTCTTGGTCAAAGGGAACTTGATGAAATATTGTCTGAAAGAGAAAAACTAAATGAAGATATTCAGCACATTTTAGATGAACAAACTGATAGCTGGGGCATTAAAGTTTCTAATGTAGAAATTAAACATGTGGATATCGATCAGGCTATGATAAAAGCTATAGCAAAACAAGCTGAAGCTGAGCGTGAAAGAAGAGCCAAAGTTATTCATGCTGAAGGTGAGCTACAAGCTTCACATAAACTATTAGAGGCAGCTCAAATACTAACTAAACAAAATGAGTCCATTCAATTAAGATATTTACAAACTCTATCAAATATAGGTGCAAACAATAATTCAACTATTGTGTTTCCCGTACCTATTGAGCTTTTGAAAAACTTCATAAAATAAAGTGAGTACTAATATTAATGATTTAAAAGTTATTGATAGTAAACTTAATAAAGTGCAGGAGTATTTAGCCTTAGGGAAAAATAAGCTTGCACTTTCCTTTATTAACCAAATTCCAAATCAAACTTTAAATCATCTTTTAATCAAAGCAAAAATTTTATTTAATCTATCTAAGAATAAAGAAGCTATTATTGTTTTAAAAGAAGCTTTAATAATGGAACAAACCAATCAGCTTGTATTAAAAACTCTAGCTGATTTACTTTTCAAGCAAAATAAATTAGAAGAGTCAGCTTTTTATTACGAAAAACTAGCTATCTTAAATCAAAAAGCTGAAACACTTTTTTATGCAGCGCAAAGCTACTTTGCAAGTAATAACCTTTTAAAAGCTGGCAAATATGCGAAGTTATCTTATGAAAGAGGATATAGTAAATCACACAAGTTAGTAGGTTTAGTAGCTTTGTTTGAAAAAAAATATACAGAAGCTGAGCAAATCTTAAAATTTTATACAGATTCTCCTGATGATTTATGCAATTTAGGTACTATCTACTGGCAACAAAAAAAATACCAAGAAGCAGTTTCATTTTATACAAAATCATTGTGCGAAGATGAAGAGCATAAACAAGCAAGAATTAACCTTGCCTTATTATTCAAAGAAAAAACTCAATTTCAAAATGCCCTTACTCATTTTCAACAAATTAAACATCCATCTATAAACGACTTTTATAATATTGGTGTTTGTCAAAGCGCGTTAGGCAAGTTTAAAGAAGCTTTAGATAGCTTTGGTAAAGTTGAAAGTAAAGATAGTTATCTTCAAATGAGCTCGATATATTTAGCTTTAAACAACAAAGTTAAGGCAAAGTTTTATTTAGATAAAATATTAAATATAGATTCAAGCTTTAAAATACCATTTAAATTATATCCTTTGCTTGATAAAACTATAATAAAAACTCCAAAATCCCATTTAAAATATTTATACGATAATTTAGCTTATAGTTATGATTTAATAAAAGAAAATGTAGTCATTAATGATTGTGTGGCAAAATATATAACATCTAATGATTCACTAGAGGTTGGCTGTGGTACTGGGCTACTTGGTAAGCGTGTTGCTATTAAATTAGGTATAGATTGTAATCAATCCATGTTAGATTTTGCCAAAAAAGTAAGCGGCTATAACCAGATATTAAAGCAAGATTTTTTTAACGATGGCCATAATAGTCAATATGAAAACGTAGTATGTATTAATGTTTTATATCACTACTTTGACTTAGAAAATAAGATATCAATCTTATTGAATAACCTAAAACCCAATGGAAAACTTATCTTTTCTGTTATTAAAAGTAATACAAATAAAACTGAATTTAATAATTTTGCCTTATTTGCTCATAATCATGAAGCTATAGCTTCGATTATGCAAAAATATCAACTACAATTTACCTATGAAGATATCAAAAATACTAGAATATATAAGGCAACTTTAAAATAATATGAAAATAATCCAAATAACCTTACTAATACTAAGTTTTTTATGTGCACTTCCCAAGTTAGATTTTCAAGGTAACTTTAATATTATATTTGATATTGATATCCCAAAAGAGTTACCTAACAATCTTGTTCATAGCCTACAAGAAGGTACAGTAGTATACGAAAATAAAGACAATACAAAGCTTAAAAACATAGTCTTAAATCCAAATATGTTTAAAAGTTTATCAATGAATGGCAATGGCTTAATTACTTTTAAAAAACCAGCAGATTTTGACAGCATAAGCTTAAAATCTGATTATAAACTAATACTTAATGGTCCATGGTTTACAAAAGATATAACTTTTGATGGCGATGGTCTTATACAAAGTAAGAAAGTCCAGTTTCAAAAAATTAATATAACCTTAAAAGGTAAGATTGACGTTGTATTACAAGGATATCTAAATGTTGGTGAAATTAATGCCCATGATCTATCTCAAATTGATTTGTATTGGGTCGACAGTAATGTGTTGAAAATTAATACTTATGATAATGCTTTAGTTAAAGTAGCTGGCAAATGTAATGTGCTTAATTTGCAGTTAAAAGATAAAAGTAGAATAATATCAGAGTCACTAAGAGCCAAAGAAATTTATTCAAAAAGTAGTGATAGCAGCATAGTAAAAATATTAGCACTTAAAGATCTTTATGTTCTAGCGTCAGATTTTTCTGAAGTATGGCAAATAAATAAAAACTCAAATAATTTTATAAAATTAGAAGATAACGCCGTATACATTAATCCCTAAGTTCACAAAAGCACTTAGTTTTATCCTATACCCATTTGTCCCAATATAAAATAAAGTATTTTGAATACTTTATTTTATATTAATCGTAATACTTTTTTCTTTTTTCACTGATTTAGTATCTAAACCTTTTTTTAAAATACTTCGTAAACTTTCTGCTATTTTAACAATTCCTTGTGTTGATTGATTAGATTGTAATATTTCTTTAATTGTATTGCGACTTCTTGGTTTTTCATAAAGTGCAATTATTTTTGCAGTTAATGCAATTTTATCTAAAATATCTTTTATGCTTTTAGCATGCACAAATTCTTTTGGTCTTGATAATATTTCTTGTATCTTTAATAAATTTTTTTCAACTTCCAAAAGCTCATTTTTATAAGATAATGCAGATTTTAGATTCTCGTAGTAAGATAAATCCTTTAATTTTTTTAAATTACTTACAGTATCTTTTAATAAATTATCTTTGGCATCGTTGGTTAAATGATTTGAAATGTCATTTGTAACAATTTTTTGATTTTGTTTTATATTTTTTTCTAAAAAATCTACTTTTACTTTCAAATCATCTAGTTTTTCTTGGCCTGCATAAATTTTCACATCAATCTGATAAAGCTCTTGTGGTGAGGCTGCTTTATTTCTTAATTTTCTTAAATTATCAATTTTTGACGTAAGCTCTATATTTTTTTCTTGAAAAAACTCTATATTTTTTTTATAAAATTTAAGCTCGCTAAATGCTTGTATAATGCTTTTACTAAATTCCATAATTAAAGTGCCTGTATTTTGTAAGATTGATTTTTTGGTTGTGTAATTTTTTCTATACTAGAAATGACTTCGTTTAATGTTTTTACTTTCTCAGTTAATGTGCTTTTTTTAAGATATAGTCTTTTACCACCTTTAGCTCTAGACTCTAATATCATTTCATTTCTTGCTTTTTTAAGTTTTTTCACATGATTTGCAGTTTCTAAAGTATTTTTTGATGCATAGCTTTGAGCAATATCTTCAATTATAGGCAGAACTTTTTTGAGACTATTGTTAGGTTCAGAATAAATATGACTAGCAATATAATCTGTAATTTTTTCTGAGATACCATACATCTCTTTATATCTTTTAGACTCGTGACCTAGCACATAACTATGTTTTTTTTGAGCCTTTACACTTGATTTATTATAGACATAATGTATATTTTTGGCGTTGTTATTTAATGCCTTTAAAGTACTTTTTAGTCTACTATCATTGTTATTAATCTTATTTTTTAATTTTAAGATTTCAACTTCAACAATTCCTTTTTTTCTAAGAGATTCTTCGTCAAAGTCATTAAGATCACTTAACATAGAATTTAATTCATCTTTTTCTTTGGAATATTTTTCCTTACGAGTTTTTAAGGTATGAGTGGCTGATTCAAAAACATCTTGATTAATAATTACTTTTTCTAATAGATTATCTATTTCATCTTGTGTATATTCTGAATGTTTTATATCGTCTTTTGCGTTAAAGCTTGTGAGCTTATTCATTTCCTTATTAGCACGATGATTTTTTTCTAATGCTAATTCTTTAAGTATTTCAAAACTTTTAATGTTATTTTCTGTTTGACTAATTTTTTCTTCAAATATATCTATTATTTGTTTAATTTCTTCATTATCACTTAAAATTGTCTTCACAATCATTGCATAATCAGTCTTAGATGGATTAATTTCTGTTATTTGCGTAACAAAATCAGCATCACTTTTTAAGCTTGTTCCACTAAGTTTTTCTTTAAAAACTACTAATAAATTTTTATCAATAGTATTTTGTTTTTGCATTTTTTCTAAGGATTTATTTACGTTAACAACTTCTTTAAAAGCTGATTCTGTCTTTTTAAATAAATTAATTAAAGAAACTTGGCTTTCTAGCTCTACCAAATTTTTTGTAGCATAACTATATTTCTCTTTAGCTTGCATACTTGATTTATCATAAACATACTTTATATTTTTGCCATTACTATCTAATGCTTTTAAAATATATTCGAGCCTAATATTATTCTTAGCAGTCTTATTTTTTAATTTAGATATTCTAGTCTCTATTTTAGCTTTTTTTTCAATAGATTCCGTATCAGAGCCCGTGATGTCGACTAACATAGCAGTTAATTCACTTTCTTCTTTAATATATTTTTGATTAATATCTTTTAATTTATAGTTTACAGATTCAAAAATATCTTGATTCTCAATTACTTCTTTGAGTAGGTTATCTATTTTGTCTTGAGTGTAATCTAAAGAATCTATATCGTCTTTTGCATCAAAATTAAAAACTTTATGAATTTCTTTATCAGCAATGTTAAGTTCGACAAATGATAATTCTACTTGTTCTACAAAATCTTCAATATCACCTTCTATTCGACTGACCCTTGCTTCAATTGCTCTTATTGCTGATTTTATTTCTTCCTTATTATTTAAAACTGCTTTGATAACTTTTGTGTGCTCGGCTTGAGATGGGTCGACTGCTATTATTTGCTCTATAAACTCACTATCACTTTTTAAGCTTGTTCCACTAAGTTTTTCTTTAAAAATCTCTATCAAGCTATTATCAACTGCAATTTCACTTTGCATTTCTTCTAAAGGCTTATCTATATTAACAACTGCTTTTAAAATTGACTCTCTATTTTTAAGCAGATTGATTAAAAAAACTTCGCTTTCTATTTTCATAGTTAATACTCCTTAGTATCTTTTATTATTAGCCTTAAATTTATAAGATAAATATATTGCTACAGTTTTGTATATTCTTAATTTTTATTTATATATTCTTAATTATATAATTTTTTAATTGCACTAAAATTTATTTACTTAGCGTAAATTATCTTTATAAATATTTTAGTTATTTAAAATAGTTATTTTTTATTTACCATAAAGTTTTAGGCCTAATGATTTATTAATTTATGTTTAATGAGTTAATCTAACTTGATTGGTATTTCTATTTTCTTTAGCCATTTTTACCGCTACTTCATCTATTTTTGAAGATAAGCCTTTTAAAATTTTTGCTGATTTACTAGAAGTAAATAAGTTATGAAATCCTCGTCGATGTTGTTTTTTTATTAAATTTGAATGCTTTTTTAAGGCATTTTGTAAATATTTAATGTTAACCATACTACAACCGTTTTCTTGTGCATTTGAAAGTTCATTCAATGTGGCTTTTACTATGTTACTGATTTTCACATGGTTACTTTGGTCGCCTTTATTATATTTTGATATAAAGCTGTCTAATTCTGCAGATTTTTTATTAATGACTTTCGCAAACTGTAATCCTTGTTCGTTAGTTAATTTACTAGCTTGATGAGCTTTAATATTTTGTCGTAGCTTTTTTGTCATAATCGTTTTTGATTTAATTAACTCATCATTTTTAATTACTCCCTCTTTAGCTACATCTATATTATAACGTGCGTCAGCCTGCCTTTCTTTTGCCTTATAAATTTCTTTAAACACCTTATTGTCAGTTATTTCTCCAGGTCTAGATGAACCCATTTTAGCATTTTCAATATAATGTTCTTTTCTAATATTTTTTTCAGTTTCTAATGCATAGGCAAGTTTGGTTGTAGAAAAATTCTCCAAGTTTTGTAAAGTCATTCTTTCTTTTTGAGCCTGCTCTAACTCATATTGCTCGTTTAATAAGCGTTGATTAAGTTTTTCTTCTAGTGTTTGTCTATTTCTCATTTTTTTGCGTATGTATTATATGTTTGGAGATTATCAATCGGATTTTTTATTTCATAAGCATAAATCTGAACCGATTTTTTAGTGGATTTAATTATTTTTTCTATAGCGTTTGTTGCGTCACTTTTTTTAAATAGAAATCTTATGATAGGGTTTCTTTTTTTATCTAATTTTATTGAAGAATCTAGGTTTTTTTCTAATGCCTTAATATGTTGTTTATTAATTTTATTTTCCTTTAGGCAATCAATACTAATTGCACCTAATATGTTATTAACATTTTCTAATATAATTGTTTTTTTATTTGCTCTAAATTTAGCAATTTCACTAATATTACTCATGTTATTTAAAGCCGTTAAAATTAGCTTATGCTGATTATTTTTTAATGACAGATAAGTCAAAATAGTTTTATCAACTTTTTTACCCATATCTAAGCAATCTATACAATAAGCTATTGCATCTTTTTTAAAAGATACCAATTTTCTATGGTTTTTAATGTTTTCTTTGATTATTGTAAGATTACTTTTCATGTGAAGATTCTTCTTTTTAAAATCTATTTTTTAGCAAAAGTATTATACATTTGAAGATTTTGTATATATTCTTTTTTTTCGTGCTGATATGAGTTAACCGCATGTTTTGTTGATTTAATTATCTTTTCTACAGCACTAGTTGTCCTACTTTTCTTAAATAAAAATTTCATTATAGGATGTCTTTTTTTATCTAGGTTTACTAAAAGTTGTAATTTTGCAGTTAAATTTTCCATTTGTTTTTTGCAATCATCTTTATTTTGTAATCCATCTGTGCCGATTTTAACTAATGTACTGTTAATACTTTGTAATATGGGTAATTTCTCATCTTTTCTTTTTTTAAGAATTTTTTGAGTTTTATTAATGCTATTTGAAACAGCCACAATAAGATTAGTGTGCATGTCTTTAAAAGAAAAAGATGACAAAGATTTGCTCTCAATTTTTTGACCTGCTTTTAGTAATCCAATGCAGTCTTCTGCTAGCTGCTCTTTGTAGGTTACAATAGTTTGTCTAGTTTTTTCTAAACCTCTTTTGGTATTTTCTCTTCTTATACTTAGACCTGATTTTATATCCTCAAGAGCTTGGATGGTTCCTGTAGATGCATTTTTATTGCTACTAATTTGGGATTGATTATGAATTAAACTGTTTCCAATAAGAATAACTTCTGCAACAAGTTTTTTTTCTCTTGCTACTTGATTTTTAATTTTTAAATTAGTTAAATCTATTGCTCCTGCTAAAATAGGTTGTTCTTTTATCTTCATTTTTACTCGCTTTCTGTACTATATAAATAAATATAGTACATAATTTGCAATATTAGTTAAAAATATATAAAAATAGTTTTAGTAATTTGATATTTAGAAGTTTTTAGGTTTATTTATTGTAGAGGCCACCATTGTTTTAAAGCTTTGTATTGCATCTTCAATAATTTTTTCCCCTGCTCCAGCTTTGGCAAATTTACCGAAAATAGATAAGATACTCTTTCTTTGCCTGCGTTTTCTTTCTTTTATTAAATCTTTATGAATAGCTTTTAATTTAGTAATGGATGCCTCAATTATAGGGGTATCTTTATCTGTTAGTGACTTTAAACCTTCAATAACATCAAGAGCACTTAGCATACTTTCTTTTTTAGCTTGGTTTCTAAAGCGATTTTTTTTAATCATGTAAGATATGATTTTTTCTTCTTGGTTGAAACATACCTCATTCACATTTGAAGGTTTTTTTGAAGATAATTTTTGCTGTTTAGTCAGAATTTTTTCTAGCTTACGCTGCTCTAGTATTAACTTTGAAACTGCAACCAGGCGCTGATGATTTTTTTTGATTATTTTAAGATTTTGCGCATTCATTTTTTTAGTTTTAGCTGCATAACTAATAAGATTAGCAAACCTAGCTTTGAATTCTTTTGTTAGAAAGTATTTTTTAGACGAAGAGGGATTTTTTAAAGATTCTAGGGCATCCATGTAATCACTGATGATTTTTAAGTTTTCTATAGCGACAATATCTTTTGATGACTCAAGATTTTTTTTAAGCTGGCTTATTTGCAGCTCAAGTTTAGATAATAGGCATGCGGAATTATTAGATAGTTTTAAAAGACTATCTTTAATTTTAAATAATAAAAGTGGGTGACTATCATCTTTTAAATCTATGGACATAACTTAATTCTCTGGTAATGAATTAAGTTTATAAGATAATGTTTGAATGTGTTAATTCAATTTAATAAATTTAATCATCTTGCTTTAATAAAACTTTAACAACGAATATATCAGGGTTTAAATTTATTGGCTGGGTAATTACCGTATTTTTTAATGTTAAAATAGTTACGTCGCTATTTTTTACTCCATTGGACCAAAAATAAAATTTTATCTTTTTGCCTAGATTAATATAATCTTCGTTATAGCTATTTATCTTAATTTGGTACTTTAGATTATCTGTGTTGTTGATAATGTTAGATAAAATGACCTGAGCTTTCTCAGTTAACTCACTATCATTAAATATTATATTTTTATTTAAAAGATATGATATCTCTTGTTCTGATTTATCTACAACTACACCATTGCTTTGGAATAAATCAGGCACATGAGTGCAGCCTGATAAAAAAATCAGCAAGGCTGCTAAGTTTATTTGAAATATTTTTTTGTATATTCTCAAGTTAAAAATCCTTATATTCTCTTAAAATTTCGTAAGATTGTTTAATTTTTTGTGTTTTTTCAGTTGCATTTTTTATGTCACTTTCAGAAAAACCTTTAGCTATAAGCTTGTCAGGATGGTTATCATTCATAAGTTTTCTGTATTTTCTTTTAATATCTTTAATATCCGCATCAGCGTTTATTCCTAAGGTATGAAAGGCATCGTCTACTTTAAAGCTCTTCCCTCTTGAAAACTTAGCATTGCTACTAAAGTTTGGGATGAAACCTAAGTAATAATAAATTGTTTCTAACACTAGTTTTTGTTGTTGATGCAATAATCCATCAGCTTTAGCTATCTTTGTTTGATTGTCAATAAAGTTTAAAAGTAAGTTTCTGTCGTATTTACACTCTTGCAATAATTTATTTAATGCTTTGTGTAAATTAAAGTTTAAACTTTTACCTTGATGAAAGTTAGCAATAGCTGCGCGGCTTTGTATGGAATTTAGTTCAAAACTATCAATAATACTTTTAGCAACCTTAATCTCTTTTTCAGAGACACGGCCATCTGCTTTTGCAACATGACCCAAAACCTCAAATGTTATGCTCACATACGTATTTTTTGTTTCAGCCACAGTTTTTTTCTTATTAACTTTTGAAAGGTTAATAAATTTAAAAATTTTAAAATTTATGGCGTCAAAGATTATTAAACTTAAAAAGACGCAAAAAGTAGCAAAAATAATGTAACTAGTCACTGTAGCAATAAACCTGGGTGCATTAATGAAATCATATTTTTATTTTAATGCTAAACTTATAATAAGTAAAACAAAGCGAGTTATAAATTGTGAAGCATTACGTTAGTGAAGCCGATAAGATGTTAAAACTTAAGAAATACGAAGAGCATGAGGCCGTAAAAAAGGAAGCCTCAAAAAATGCTAAACTAGAAAATTTTTATCTGGCTAGTAACAACAAAAGCTGACCGCCAACATTTTGTGCTCTGTCGGCTAAATCTCCAGTCCATTCTATTAGCTTGTATAAAAATATAACTTCAATTGGAGATAACTCTTTTTCAAGATCAAATAATATATTTCTAATTTTAACTTCTTTTAAATCAGTTATGCTCTCATACTTATCAAGCTTAACAATCATGTCTCTTAAAATAGCAACTTCTTTACCACTAAACCCATTATCAACAAGCTGACTAAGTTCATTTATAGCTTTATTAGCTTGCTTTGTCGAATGCACAGCCTGCTCTAAAAGCTCCATGTAAGTACTAACTATTTGTTTTGGCAGTACTATTTTTCTGCCTAAAACTGTTCCAGCAATATCTTCTGCTTTATTTGCAATTCCATCTTGGCAATCAACTAAGTTTAACAAGTCCCGTCTTGGAATGGGTAAAAAGAAACTGTTTGGTAAGCCTAATTTTATTTTTCGCTTAAGCTTATCGGCACTTCTTTCTAAATTATTTATTTCTTGTTGAGCTTTTTCAGCTAAATCCCAGTTTTCACAAGTAACGTGTTCAAAAAAATCTATTAACTTTGCGCATGAGTCAAAACATATTTTCATATGTTCTTGAATAGGTAAAACAGGAGATGGTCCAAATATGTTAGATAAACTTGTCATTTTATGAATATATCTTATGTGTAAAAGCTATTACAATGTTTCTTTTAATATAGTGCTTAACTAACAAAAAGTTATTTATTTTCATGCTTTTAACCGTTAAATTGTTATTGCCTTTATCTTATCGTAAACTATAATTTATGTAAATAATTCATATATAAGGTCAAAAGGTTGCATATTTTAAAAAAACTATTCTTAGTTGTATTTATAACCATGATTTTTATTTTTGGTTATTTATCACCCGATATTACTCTAGAATCATTAAAAAGCAACTTATCTTACATACAAAATAAAGTTGCACTTAACCCTATATATTATTATTTTCAATATTGCCTTGTATATTTATTAGTTGCTATTTTTGCTATACCTGGCGCTACTATTTTGACTTTATTATCAGGTAGTATTTTTGGGTTGTGGTTTGGTTTTATTACTGTTTCTATCTTGAGCACTTTAGGTGCAACCTTGGCTTTTCTTTTAAGTAGATACTTTTTTAATGATTACTTTCAAAACAAATTTAAAAATAGGTTAGATTTTATTCATAAACGTATAAAAGAACAGGGCAGCTTATATATAATCTTTGTTAGGCTTATACCAGTTTTTCCATTTTTCGTGGCAAATGCTTTATTCGCCCTAACTAAAATACCTCTTAAAACATTTGTGCTATATAGTTGGGTTGGTATGATGCCAATAACTTTTTTATATGTTTATTTAGGACAAAACCTATTAACGCTAGTAAACACAGGATTATCATTAAATATATTTATTGCCTTATCTTTAGTATTTATCGCTCCTTATTCAATTAGTAAATTTGTTAAGATTTATAAATTTAGACGTCTTTATAAAAAACCAAAACATTTTGATTTTAATACAGTCATTATAGGCGGTGGTAGCGGCGGATTAGTCAACGCACTAGTATCTAAAAAAATGCATTCTAAAGTTGCTCTGATAGAGCAAGATAGAATGGGCGGTGATTGCTTAAATACAGGATGTGTTCCATCTAAAACCTTAATAAACTTAGCTAATAAAAATCATAATGAAAATGTTTTTGATTTGATTCACCAAGCTATTAAAACTATAGAGCCTAAAGACTCTACTAAACGATATGAAAAGCTAGGCGTTACTTGTATTAAATCTAAGGCTAGTATTATTAGCCCCTATACAATTAAAGTTGATAATAAGCTTATAACCACCAAAAATATTATAGTGGCAACAGGTGCCAAGCCCTATGTACCTAACATTAAAGGGCTTGATAACTATTTAACCTCAGACACCTTTTGGAACTTGAAAGAATTACCAAAAAGTATAGCTATTTTGGGGGCAGGGCCTATTGGAGTTGAATTAGCCTGTGCATTAAATAGATTATGGGTAAAGGTTGATTTAATAGATAAAGCAACCAACATCTTAAGCAAAGAAGATAAAGATGTAAGCGAGTTTATCCAAGAATCTTTAGAGCGAGAAGGAGTAAATGTACACTTATCTTTTAATATCTCCCATATTGAAAATGATTTAATTTATGGCAAAGTTTATGATGATGATAAAATAATTGCCGCTAAAACTATCTTAGTTTCAATGGGCAGAGTCTCTGTATTGCCTGAGCATGAACTTAAAAACTTTGATTTTAGTACAAATGAATATTTACAAACTAACATTTCTAATATTTTTGTAATAGGCGATGCTAGAGGGAAATATCAATTTACACATGCTGCTGGTTATGAAGGTGCTATAAGTGCTATTAACGCCTCGTTTAAAAGCATTTGGCGCATTAAACCAAACTATGACAGTATGCCATGGATAACTTTTACAAATACACCAGTTGCAAGAGTGGGTATTAATGAAAGGGACATGAGCAAAACAGATAAGCTTATAAAAATTGATTTTAGCAGTTTAGATAGGGCGATTTGTGACAATAACACTAAAGGATTTATAAAAGTTATAGTAAGAAAAGATAAGATATTAGGAGCCACAATTGTAGGTAAAAATGCTAGTGAAATAATTCATCAAGTATCCTTAGCAATGCAGCAAAATATAAAATTATCAAAGCTTGGCAGAATGATTTATGCATACCCAAGTATGAGTGAGATTTTAAGAGAGGTTGCAGCTAAAAATCGTTCTGAAAACACCTTATTAAATTACATCTTAACTAAGTGGCATAAATTATAAAGGCCACACAGTCTTAATAAGCGTAGCGAATATTATAACAATAGAAATCTCTATAGGTAGGCCAAGCTTCACATAATGAAAAAACTTATATTTACCAGGTTTCATAACTAAAGTATTGTTTTGATGGCTGATGGGGGTTAAAAAGGCACAAGATGCACCTACTGCAACGGCCATAAGCCATGGTTCAGGGCTAGTTTGTAGTGATAGCGCTATAACCTTAGCTATTGGCAACATAATGACAACAGTTGCTGTATTATTAATAAAATCAGACAAAGTCATAGTTACTGCTAATAAC
>Ga0136599_1000157_pt1 | contig 20880 bp, 20 predicted proteins | sample AntRauMFilla2697_FD_104635 | JGI IMG/M metagenome (GOLD analysis project Ga0136599, IMG submission 104635) | Saline lake microbial communities from Rauer Islands, Antarctica - Metagenome Filla 2 #697 | ecosystem: Environmental > Aquatic > Non-marine Saline and Alkaline > Saline | place... | reverse complement strand
TCGTCACCTGCCATCAAATCATGGATTTCGCAAACATAGAATTCATTCCTCGGAATGCAGGGGAGCGACAAAGTCACGCGGATGTGCGAAGCTCGCATACTTGCGAAATCGACAAGACGAATTATCGATCGTCTCTACACAACTCCAACGTTTTACGAACCGCGTCCAGCCGAGATGAGCGGGAGTGCTACGTGGACACAGGAGGGGGCCCTGTCATTTCTCAGGTTTATGGAGACAAGGGTGAGGGAGCTATTTAAATCCCTAGCGCCCAAGAGCACGAGTGAGCGCGACATTGATATCCGCACCTCTGACGAGCTGGGGGAGTATCTGCGCGCACCGTTACCATGCCAATCGTTGACGATCAGGAAACCAATGCAAGCCCAAGATGCCCGTACACTTGGTGGAGTGGTGCGGGAGAGCACAACCTTGACGAGTCTAGTGTTGAGAGGGGTGGGGACAGATACAGCCCGAACCATCGTGACAGCGCTGGTGGGTAACCGCAGGTTGACCACGTTGGATCTCGCATATGACCGTATCGGGCCCGACGGAGCTGCACTAGTGGCCAGAACGCTGAGGGATAACAGGCGATTGACCACCCTAGACCTTCATGATAACAACATTGGGTCCGTAGGTCTCGCGGCATTTGCAGAATCGACGTGGATGTTGCACCGCGTGGACCTGTCCAAGAACAACATCGAACCCGATGGGGCTGCGGCACTGGTAGGTATGCTAAGGGGGAACTCAGCATTGGCAACACTGGACATGGCTTACAACACGATCGGTCCAAAAGGTGCCACGGCGCTGTTAGGAGCGCTGAGGGACCACGCCACGCTCACCGACCTGCACATTGGCTATAACCGTATTGGCCGTGTAGGGGCGATGGCGGTGGCAGCAGCGCTGAGGGGAAATGCGATTTTGATTACTCTGGATATCGAAGGGAACGACATCGGGTGTGAAGGAGCTGCGGCACTGGCAGAGGGGGTCGGGGGGAACGGTACACTCACCACTCTGCACGTGGGGTCAAACGATATTGGCCTGAAGGGGACGGTGGCACTGGCAGACGCGCTGAGACGGAATGCGACGTTGATCAGCCTGGGGCTTGATTGGAACGGTATCGAATCTGACGGGGCCACGGCACTGGCAGATGCGTTGAGGGAGAACAGGGCGTTGGCGAACTTGAACATGCATGGTAACAATATCGGGTCCGAAGGAGCCGCGTCACTCGCAGAAGCGCTGGGGGCAAACAGGACGATGATCACCCAGCTTCCTCATTGCAACGCCATCGAAACTGAGGGGGCCGCGGCACTGGCAGGAGCGCCGACGAACAACACGACACTGACCGAGTTGGAAGTGTCCAACAACGATATCGGACCCGAGGGAGCGGCGTCACTGGCGGCGACGGTGAAGCAGAACGCGGTCATGACCAACCTTTACATAACAGGTAACCACATTGGCGCGGTAGGGGCTGTGGCCATAGCAGACGCGCTCCGGGAGAACTGCACACTGACCGCGCTGTACATGTCAAACAACGACATCGGGCCCGAGGGGGGTACGGCTCTAGCAGGAGCGTTGAGGGAGAACAGCGTACTGACAACGTTGGACGTTCGCGCTACCAACATCACCTCTGAGGGGTATGCCGCACTGGCAGGAGCGATGAGGGTGAACGTCACGATGACTCACTTGTGCATGTCATGTAACAATATTGAGAACGAAGGGGAGCATACGAGCACCGTACGGAACAGTCTACGTCGCAACCAGCGGTACCACGACCGGGACCAAGTCACCGCACAGACATTCTCGAAGGTCGTCAGGTCGACGGACCGTAACCACGCCTTGATCTCTGGCAGATTATACGAGCCGCGACTATGGCTGCTAGTGGCGCGGTACGCGTTCAACACACCAAAGGCACGCAAGGACGCCCTGCGGCGCTGCACGTAACGAAAAGTATACGTCAAGCCCGAAGAAAGCGGGATAAGTCATCGATTCCGCAAACTTTCTAGTGAGGGGTTCTCTACAATGAATTGGTCGAAGCGAAACCACGCCTCCTCGTACTCGTTATTCACGGCGACCACCGTCCCCTCAAGAGAAAATTCGGTCACGTCCTCCGTCACCCTGAACCCACTGATGTAGTGCTGCTGCCCGTTAACGCACAGCCAATACAAACAGCTGTCAGTGTCACGCTCAACGAACCAAAACATCTCATGAAACACAACGACTGTCATGAGACTACCTTTGCAAGAGCAACACACGCTCTTTGTGTTCATAGAATACGCAGTGCAACTACTCATGTCGGTCTCGTGTGCACGAATACAATGCGGCCCTCCTCTTTTCGTGTTGTCCACTCAGCATACACGCGTTTTGAGATATTGCGACGTACGTTCGTGATGGCTTGGTTAACCCTCGTTACATACATTCTATGATATCTACTTGGTAGGAGACGTCTCTGTTCGTCTGTCAAATTAAAAGTCTTTCGAATAACTGAACTGTGTATCACTGTTTCCTCTTTCTCCCTATTGACGAGAGCAATTAGTACATTCTCCACACCTTCTTGAGTTACACCTTTGGTAATCAGCATTTGGTGGAATATCTTGTCTTCTGCACCAGGCACCTCATCTGGATGTTTCAGTACCGGCCCGTGCCTATTCCCCCCCATCTGCCGAGGAGCCTTACGCCGCGCCCCCATCTGCCGAGGAGCCTTACGCCGCTTCCGTACTGGTTTAGGACGACGTGCACTACTGCTGCTACTACTGCTAGAAAATGGCGTACTACTCCCTTGTGGCAGCTCATCACACTTCTTCTCAGCCTGCTTCGCGGCAATAGTTGCTAACCTCACGGCCTCACGGAACTGTGCATCGAAGTCGTGTTCTGTCTTGGCGTCTGATGTCGCATCGTCGCCATGTGAGGAGGAGTGTGAGGGCCGGACCTCTTCGATTTCTTTTAAGATATCCGCGAAGTAACGTTTGAATATATGATCTATCCACACGTACTCATTGTCATATGTCAGAAACCCAAACGAATTCGTCGTTTTGATGTATATGTTGATGTTGGATTCAGCGGTAACCCCAGCGGGGGATTTGTATATGCTGGATAAGCTCTGTTCAATTTGTTCCTTGGTGAGTTGGAGATCGGGGAGCAGTAGCCAAAGCAACTGAATTAATGTGGATGCGCGATGAGCGTCATGGTGCTCCTTGAATGTGTTAAGGTCCTGTCTCAGCGAATGTGCGAGTTGTGATAATTCTGTGTGGAAAAGACTATCGTATCGGCGATCTTCGCTGACGTTGTCGAAGGGTATAGGACGGGTTGGGTCGTACATTTTGAGCCAAATTGAGTCAATCTGGACATGAACCGGCTGGTTCCAAAGGAACATATCATCGTCAGTGTTATAGTTCATCCGATGTGTTTTTATATCCACTACGTGTTCGCACTATTCGAAGTGGTTAGTGACAGTTTTACCCACTCCACCTCTCCTGCACCCTGGTCCGCCGCAGGGTTGGACAGCACGACCTGGCCCTGACCGATCAGTACCATGCCTGCGCCGTACATGCCCCCGTTACCGGGTTGGACTTCCGGGCGCAGCAGTGCCTGCGGAACCAGTCGGGAGTCGTGGGCGAGTCCGTACACGAAGACGCCTCCGACGTGCGAGTAGTCGGCGGTGCTGCGGTCAAGGGGGGCCGAGACAAGCAGTGAGTGTGTGGCTTCCACCCACAGGGCCCCGTTACCAAACAGGACGCCGTCCCCCTTCACCTGCCCCCCGGGTACTTCCACCAAATCCACGCTCCTGTGGGGGTTAATGGCTGACACAAGGCGCCCAGTGTCGTGCTGGGCAGCCCCAACAAACAGGTAGTCCACGCCCGCGTGGGGCCCGGACTGCGGAGAGAAGGGCGTGACCGACGTGAGCTCGTCCCCCTCCATCCACCGGGCATTCTCCGACCAGTCCCCCCCCTCGTCCCGACTCCAGTGAAGCAGTCCCTGGTGGCTAGCAATCCACACGTGCCTGCTACCCGGCTCGTACACAACGTCCATGGCGTCCACGTGGTGGCGAGACCTTTCCGCCCACGCCCCCCCGCCGCCGCGCTCCCACACAGACATCGTCCCTTCGCCGTGGTGTCGCACCCACAGGGTGCCGTCGGGACCCGCGCAGAGGAGCTCAACGTTTCGCCCCAACCCCTGCAGTGTGCCCGCACCCACCATCTCCTGACCGTCAACGGTGTAGGCGTGCGTGTCACGCTCGGACTGCACCAGCACCTGCCTGCCACCGTCCGTCACCTTCACCCCCCTCCCGAAGCGGGGGCCAGCGCCGTGGGGGGCGTTGGTTGCGCACACGTACGTGAGCGGGCTGTCGGGGGAGCCCCCAAGAAACAGCGACACACGCCCCGCCCCCTGCATGTGGCCGGGGGACCCCACGCAAAGCACGCCTGCAGAGGCGTCCACACTGTATCCAAACTCGTCCCCGGGGGCTCGCGGTTCCCCCCCGGCCCCCAGGGGGGTCCGTTCCACACCTAGGGACGGTGACAGGAGCACCGTGTGGGCCTTGTAGGCGGACGTCACGGGCCAACGGTCTCTCGGAGCGACGTGCTCTGCGGTGCCATCCCCCCGAAGCCACTTTGCAATCATGGAATTCACGGCAGGCGGCGAGACTGCCGCGGTAGCAGCCTTCGCCTTCCCCGAAGGCCCCGTGGGGGTCTCGGGGTGGTCGGAGGTGCGCGCGGGTTCGTCGGTAGCACCAGCATCTCGCGGGGTGATACCCCGCGACGCCTTGGGCGCCCAAATGACGGCCATCGTAACGGACATGGCCAAAAGGATGACACCAACGCATATGAGGGTCACAAGCAGCCATCGCCTCATTTACCATCCTACCCGTGATACACAAAAACGGTTCCCCCGCTATGGCCAAGTACTCCTTCAAAGAGGCATTGGAAATGCGTCTAAAGGATTTCACCACGTACGCCCTGTCGCTTATGTCGGCCATGCTACTGTTCGACGCGGTAAAGGGTGTGATCGCCACGTACTCAGACAAACAGCGGCTCTGGCTGGCGTGGGTGACCGCGCTGGGCATGCTCACGATCTCCATGGGAGTGCTGACTCTGATCACGTGGGCGGACCCGAACGATGAGGAGCTACCGTAAAGTACCACCTTGACCCTACGTCAGCGACCAGACGTTTTCGCCGTACATGGAGATGGCCACAATGATGCTGATGGCAAGCGCCAGCCCCACCGAGGAGCCGACCACAACCGGTATGTCCACCGTACCGTTCATCAGCGAGCCGTACAGTATCCAGAACACGTACCCAAAGCTGAGGGCAATGTAACTCAGCATGGAGATACCCTCCACCTCCTTTGAACTGTACGACTTGTATACCTGTAGTCCCAAGAACCCGTTGCCCAGCACGGCAACCACCACCATGGCTGACAAGAACGTGTGCCTCCACCTCCACGTTCCTGCCGGCGATGTGGATGGAAGAACCATAGCTGTTTACTAGTCATGCGTCAGACATCTATATGCAGCCTACTCGGACGTGTCCATGGGCACCACCTCCTCTTGGCGCAAAAAGTCGTGCACGTCAGAGAGACTTTGCCCCATGTTGCGCACAAGGGCTCGAATGAGGTCGGGCTTTTTCATGCCTTTGGGGTTGCGAATGTGGGTGGCAATCTTGTGTGCCACAATAGTGCTCTTGTTCGCGCCCTTCAAGGCGCACTCGTAGCGGTGCGCTGCAGCGTTTGCGGCGCCCGTGGGCACCGCCGATGCATAAAAGTTTGTTGTACCCCCGCCACCCATCCAGTTCGCAACAGGATACATCTGCAGGGAGGTACCTCTTCCACCTTTATTACCACCTGGAAGGGTGCGGCTCCAGCGCCCGCCGGTACAGGGCGGCAAAGTAATAGGTTGTCGCGATCAGCATGACCACCAGGGCCACCGAGATGACTGACCAATTGTTGACCACGTTGGTCTGCAACGTCCTCCACACATTGGCGTCCGTCTCGTGCCACGAGCTCCCGTCCAGCACCACCACAGCGGACTCTGGTGTGTCAATGGGCTTGATGTCGTACTCTGTGCCGGGTTGTAGAAACATCGCCGGGACCTTGTGGATGGTGTGGCCCTCCCCCTCGTACTGGTTGGCTGCCGCCGACACCATGGGAGGTCCCGTACCCATGAGCACGTGGAAGTAGTGTGTCATGGCCGGCACGCGCTTCCAGGCACCGCCGTTGCGAAACGGGTTGACGAGGTACTCCCACACGAGGGGCCAGAACGGGGACTTTGGGCTGCTCATCATCAGGCAGTTGGTGTAGTTCAGCCCCGCCAGGTTGTTGCCGCTCTTGGTCATGCCCAGCGTAACGTCTGACTCCTCGTACAGTTGGAAGAGGGTGTGGAAGCGCTCCGCCTTGGGTGCAATGTCCAGGTCCACGTAGACGCCCCCGTGCCGGTGGAGGATAAAGTACCGTACGGCGTCCGCCCGCATGATGTTGTACTTGTACGCGTCAAACTGCCTCACAAACCAAGGGTAGTGCTCCTGAATCAGTGCCCGGTTATCATCGTCTGTCCACAGCTTGTACTCCCACCCGTACGCTTCACAGTACGCTCTCCACTCCCGCTCCGACCGCTTCCAGCGCTCAGGCACGTCGGTGGTCTTCCACGTCTGGTGGATGATTTTGGAGACAGTCATGCCCTGATGCGCCTTTATTGATTTCCAACAGACATCGACAATATCTTCGCACACACAACTCTGGCAGGGACGATACGCGTTCGCGAACGTCCAACAATCTTTCGTTCCACACGCTCCGCCTCGGTGAACGTACTGGGCTGCAACCTTCAATGATTGATGTCCCACAACCCATGACGATTCACCATAGTCATGGTCAAATTCCAAAAAGAAACGATCTTCCCCACTCTCCCGCACTGCGGATTATGGATACAACAGGCAGCGCGGCATTCTGGTTGGAGGAGGACGACCTTCTCCCCACCAAGCCGGACACCCCCCCCACAGAAGGACTCGGTCGTATGCAGCTGAGACGGTTGACTGCAGAGTTGGAGTCTGGTATGAACAGCGACGGCGACGAGGTTACCGGGAGGGCATCGAAGCCCCCGTCGCGAGCGGCCCGCGCTCAAGGACGGGGATGCAGGGGGGGCCGTCACCACCGTAGGATTCACACCACGGAGGAGGACGACGAGGACGTAGGTGAAGATGTGGCGGAGTGCAAGCATCGTGTCGTGAACCGTAGGCGGCAGCCCACAGGTAGCGACGCTGAGGACGAGAGTGACGGTGTGAATATCCGAATGCAACGGGGGAATCGCAGGCAGAGAAGGCGCCGGGCGGACACTGAGGCGCGCCTCAATTCCTTTGATGAGGTAAGCCCGATACCCCTGCTTCACGGGGAGGGCATCACAGGCAGGGTCAGCCGCGCGCACCGTCGTGCACAGCTTGAGTTGGTTTCCCCCCCTCAACGTCGAACACACGGGCAGATCCGGGCGTCGTACTTGTCGCGCATGGGTATATCGCGCCCCTTGGACGAGGGCCAAACCTCCACCGACAAGTCGGGGAAACGGAAGGGGGGGAGGCACGCCCTCTCGTCTTCCGAAGAGGAGGCGATTGTGGGAAAGATGGACCCGAATCCCTGAATGTAAACATAAAGAGGTATAGAGTCTCCACGCCATGCAGTGGGTTTCGGAGGTCCGCATGGCGTTTCAGCACATGAAGTACCCGGGTAGGTCCTCCTCCGTGTACCACGGCACGCACTGCGTTTGGTGCAAGCTGCTGGGCACCGATATGAATAACCACGTGAGATCGAGCGCGGCCATCCCCTACCTGCACCCCGAACCCGCCTACCTCGCGTTCAATCAGGACGCGTCCACGCGCGAGGGCAGGCGCCGCTGGCTCGTCATCGACGCCCACGAGCCGCGCAGCAAGCGCTCACCAATGCAGGAGCTGAAGACGTACGCGAAGCACTACGACTATAAGTACAATTTCAACCGTGGGGTGGAGTTGTCCACCGGCGGGAGTAACGCGTCAACCGAAGATAACGTGGAGAACTCGCTCAAGTGGCTGACCCGTGAGCGGTCAAAAACCCTGATGCTGACACTGCTCTCCCCGGCGGACGACCATCAGCGGGTATTTGACACCCTTCAATCCGCTACCGATCACTTGGATGCCAGTGTGCCTCTGTGGATATTTCTTGACCACGGTCACGAGCACAGGTCGGTGCCCGTTGGCCTGAAGTACAAGTTTTCGTACGCCCCCTCCGGGCGGCCAGAGATGTCGCGAACCGTAGGTGGCATGTCGTTCGGGTGTACCACGCTGGTATGGTACCTCGAGCCCTCCCCACTGAGAAGGAAGCCGTATGTGGAGGCCGAAAGAACGGCAATGCAGCAAGTCCTTTACCAGATACTGATTGATACGCCGGGGCACGCCTCCGTGGCGGACGTGTTGGACAAGAGCCGGCAGGTTCTGTCCCCCCTTGGGGTGCAGCCTGTCCTGGAATCCAATCATGTGGTCAACGTCGACAGCCTTTTCTTCGGGTTCCCCGCCCCACAAGGGGGGGGGTTGTACTGCATCTCGTGACGGGCTGGTGAGAAGCGTGGTGGTCGAGGTCTAAAAGGGTAAAAGTGTGTGTACCCCCACCGAGAGTCGAACTCGGAATCTCCTTCTTAGAAGGAAGGAGCCTTATCCATTTGGCCATAGGGGCCCACAACAGGTGCTAACCGACGCCCCTGGTATTGACCACAGACAAGTCCGCACCCTCAAGCATCGTACTTGATGCGTTTATGTTTTTACCAGCACCCTCAGCGGCGTCATTACTCATGATGGGTTTGTGTCGTGGTGTACCATGGTAAGAGGCAGCGTATTCGGTTCCCTTGTTCCCGGGTCGAAGCGACCGAGCAAGTCCCGCGCCTTTCCCAGCATGTTGATGGCAATCATGCGGTCGCTGGTGTTGCTTAAAAAAGCGTTGTCCCGCGTCAGTTCCAATTCAATGTGAATGGAGTGGACTTTGCACGCATCCTCGGTAGTGGTTCCCGCCCCCACCTTGGAGAAGTCGTACCTCCACGGACCGTCTGCGAACGAGACGCGCGTCACCACGCGCACCAGGCTCGGCGGCACGACCCCCTGGTACGGGGCGGCTGGGTTCTCACCCTTCAGCCCGAACCTGAGGCCGTAAGGCCGAATCGCGCACTGAGCGTCGACAGGGTCCTCCTCCCGCACGATGCGCACAAAGTGCGACGCTCCGTTCGGCAGGTATGTGCCCCGCAGACCACCGTCAAAGTACATATGCCTGAAGTTCGCGACGTCCGGCTTCACGCTCCACTGCCGTACACTCTCCTCGTCAGTCATGGCCTTGTAGAGGGCTGTGGAGTACTCGAAGTCCACGCCGGGGACGAACGTGCCGGTGGCCGAGCGCGTACCTAGCCTCACCTCCAACTCGACGTGAGGCGAGGAGCGGTACCTCTGCACGAGCGCGGTCAGCCGGGTCACGATTTCGGCATCCTCCTCTAGCTCCATGGTGAGTGTAGTGACGCGGGGGTGATCCGGTCGGGGGATATGCAGTATAACTTGAACTTTAACGTATACTCATACAATACAACAGCTAAACTGCGTTCGTACAGTATAGGAAAACGCGCACCATGACGACGTCGACGTCGAGACTGGCTGCTACGCTTATGACGGAGGGAGTTGTGGTTGTCGACACAGGCATCACTCATCTCGATGTCGAGCGTAACCGAATGCTGCAAACGATGCGACACTTTCCCGAGTACAGGCCACATTTCAACCACCGTCGGTACAAGTGGTCGCACTCATACCGTGACCGCAAGACGAAGGAAATGATGACGTCTGTGAAGTCCCCACTCCCGCAATGGGTTGGCGGGGGATTCTCGGCCTTAGGAAACCCTGCATCGTTTCACAATCCTTTCGTTCGTGACGTTAGGGAACGATGTATGGCTGCGGCAATTCCGGTATTCAAACACCTGCTGAAACGCTCCGTGCGATCGGACCCAACGCGAAAAGCGTACAATCTGGAACAAGTGATGGATAGGATGCTATTCCGGCCCAGAGGCGAGAAAGCTACAAAAGAAGCATGGCATCGGGATACCACGCCCTCGGCACACACGGACGACATGACGTTTGGCGGATGGATCAACCTGGACGACGAGAGTCAGACATTCTCTTGCGCACCCAGAACTCACAAACTCTTCTGCGGACAGACCGACCAAAGTGGGTTCTCCAAACTGGGAGCGGAGGAAGCGAAGCAGTACAGCGAGATCAAGACATCCATATCGATTCCCCCCGGTCACCTCATGATTTTTTTTGAAAATCTGATTCACGAGGTGTGTGCAGTGAAAAAAACGTACGATATATACAGGGTGTTTACGGGGTGGAGACTGACAAAATCCAACGAGCCTTTGCACGGTAGCGCCATGCAGCGCGCGCGCATGGACTCACAAGCGGTAATGCCGCTAAAGAGCAACCAAAACCCACGTATGTGGCCCAAGCTTTGGTTAGTGAACTTCTGGGATAGACTCGTGAAGTGGTCCCAAGCCACATTCAAGGATAGTGTGCTCGTCCCCACCACCCGCAAAGGCCAGGAGGAAAGAGTCGTGCCCGCAGTGCTAGAGTCCCTCAGGGTCATGGATCTGCCTATGTACCCGGCATACAAGAGTAGAGAGAGGGTAATGTACTGGCCAATGTCCTCGTGGAGCCTGATGAATGCCAAAACCGGAAGACGGACGCGGTACACACTTCGCGATGAGTAAGGTGACGTCTAGCAGATGTGCAACCCGCAGTTCCCCGACATTGTCGAGCCTGCGCTTCAGATGCACACGGAAGGGGATGTGTCTGCTCGTCGATCGGGTGCATTCCTGCCGTCCACGTATAGGGTGCAGCAGCCCACTTGCCGCAATAAAAGTGGCATTGACCTCATGCAAGAAAGTGTACGTACACGTAATGACGGAAACGGACCAAGTTTTACTCATCGTCACACTTGTGGTCGTGGTGGTGGCCGTGGTGGTGCTGATTGCCCTCCTATGGATGAGCTACAGGAAGCGTTACGCCCAGCAGCAGCACAAGTTACGGTAGGTCCGCGTACTCGGGGGGCACCATGATGCAATCCACCCTCGATGACATGACGCTGTAGATGGTCTTCATCTTCATGGTCTTGGTGTGCATCTTGGCTATGACGGCCGAGCACCCCCCCCTCGGGATCTCCTGCAGGTTGCTTTCAACGTCCAGGCGCTGGCGAATCAGTTGCATCAAGTCCTCCATCACGCCGTTCATCCACTTCAGGATCAGCAACAGCCGCCGCGTGTCGCACTTCATGCTTTCCCTGATCCAGTCGGTGTCCTCCTCGTCCAGCACGCTCCGGCTCATGGAGAGGATGGAGGTCTTCTGCTGTATGGCGTGCTCAGCGTCGGTTGCCGAGTTAAGGGCGCTGTCCACGTACTCGTGGAGCTTTTCCATCCCCCTGGACGCCTGCACGATGCTGTTGATGTTGATGGGGGCAGTGACGTACTCGAGACCCTTCAAGTCCTCCTCCCCCGCAGGAATGCTCTCCATGAACCGCCTGACCCCCTTGCTCGCCATGGCAGGCACCATCTTGCGAAGCATGTCCGCCTGGGGCAGCATACCAATTTCCGAGTCCGTGACCACGCCCGCGGCCTGCCGGCTCACCGTCCGTGGCGTCATGGGCGAGGGTTTTGTTGTCGTCTGATCTTTGGACTCCCCCTCGTCAGCATCCATGATGCGCTGCCGCACCATATCGCGCAGGTCCATGATTCTCGTGCGGTGCACCTCGTCTGCCGACATACCGAACAGGTTGACTGCGGCAATCTCCACGTCAACGTCGCGCGTAAACCCGTGAGGGTTACCTTCATCCGACATTGTGCTCCCGGGTCCGCTTCCGTTTCTCTTTACCTGGTGTGCACCTGGCTACAGGCAATAGTCGCACACGAGACGCAGGCCAATTGGGTCGCAAACATTACAACACGTCTTGGGTTGTGGAAGTCGGTGGTCTATGTGATACTTGATGATGTTCTTGTCCACGAAGTGGTTACGCATCAAGTAGTGGATGGTAGCCGGCAGCATGCGACTCAACCGCGCGTTTTTTTGGCTGTGGAGGACCTCCCTCTCCGTAAAGCATCTTCTGCAGTTCATTGTAACTTGCACGCCTGCATGGTCGCAACGCACTTCCCGTTCTTCGGTGTACGCGTCAACCTGTGCCTGATCGTAGTACCCGTGCGGGCAACAGTGGATGACTGTCCAGCGCTGCATGCCCCCCCTGTCACCGCAGGCATGACAGAAATTGTGAATCCCCCCGCCCCCTCCCGCGTTCGCCGTAAGGCACTCGTCCTCAGGGTAATCAATTTCCCTTGACTCGGGGTCAGATTCCCAGCACTCGTTCTCCTCCTCTTCGCCCACGTCACACTCCCGCCATGCAGGATAGACCGCGGGCTCCAAGCGTATGGGCATCACACACCGTCGCATTGTGTGTTGTCGTTTACTGTGACGATGTTTGTACGATGCGTTGGGGCATATGTGACTTTACCAATCACCGTACTTATTTTGAGTGCGAACGTTTATGGATGGAAGCGCTCCACCACCTGCTGCCTGCAGCGATTCAGGCCGTGGACCTCGACATACTCTACTTGCGGCAGGAACCCGTAGCCCACCGTGTCGTGAACGTACACGTGCTGCAGGCGGCATATTGCCCCGTTCAATTGCACGTACGCGTTCGTGACGTCACCCTCCAGACGAACGCGAAGGTGGACGTTGGGCAGCTGGGCCATGGAGACTATGAGGTACTTTGCGTGCGAGGAGAGTACCCGCAGACCATAGCCGCGTCTGTCCATCATCCCAAACTCGTCGCGGTCGTGTGTGCGGCCCCGGGCGCGCGCCCGCTTCTTGTAGGACGGGTCCAGATCAAGCCAGTAACTGTCAACGTCCGACAGGCGACCGTCTTTGGGGGCGGCCTCCAGCACCACCACGTTGCCATTCTTGTTCCGCACGATGACGGCGAACACGTGAGGCCTCTGCCTGAATATGTGGGGGACCGCCTCCCGACCGCTCACATTCGGCGGATGAAAGGATGAGGTTGTGAAACTCTTGGCGGACATCGTTGCGCCTCCCTGTTTTTTGTATATACTATGATATAGTTGCAGCTTGGTGCCGAACTAGGAACGCACACTTGCGCCGTGTTGGGCGTAATCGACTACAAGTGCGATAGGGTCACGAAGCAGTTCACGAACTTCAATCAGCATCACATGATATGCACCGAATGACGAGAAACCCATGGTGACCTTGAGATTTATGGTTTACTGCAGCGCCAAACACGTGGTGAGTTGAACAATTTCCGAGTACAGATATCGTGAACGTCCGCGGATGTTGTACCCTCAATGGCATTCAATTTGCCGAGCACAAAGAAACACACAATGACCTTCAGAAAAGTCACGCTTATATTGCTGAACGGATTTCTGTCTCTGTCTCTGATTGTTTGCAAATGACCACCCTCACCGAGCAGTACGTGCGTAGTATGGTTCACGTTCACGCGTCCCACAGGCACCCCCTCCCCCCGTTGTACTGGAAGTTGGCGAAACAGATCCAGGTCAACATGGAGATAATCATGAGTCCGCACTTCCTCGAGTCTCCGCTGAGGGGGGGTGTCGCAGGCCTTGCGGACATTGCCTGCGTGCTCGGCCCCCTCAGCGTCCCACCCGCCGACAACGACAAGCAGCGGTGTCTGGGGCGACCCTCCGCGTAACGGTTACATTCGTAAATATTCGAGCTTGTACCCACGTACGTCCTCCAGTACTGCAGCGTACACGAACCCACCCACGACCTCCATGTCCGAGGAGGCAGCGTGGAAGGCGCAATGGGACTCGTGGATATCCAAAGAGCCGTGCAAGGGGGAACCGCCCGAAGCGGAGGTGGTGGGGGTGCAGTTCGGCGTCATGTCGTCTGAGGAGATTGCCGCGCAGAGTGCCGTGGAGGTGACGGTGCCGGTGACATGTAAGACGGGGGTCGTGCAGCGCAACGGTGTTACGGACCCGCGGTTGGGCACGACACACCGGTCGATGCTCTGCAGCACCTGCGGGTGCGATCACATTCACTGCGTAACCGGGCACAGCGGGCACATATCCTTGTCCATGCCGGTTCCCAACGGTGAGTACCTCGCCGTCATTCAAAAGGTGCTGGAGTCCGTCTGCTTCAACTGCTCCCGGCTGCTCATACCGAAAGACTCCCCGTCGTACGGGGACGTTACGCGGATCACGTCCAGCAAGGACCGACTCAAGCGCATCAACGTTACGAGCAGGCGCCGGGAGTTCTGCGAAATGATGTATGATACCAAGAGGCGCCGGAAGTTGCAGCGAAGGATGAAGCGCGGGGGAACCACGATGCGGGAGGAGGAGGAGGCGCTGGGGGGGGAGGACGCGAAGAGACGGGCGAGGGGGGAGGACATCCCGGGTGAACAGGACACCTCCACCATGACGGTGGAGGAGATTTTGGCTCTGAGCCGGGGGTGCGGGTACCGGCAGCCCACGTGGGTGCGCGAGGATGGGCTACTTCTCCGCCCCGTCTTTGAAATCGGGGAGGAGGACCGCGAGCGCTACGAGCGCGATGTCACCCTGTCCTCGGCCGTGGGCCTGGTCCTCGGCTCCGATTCAACGGAGGGCTGCGAGTCCCCCCTGCGCATTCTGTGCGGGTGGCTCCCCACGCACGAGCTGGCCCACCTCTGCGCCACTCTGGCCCGCCGCATGCAGGACACGGCCGGGGCCGTTGAGCGCCTAAAACACATGGTGCCGCAGCACGTGGGCGCGACCGTGGGGCAGTTCCTCGGGGAGGGGGTGGGTCCGTACATGTACAAGCCGCGCTACCGCGCGCCGAGAGCCACCCCGCGTGATTTTGTGCGCATCCTGGAAAACATTTCCGAGGGGGACGTCGTGCTGCTGGGCATGCACTGCACGCACTCCCCCCCCGTCAACCTCGTGTGGCAGAACTTCTACGTCCCCCCCGTCAACATTCGCCCGAGTAAGATCGGGCGCAGCGGCAACAACCGGTGCACCAATGAGGACGACCTGACCCGCCGCCTGAAGACCATTGAGAGGATGAACGTTAACCTTGCGCAGGTCATGGCCAAGGCGACCAGCTGCCAGGGCGCCGGTGGCCCCAACATTGCAAAGTACTCGTACAGGGGCGTCGTCTTTAACACGATGGACGATGCCTTCTCACACGACTTTGGGGCCGCGGGGGGTGCCGAGGGCGCCGCGGGCCGCAAGCCCCGCAAGAAAAAGTACGCCGCCAACAGCCCGTACGGCTGCTACGACAAGCTGTACCGGCAGGTCCTCTCGTACCAGAACTGCATGCTGAAGGGGAAGAACGAGACGCAGTACGGGAAGGAGAAGAAGTCGGTGAGGTGCCGCTTCCGCGGGCAAAAACACAACCGCGTGCGCGGTGATGTGATGGGGAAGCGCATGGACTACGTGTGCCGCACGGTGATCACCCCCTGCATCAACATGCACATTCACGACGTGGGCGTGCCGGAGTGGGTGTGCATGAAGCTGAGTTTCCCGGAGGTGGTGCAGAGCTACAACGTCGCGTGGCTGACGGGGCTGGTCCGCCGCGGGCCTCACCGCTACCCCGGGGCCAACACGGTGGAGTACCCCGACGGGCGCGTGGACAGGCTGGACGGTGAGGGCAGGCACGCCCTCGAACTGCGGCCGGGCATGGTCGTCCGCCGCCACCTGGTCACGGGCGACGACGTGCTGATGAACCGGCAACCCTCCCTGCACAAGTCCTCCATCATGGCCCACAAGGTCAAAGTCTTCACGGGCAAGCGCACCAGTACCCTGCAGCTCCACCTGGCCGTCACCAAGGCCTACAACGCTGACTACGACGGCGACGAAATGAACATGTTGGCGCTGCAGACGCAGGACGCCCGCGCCGAGGCCCGCGAAATTATGCTGGTCGACCACAACATCCTGAAGGACGACCGGCCCATCGTGTGCTTTGTGCAAAACTCCGTCGTCGCGGCCTACATTCTGACCGACGCTGACACCGTGGTGAGGGACGACCATGCCGCCCAAATGCTTTTCCAGCACTGCCACCACACGGACCGCCTGCGGTCGGTGGAGCCGCTGCACCGGAGGGGGTCGCACGCGTACTACAGCGGCCGGCAGGTCTTCTCCGCCACCCTCCCGTGCGACCTGTTCATGAGCGCCGGGGGGGTCACCGTCCGTGGGGGACGCATCACCCGCGGGCAGTGGGGCGACGCGTCCCTCAACGGCAATGGGGGCCTCGTACACACCATGGTGCGCGACTACGGCAACGGGTTTACGGCGGACTTCCTGACGGGCACCTACATGATGCTCTCCTACTACAGCACGAGCGTGCAGGGGTTCACCGTGGCCATCGACGACTGCCACGTGCCGTCCTCCGTCCTCGGCACGGCCGAGATGGCCGCGCGCGCCCGCGCGTACTTTGTCAGCCACCGCGACCACGAGGCGGGGGCGGTGGGCGCCCCCGGCGATCGCAAGCAGGTGACGGAGCAGAACATGTGCATGGTGGTCGATAGGATGCGAGACGTGCTGACGCAGCGGGCCGTCTCGTACTTTGATTCCAGCACACGCTCCACGGGCGCGCGCAACGGGCTCCGCGACCTCATTGACTCGGGGGCCAAGGGGAACGCCACCAACTTTGGACAGTCTGCCGGGTGCATTGGCCAGCAGCGCAACCACCTGTCCCGCAGGTTCTCCCAGCCCACCTGCCACCACCTTGAGGGGGACTCTGTCGACCCCATGTCCGCCCACGGAATGATCACCAACAGCTTCATGTCCGGCATGAACCCGCTGGAGGAGTTCTTTCACCTCTGCGCCAGCCGGGGGGGGCTGGTCGACACGTCCGTCAAGACGGCACAGACGGGGTACATGCACAGGAGAATCACAAAGTCCATGGAGGACATGGTGGTCGACGTGGCCGGCCGCGTCGTCAACTCCTCGCGGGAGATCATTCAGCGCCGGTACGGTGGTGACGGCTTCCTGTCCACCTCCCTGGAGCGCGGAAGTCTGGCGGCCCTGTTCCCCGCTGCCGAGGACTGGAGGCAGCAGCACCGGGGGCTGCGACCCGAGGCCGCGGCCGCCATGGAGCGCACAAGGGATGAGGTTCTCGCCACGCTTGTCCGCGAACAGGACCCCGACCGATACCTTACCGTCTACACGCCCGCCCACGTGCCGCGGTGCATGGACCGCGCCGGCCACGCCCACCCAGTGCCCAGCACGGCGGTCGGGGGGCCAATCGCGCCCCAGCGGATACGGACATGGCTGCGTGGCCTCTGGGCGGACGGGGTGGGGGAGGCGTGCGAAAACAACCCCAAGCTGCGGCTGTACTTTATGCACCACCTGAACACACAAGCCCTGGCCAGGTGGCCGGCCACGGAGGAGAGGCTGGTCACCCTCAGGCGCATGCTGCTGCGACGCGTGAGAGAGGCGGTCACGCCCCACGGCGAGATGGTGGGGGAGGGCGCCGCGCAGTCCATTGGCGAGCCCCTCACGCAAATGACGCTTGACAGCTTTCATGAGTCGGGGAAGATGAACGCGCTGACGTCGGGCGTGCCGCGTGTGCGCGAGATTATCAACGCCTCGGAGAAGCTGTCCACGCCCTCCATGCAGATTCACTTCGCCGACCGGGGCGTGACGGAGGAGGTCGCACAGCGCCTGGGGGCCTCCCTGGTGCAGCGGTACGTAAGCGAGTACGTTAGGGCGCACGCGATGAACCCCCCGAGGTCGCGGTACAGGGCGCGCCTGGAAACCTTTGAGGAGGCGACGGTCATGTTGTATCCCACCATCCACCAGGACGAGTCCGACGGCTACACGGACCACGTGACGCTTGCGACCTCCGGTGACGGCATGCGCGGACGGGACGCGTCTGTCCCCGTGGGGGAGCTCAGCGACGGGGAGGAGGAGGGGGAGGAGGAGGAGGAGGGGGACGAGGAGGAGGAGGGGGATGACGAGGACGAGGGGGATGACGAGGACGTGAGGGTGGAGGAGAACGTGGGGGGCAGTGACGACGGGGAGGAGACGGGGGGGGGAGATTCTGATGCCGAGGGCAGCGACGAAGAGTGGCCCATCGAGGATCGGGCAGTCGGGGGGGGGTGCGCCCACGACAACACGGGGGTGAAGCCCAGCGTGTTTCAGGAGGACAATCAGCACTTTTTGCTGATCATTGAGCTGTCACACGACATGCCCGTCGCTATTGAAGAGGTGACCGTGCGCTGCAAGCGGTACTTTAACATCGACAGCCTAGGGTGGGCGTTTGGCGCCGACGACGACGGCTCGTGGCTTGCGGTGGCGGGGGCGGTGCACGACGAGGGGCTGTTCAAGTGGATCACGGGGCAGGGGATGCACGCATTCGATTTGAACCTTGTGGAGGACTTGATTGTGGAGCATCTGGGGAACTGCACGGCCCACGGTACCCGCGGCATCACCAACTACTTTGTACTCCCGTCCACCTACGCGCACGTGGACGAGGGTGCGGGGACGGTGGAGTGGAGGGAGTGCTACAAAGTGGTAACGCAGGGAACCAACCTAAGGCAGGTGCTGCAGCTTGACTGGGTCGACGTCTCCGCGACGTCCAGCAACGACATCCTTGAGGTCGAACGCCTCCTTGGGATCGACGCGGCCAAGTTCACCATTCACAAAGAAATGACAGACGTTATGGCTGCCAGCGGCGCGACGGTGCACTCCCGCCACATTTCTCTGCTGGCGGCACGCATGACTCACAGGGGCTCCGTGGTGTCTACCACCTACTCGGGAATATGCCTGCCCGGTACCAGCGTTATGCGCAACGCGTCCTTCGAACATGCCATCGAGACGTTTTTGGGCGGGGCCCTACGGGGGGACTATGACAGCGTGACGGGTGTGACTGAGTGCGTCATGATGAACAGACTGCTGCAGGGGGGGACGGGGGTGGTCAACGTCCGGTCACAACCCGTGGTACAGGAGGCGGCGGTGGCGAGCGCCTTCAGGCGTCGGGCGGCATCAAAGGCGTGGGAAATTGTCCCCGCAGACCACAGGTGGCTGGATACCCTCATGAAGCCCGCCAACATCGCGGACTCAGGTTCCGCGGGGGGGGGAGTCGCCGGCAAGGTTGTGGGTCAGGGCACCACGTCGGCGAGCAGACGGCGGAAGCGTGCATTGCAAGGGTTGCGGGACGCAGGCTGCGCGGAGGAGTCCCCGACGAAGAGGAGGCGACAGAAAACGGAGGAGGAGGCACCCGCCCCCAGCGCGCACATTCAGAACGCCCTCATGAAAATGTCAAGGAGGGTGGTGCCCCGACTACCCTTGTTCAAGTGTGGTTCGCTGTTTGTCCCCTACCACCTCAACAGCTTGGTGTCCCCGCAACATTTCAAGTTTGGCCCCGTGTTTGTACCGTTTGCGGTGACTAAATGAGGGCGTGGGTGATGTCCACCCTGTACGGGTCGTACCTCGGGTGGAGGGGGTGCATGTCGTTGAAACGCTCCTGAAAATCGTCTGCGGGCAACGGGCCCCCTGTGGGGGTCTCTGCGTGTGCCCCCCCCGCGACGTTCGCGGCAGGGTCTCCACTTCTCACGGCTACGTGCACCTTTGAATGCGGGTGGGGATGTGCGGGGTGGTAGCGCACAGGGGAACCCGCCTTGAGGAGCTTCCGTGCAAAGAACTTTCGCTGCAGCACCAGTCCGTTATTGATAGCACGCTTTCGGGCGCTCTTGCTGAGTCCTCGTGTGTACCAGACATGCATGGTGTTCTTGCCGAACCTCACAATGACGCCCGCGTTCTTGCGCGTGGACTGCCTCATGGACATTTGGTCGGCCTTCCTTTCGATGTGTAGGGTTGTGGCGTACGCACCTCGGCGATGCCTCACCACTGCAGAAGGCCTACAGATAAATCCGTGAGACCTAATAGTCACGTTCGCAAGGTCGCGAGCGGAGGGATGCACGCTTGACATGACCGTCAGAATGTAGCGGCCATTGTGTACGTAGACTGGGGTGGGACTCGCCACCGTAGGCAGATACATTGGTACACCATCGTGCTTGGACGGGGCGATGTAATACTGTATCCCGGTGAGAGGAGGGTGCACCATGGTTTTTTTGGTGAAATGCATGATAATTATTATGTCATGCTTATATCATGGTGGTGATGAGGCGAGGTTGTGGAGGTTACTCCTCTGACTTGGACTCCTTGGACTCTTGCGGGTCTTCGCCCTCGCGCTCTTCCGTGTCCTCGATCGCAAAGTACTGATTCGCCTGCGACGTGCCGCCTACGATTTTGCTGGCAATTTTGGCCGCGCACTTCTGCACAAAGGCGCGAACGCCGAGGTACTCCGCGGTGCTCATCATCAGTAGGACGGACATGCCTGTCAGCTGCCCAAACAGCTCACGCTCGAAGTCGTCCAGAAACCCCTCCTCACACTTGGGGAGAGGCTCGGGGATCTTCAGCATATCGACCTGGGTGACGTGCTCCATCCAGCTGACGATAATCTGGACGTGCTCAGGGTTGATGTCACTCTTGAGCACGGGGAACTGTGTGGTCTCTGGGTTGTCTTCCAGCTCCGCAGCGATGAGTGCGGACTTCATGGCCGCTGCCCACGTGATCTTAACGATGTGGTCGTTGATGACGATGTCGATCGTGTGGTCATGGCCATCATCACTTCCCAATAGCCCCTCCTCAGGGGCCCCGTAAGCCCCCTCATTCATCTCAACAAATGAATTCTATGTTTGCGAAATCGATAATTTGATGACACCGAGATCTGTGGAAATTGTTTCGGCCCTTGGATTGGAAAATTGTTGAGCTCGCCACGAGTTTGGCGCTGCAGTAAACCATAAAATCTGAAGGTCATTGTGGGTTTATCGTCACCCAGCGTGACTTT
>Ga0136599_1000141_pt1 | contig 22721 bp, 19 predicted proteins | sample AntRauMFilla2697_FD_104635 | JGI IMG/M metagenome (GOLD analysis project Ga0136599, IMG submission 104635) | Saline lake microbial communities from Rauer Islands, Antarctica - Metagenome Filla 2 #697 | ecosystem: Environmental > Aquatic > Non-marine Saline and Alkaline > Saline | place... | reverse complement strand
TGATCAACCCGCGGCGACAGGTTGATGTAATGCGTCACGTGCGCGGGGCTGAAACGGCGGCGCGGCTTACCCCCGCCCTCAGCCCCAGACGCCTGCGCAAGCATGTCCGCGATGGTGATGGTCGCGCCCTTTACTTCATCGGCTACTTCATCTGCGCCAGCGCTGGCAGGAACGCCCGCCTGCTTCAACGCAATCACAGCGCGACTCACCGAGAGGTGGGCTTCACCCAGGGACGCAGTCAACGCCCCAACAACCCGCGCCTTACCCGCTTTCAACGACGCATCCGCTTTCAACAACCCCGTGACCGCTTCTCGCGCCGCCGGAAGCGCGGCGTCAACCGTAGCGCGCTGTTCACCCTCCCGCGCCTTGAGGGGCTTCACCCCCGCCTCAACCTCCGCCGCCGTGCGCTTGGCCTTACCAGCCGGGCGAGTGCTCTTACTCTCAGTCTTCGTGTTCATGACGTGATCTCCTTTCGTGTGTGGACAGCGGTAGGTCCGTGCCCACGAGATCAACTCTACGGCCATATGGCCTAGGTGTCAAGCATGGGGCCAAGGTGTCAAGTTCGCACCACCCACCACGATTTAGCACCACTAAAACACCCCCCCCCCACCCCCCAAACAACAAAAGGAACCGCACACACACGAACGCATACCACCTTGGTGGATTTCTGTGGTTTGAACACGTTTCGGGGTTCCTGGTGTGGGTTGGGGTGGTGGGTTCACCAGTGTGTGGGGGTGGGTGATTTGTGGTTGGGTGGAGACCTCCCGATGTTTCCCACACGCTTGTTGAGCGTGGACAACCGTCCCGTCTGGCCTGCCATATTGTGTCCCTGGCTTGGGCACCCCGATTGTTCGCCTCTCGGTGGTGTGAAGGCCGCACCATTGTTGCTGCAGTGTCGATCTCTGAGCTTGGTGGCCGGGTCCCAACCGGCATGGGGGTGTAACCCCTCTAACGGGCCTGCGCCGGGGACTGACCGTGCGACCACCTATCCGTAACACTGTCAGGTGGACGACCTGTGTGTTTCGTGGTGATGTGACCACCATACCTTCCACTGGTGGTGTGTGGTGGCGACACGCTGGGGGAAAAGTGTGGTGTGGGGGAAACGTTGGTGGGGGTGGTATGTGGGGTGGGGGGACCAATGTTGCGGGGTGCCTGATATTGTGGTGTCAACAACAGAGAGGGAGGCCATCGTGGCTAGACCATCATTGGGGAAGTCAGGACGTACCGTGTCGGCGTCCACGAAGATCACCCAAAGAGAGCAAGAGGCCCTGATCGAGAAGTACGGGTCGCTGTACAAGGCTGTGAGGCGTGGTGTTGAGCTGGCTTTGGGTGAAGCAACCGCGACCACGTTGGACGGCCGCACCGTCAACGGGCTTGACGGGTTTGAGGCGGAGCAGTCGGGCCCAGACACCATTCGGGGCCACCGGCTGCAAGATGTCGTTGTTGACGAGGCTGAAGGCTTCCACAAGAAAACCGAAGGCTCGTGGACTGAAACCCCAACGGTTTACACCGAAGAGGACGACCAGTACCCCACCCATGACGAGATTGACGAGCAACGCCGGCAAGAAGCACGCGAACGACTCAAGCAACTGTCTGAACCCCAGGAGGAACCAATGTCCGAAGACAACGAAACGCTCACCGGTGTCGTCCACCCCCCCGAGGAAGACACGACCCCACCGGTGGAGGGGGAAGCTGAAGAACCCAAGCGGGTGCCTGATGAGGACTGGGAAGAGGACTTCGCGTCGAACAGCCCCACCACTCAGGGCATCCCGCAACCTGACTTCACCCCACCGCCACATGTGCACGTCAAGGATCACGTGAAGCGCAAGGTCATGGTGAAGGGCCAGATGAAAAAGATTTGGGCGTGCTCCTGCGGTGAAGTGATCTCCTGATGTTGAGTGTGGGCATGCACGTGGGCAGGGGGCTCGCCCCGGACAAAAGAATCGAGCAGCTGTGCTCGTGCCCGAAAGAACCATGCGGGCTGGTAGACGAGGACAAGGCTGACCAGCAGTGTCAGCAGCACCAACCGCATCAGACGATGCGGCAGCTGCACGCTCCAGAGGAGTGCCCTGGTGTTTCCTGACGCGATCAGGCACATGCTGGTGCCAGTGGATTCGGTGGAGCCGCATGAGCAGAACCCCAATGAGGGTGATGTGGATGCGATTGTTGAGTCAATCCAGGTCAACGGCTTCCATGGGGTGATTGTTGCCCAGAAGTCGACCCGCAAGATCATCGTCGGCAACCACCGGTGGTATGCGCTGAAACAGATCGGTGTGGTACAGGCGCCCGTGATGTTCGTAGACAAGAACGACGAAGAGTCAGTGCGGGTCATGTTGGCGGACAACCAAACGTCAGCACGATCCCGACGTAACTCTGACGACCTGTCTGCGTTGCTGTCTGCACTGCAGGACACCGAGTTGAAGTTGTTGGGCACAGGTTACAGCGAAGCAGACCACCTGCAGCTGCTGGGTGACCTCGACAAGCTCGAATCACAGAGCATGAACGAGCTCTTGTCCAACGATCCAGTGTTGAACCCGCCGGCAGTGGTTAATGTGACCGGTTTCCTCAACGACGATGGCTCCACGGACACGTTTCATGCGGATGACATCAATGATGTGCTGATTCGTTTGGCAGACTTGGGCTATAAAGCCAGGAAGGGGTGACCATGAGCGAGTCAACGGACATGACTGTGCCAGACATGCTGGATGAGACTGCGAAACGGCAACTGTCGGCCGTAGCTTTGCGTGTCTCGGGAGCTAACTACGGTGAAATCGCCCGGACGTTGGGGTTCTCTACCCCGCAAGCGGCAAAGAGCGCGATCCTTGACGCGTTGTCGAACTCTGCCACTGAAGCTGAGATTGGGCAGGTACGGAATCTCAACGAACGCCGACTCAACAAACTCCTACTGAGCTGTTGGGCAAAAGCGACTGATGCTGACGACGAAGAACACTTGCAGTACGTGAGAATGGCGTTGGCAATTATTGACCGCCACTCCAAGCTGATGGGTGCCGATGCCCCCTCACAGATGGTCGTGCACACCCCAGACCAGAAGGAACTGGTGGATTGGGTCAGCCAGATGGCGAACCAGGTCACAGCCGATGGTGTGGCACGGGAAGCGGACATCATTGATGCGGAGATTGAGGAAGAAGGGGAGAAGTTGGATGACGGGGAAACCTAAATGGCATGATGTCGCCATGGAACGCGTCCATGATTCCCTGAATGCGCGCCGTTCGCAGCACAAGGCCCCGAAGAAAGCGAAATGGGGGCACGACATCACACTGAGGTCAACGAAAGATTTCATGGCGTTGGCTCACGAGGCCGCAGAGCTGCATGACATCACTGTTGGGGGGTTCATGCGTCGCGCTATTGCCAAGCAGATCGCCTTGACGTTGGGTATGGATGTGCGTGATGTTCTCAGCTTCAACCCGATGCCAGCAAGGTATGGGTCAAGCCGTTCCACGAGGGGCCCTGACGGTGAAGTACAACCCGATACGGGGGAAGGCTTCGGTGACTGGGCGTGGTGAACACCGAAAACGCAACTGACGGCTCCGAGTTGGGGTTCGACCCCCATGAGTACAAGCGTTGGCCGGCAGACGTGCAGGCTCAAGCGGCCTCGATGCTTGAAGACCTCACCGAAAACCCCCCAAAAGCTTGGTATTGCGCCTCGCCAGGACGGTTCTGTGACGGTAAACCCCATGCGGGGTACCCGTACAAGCATGCTCGGGCTGACCAGTGGCCCCCACCGGGTCAAGACTGGTACACGTGGGTGTTGAAGTCGGGTCGTGGCGCCGGAAAGACGCGCGCAGCGACCGAATGGGTGCGGAAGATGAGCGAGAAGGTTCCCCGTATCGCTGGTGTGGGTCGTCGCGGTGTCGACATTCGTGAAACGATGGTGGAAGGCGACTCAGGGCTGATTGCGGTGTGCGAAACCGCTCGGATCGGGCATTTGTGGGAGCCGTCGAAGAAGAAGTTCACGTTCCAAAACGGCGCAACCGTCATGTTCTACTCTGGTGAAGAACCAGACTCGTTGCGCGGCCCCCAGCACGGCTTGGCGTGGTTGGATGAGCCCGCGCACATGCCTTTGATCGAGGATTTGTGGAACAACCTTCTGTTGGGGCTGCGTTTGGGTCAAAACCCACGCATTCTCGTCACCACCACACCGCTGCCTTCTGACTGGATGAAAGCACTAGTGAAACGGGAGGATTCTAGGGTCATCACCGTCTCCACCTACGAGAACCTGGACAACTTGGCGCCAACATTCCGGGAACAGGTGCTGGAACGGTATGAAGGTACCCGTCTTGGTTTGCAGGAGCTGCACGGCGAGATCATTGCCGATGTTGAAGGTTCTCTCTGGTCGCAAGACATGATCGAATCGTCGCGCAAGAAGGATTTCGACCCGAAGAACGTGGTGTTCGACCAGATCGTTGTCGGCGTAGACCCTGCAGGGGGTTCAGGGCGCCGTAACGACGAAACCGGCATCATCGTGTGCGGCCGCATGGGTGATAAGACGAACGGCACGTATGTGGTGCTCGATGACTTCTCCGGGAAGTATACGCCCAACGAGTGGGCGTCACAGGTGGCTCGTGCGTTCAACAAGTGGAACGCCCACAAGGTGGTAGCCGAGAAGAACTTCGGCGGCGCTATGGTGGCGTCGACGCTCAGGAACTCGCAGCACAACCTGCCGCTGGAGACGCCGAGCTCACAGAAGTCGAAAGAGCTCCGCGCGGAACCTGTTGTCGCACTGTACGAGCAAAAACGTGTGATCCACGCCGGCAAGTTTTTGACCATGGAGACCCAGCAGCAGGAGTGGGTTCCTGGCTCATCGCGCAAAAGCCCCGACCGGATTGATGCGCTTGTGTTTGCCATGACCGCTCTAGCCGGCAGGGGTGGTCCGGCATCATTCAATGCCCCCAAGGGTCGATTTAGGAAATAGGAGGTAGCATCGTGGGTATGGAAACGTTCACCATCTTTCAGTGGGTCATGGTGGCAATAGTCGGTACTTTGGCGTCAGCACGGTTGGTCAGGCTGGTGTCTTTTGACGAGTACCCGCCAACTGTCTGGATGCGCAACAAGTGGGATCAGGTCACCCTCAAGGAAGATGCGGAAAGTGTGCAGAAGTATGCGGGTTGGAACAAGCTGATCCACTGTGCGTTCTGCGCGTCCTTCTATATCACTGCCGTTGTCGCCATTGCCGGGCTTGTCACTTCCTTCGGTGTTGTGTGGTGGGTGGTATGTTCGATCTTGGCGGCATCCTATGTCGCGGGCATGATCGTCGCATCGGACTGGGGGTAATCAGTGCCTCGTGTTGAAAAGCAGCTGCAGCAGAGGAGCCTCACCGCCTCCGGCCGGCAGATCAAAATGGACAGTACCGGAATCGCTGACTACCGGAACTGGAAGAAAGCGGAAGCCTGGCAGGACGAAGCCTGGCGTTTCTACGACATCATCGGCGAGTTTGAGTACGCAGCGAACTGGGTGGGCAACCTGCTGTCGCGTGCAAAGCTCGCGGTCAAGAAGGATGGCGAGCCAGTCGGCGACAACGACCCTGCTGCGCAGCTGCTGAACAACTTCTTTGGTGGGCCGGAAGGTCAGGCGCAGATGCTGCGCATGTTGGGTGTGCATCACACTGTTGCCGGCGATGCACTGATTGTGTCGTGGACTGACAGCGCCACAGGTGATGACCAGTTCGAGCTGGCTGCACCGAAGAACTTCAAGACTGCAGGTGGCGTCAAGACTGTCAACGGACGGAAAATCGAAGGCGCCCCATTCGTCGCGAAGGTCTGGAATCCTCACCCTTCCGACCCGGAGAGGTCAAACGCCCCCTCTCGCGCTGCGTTGCCGGTGTTGTCCGAGATCGAAAAACTGACAATGCATGTGGCGGCGCAGATTGATTCCAGGCTAACGACGGCCGGAATGCTGCTCCTGCCCAACGAGGCCACGTTTACGGCTGCTGGAGACAAGAACGCGAGTGACGGGTCCATTGCCCAGGGTGGTACGGATGCGTTCGCCGAAGCGTTGCAGGATGTGATGTCGACCGCCATTGGTGACCGGGGTTCCGCTGCAGCGAACGTCCCTATCATCTTCACTGCTGATGGCGAGCATCTGAAGAACATCAAGCTGCTGAAGTTCTGGAGCGAGCTTGATGCCAAGACCTTGGAGATTCGAGACGCCGCGATCCGGCGCCTCGCCTTGAGCATGGACATGCCCCCAGAAGTGTTGCTGGGCACCGGTGACTCAAACCACTGGGCCGCGTGGTCGGTCGATGAGAGCTCAATCAAGTCCCACACCGAACCCACACTGCTGCATCTGTGCGCTGCGATCACCGATGCGTGGTTGAGGCCGGCGCTGAAGCTTGATCCGAACATCGACAGCGAGAACGCATCGCGCTACGGGATTTTTGCGGACACGTCCGATCTGCGGCTGCGCCCCAACCGTTCCAAGGAGGCTGTGGAGCTGTGGGACCGTGGTGCGCTTTCCGATCAGGCACTCATTCGGGAGACGGGGTTCAACCCGAAGGACGATGTCCCCGACGACAACGAGACGAAGCGCCGTCTGCTGCGTGCCATTGCGTCCGGGTCGGCGACGCCGGAAATGGTGGCTCAGGCCGCAGAAGCCTTCGGGGTCTACTTGGAGGCGGAAGGCGAGGAGCCAAACGAGTCTCGCCCGCGCCCGTCGCTCAAGGAGCATCCAGATCAGGGCCCGCCGGATCAGGATGAAGCGGAGAAGCGCGCCGAGAGAAGGGCGCGTCAATCTGCGCTGTTGTCGGCATCAGAGCAGGTCGTGTTCCGTGCGTTGGAGCGTGCCGGCAACAAGATGGGGAACCAGCTGAAGCTCAAGGTACACAAGGATGTCGCGCCTTCTGAAGCGTACCTATTCGCCAAGGTCCCCGAGAATCAGGCTGACTTTGTGTTGGAAGGCGCGATCACGCACTTGGATCGCTTTGCTGACGACCATCATGTTGACGCAGAAACATGGACTAAGGCGGTTTACGAATACTGCTATAACCTGGTGGTGAAGCAGAAGCGCTACAGTAAGACGTCTTTGGAGCGCGTGGTGAAGAGGCTGGAGTTCACAGATGACTGAGTTGGAAACGTTCGCCGCAGAGCGCCGCAGCGTGCTTGAAAGCACTGATGACCGTCTGCGCGCAGCAGTTGAGGATGGTGTGGAAAGCCGCAACTGGGAAGCGGTAGTGGCTGCAGCCAGTGTGGTGTGGCTGGAGGTGTTCGCCGAGAACACTGAAGTTGACAGCGCGGGCTTTCTTGAGGCATTCCGCGACATCCTCGCATCGACGCTTGCGCTGGCGACTGAGGACTCGAACCCCGAAAACCAGGTTGAGCGCATCACCGCATGGGCGTCAACGTTCACCGTGAATGACGCCACCAACGCAGCGAACTCCACCCTTGGGCTGTCAAAGCAGTGGGTGACGATGCTTGATGATGACGTGCGAGAAACCCACCGTGATGTTCATGGCGCCGAGGCGCCTCTCGGTGGGACGTTTGAGATTGGTGGATTCCAACTCCACTACCCCGGTGAACCCGTTGGTCCCCCTGGGCTGTGGATCAACTGCCGGTGTGTGCTGCGCGGCATCGAAGCATCGGTAGTTGCTGCAGTCGAGGGCGAAGAGGACTCTGCTGAGGTCGATCAGGAGCCCGAGGCTGACGAGGATTTGGACGACGAGTACGCGCCGATCCCGTGCCATGGCGTCTTGGCGCCCATCGGGAAGCCCACTGGTGATGGCCGCATGTTCGCTGAGGGGTCCATCACTAACCGTGACCTGCCGCTTCCGATGAAGTGGCAGAAGGCTGAACAGCCAGGCCATGACGGTTCGGTGGTGGTGGCAACAATCCGCAACATCTTTGTCGAGGATGGGCTCATTAAGTGGGATGGGGATTTCGTGGACAGCCCGGAGTCCAACGAGGTCCTGGGGCTCGTTGCTGAGGGTGCACTCCGTGGGGTGTCTGTAGACCTTGACGACACTGAAGTGGTGGTTGAGGACCAGGACGGCAACCGATGGGAAGAGGCGTTCTTCGAGGACGAGTCGAAGAAGCAGATGCAGAAGATCACCAAGGGTCGCATCTGTGCTGCCACCATTGTGCCAGTGCCGGCTTTCGCTGAAGCGTTCATCGAGATCGGAACCCGAGAAGAAGCGATGGCGGCTGCAGCCGAATGCACTGAGTGTGGTGCTGACCGTTCAATGGCTGCAGCAGCGATTGAGCCCAACACTGCGGCAATGATCGGGTTGCTGCCCACCCCCACGGACCCGACAGTGGCCGCATCGAGTGAGCCGGCGCATCTGACTACCGTATGGCTGGGAGAGGCGTCTGATCTTGCTGACCCGGAAGCGATTCTCGCGCAGGTCGCGGAGTATGCGAAGGGGATCACGGGTCCGATTGAAGTGCCGGTGACTGAACGCGGCGATCTCGGGGACGAGGGCGCTGACGTGGTGTTCTTGGAGCCCACTGAAGCGCTCATTGCCTTGCGAGACGGTCTTCTCGCTGATTCCGTGAAGGAAGCGTTCGACAATGCCGAACAGTTTGACCAGTGGACGCCGCATGTGACGTTGGGGTACCCGGATACGCCGGCTGTTGGCGAATACGACGCTGAAGCGGTGACGTTCGACCGTATCGGCGTGTGGTTGGGGGACGACCAGTTCTCATACGCATTCGGCGGCGCACTGGCCGCATCTGCTTTTGCTCCGGGCACCAAGGATGGTCCCGGATGGATCACCAACCCCAAAGCGACGTCGCGTATTCGCCGGTATTGGACGCGCGGCAAGGGTGCCGCCAAGATTCGCTGGGGTGTGCCCGGCGATTTCAACCGCTGCCGCCGGCAGCTCGCAAAGTACATCCAGAATCCCGACTGGCTGGCAGGAACGTGTGCGAACATGCACAAGGAAGCACTAGGCTTTTGGCCCGGAGAGCACCATGCCCTTGAAGGAGGGACGACGATGAGCGACCAGGGAATCAACTTCGTGGAGTCTGAGGACTCGATCACCGCATCTGCTGCTGGTGAGCGGCCGGCCGAGTGGTTCCAGGACCCCGGCCTTGAAGCGCCGACTGCGGTGACCATCACCGATGACGGGCGCATCTTCGGCCACATTGCCACGTGGAACACATGCCACACCGGCATTGCGGATAAGTGTGTGATGGCGCCCAAGTCGATCACCAACTATGCGTACTTCCGTACCGGTGCGGTCAAGACGGACCAGGGGGAAATCCCTGTTGGGCAAATCACCATGGGTATCGGTCACGCGGCGATGAACGCCGGCGCCCGCCCTGCTGCAGCCCACTATGACAACACCGAGGCTGTGGTTGCTGATGTGGCCTCCGGTGAAGACGAATACGGTATTTGGTTCGCCGGCGCCATTCGCCCCGGTGTCAGTGAGGAGCGGATCGAGGCGCTGCGTGCGTCGTCGCTTTCGGGCGACTGGAGGAACGTGGGCGGAAATATGGAGCTCATCGCCGCGCTTGCCGTGAACACTCCGGGCTTCCCGATTCCCCGCCTTGGCCTTGCTGCCTCTGGCGAGAACATGAGCGCGCTTGTGGCGTGCGGTGTGGTGGAGCGGAGCGAAACGGAAGACATCATTCTGCCTGCAGACTTCGCAAAGAAGGTCGCAGCCGAAATCATCAGCCAGCAGGATGAGGCGCACCGGAAGGCGGCGGCAAGGGATCGCATCACTGCTGCGCGTAAGAGCGCTGCCATTGAACAGTTGACGAACTGAGAAAGGGGTTTGCCATGAAGGATTGCAACTGCGGCAAGGGCAAGAAGAAGTGAGGCTTGCACGCTTTCACTCAAGTGCTATGCTCTGAATAAGGAACGCACCCGTCGGTCGTAGACCGCGTGCCTAACTGGCCTAGCCAGACAGACACCGATACATTTACTGACCGTACAAGGAGTGCGAAATGCCTTTCAAGATTCCCGAGGACATCGACAGCCTTTCGCTGGATGAGCTCAACAAGGTGCTGGCCGAGGCACGTGCCCACGGCCGCGAACTGTCCGAAGCCGACGACTCCACTGTGGAACAGCTGGAGGAGATCGCGAACTTCATCGACAGCGCCAATGAGGCTGTCGAAACCAAGCAGGCTGAGGCTGAGAAGCGTGAGGCTGCGAAGGCGAAGTTCCAGGACCCCGAGCCGGAGCCCGAGGAGGAGCCTGCTGCGGAGACGGAGGAGCCCGCTGAGGAGTCCGCCGAAGAGCCCGCTGAGGAGCAGGCCGAGGAGCCGGCCGCTGAGGTGAAGGAGCCGGTGACCGCTTCTGCCAAGAAGAAGGGGGTCGCCGCATCGCTCGCCTCCAAGTCGACCCAGGCCGCACGGCCGGTAAAGGGCACGGCGTCCATCACTGCATCTGCCGACATTCCCGGAATCCCGACCGGCGGAAAGCTGGACGACCTGGACTCAGTGGGTGCGGCAATGCTGAAGAAGATGCAGGCCATGCCGTCGCATGGTCGCGGTCAGCGTTCCCGTGCGTCTGTGGCGAACATTGAGCTCGGTCGTACCGACGAGTTCAGCCAGGACAACCCGGAGTACCGTGGCGATGACATGAAGCTGCTGCACGAGGTGACTCGTGAGTCGCGTCTGTCCGGCGGTTCGCTGACTGCTGCCGGTTCGTGGTGTGCCCCGTCGGAGAACATGTATGGCATGTGCTCCATCGAGTCCACTGACGGCATCCTGGACCTGCCGAGCATCAACGTGACCCGTGGTGGAATCCGCTTCACTAAGGGCCCGTCGTTCCAGGACTTCTACACCCACGCCGACCTTGGCTGGCGTCTCACTGACGCCCAGGTGCAGGCCGACACGGAGAAGCCGCTGGTCGACATTGAGTGCCCGGACTTCAGTGAGAAGCTGCTGGACGCTGTGGGTCTTGGTGTGCGAGTCCCGCTGTTGACTCAGGCGTCGTACCCGGAGTTGGTGCGTCGTTGGATGGAGGGTGTGCTGATCGCCCACCAGCACAAGGTCGCTCGCGGCCTGTACAACGACATCCAGGCCGGCTCTGCGGTGCGCAACGTGGAGGGTGCAGTCACCACCTACGACGCCCTTGGTGTCCTGGAGGTGGTTGCCGCCTACGAGCGTCAGCAGTGGCGCATGAAGTTCGGCGAGACGATGGAGATTCTGGCGCCGGAGTGGTTCAAGACTGCAGTTCGCCTTGACCTGTCCCGCCGTAACGGTGTCGAGCTCCACAACGTCACCGACCAGGAGATCAACGCGTACTTCACTTCCCGCAACATGCGAGTGCAGTGGCTGTACAACGTCGGCCAGGACATCATCAACGCATCGGGCAACATTTCGCTGCCGGAGACCGCGACGATCACCATGTACCCGGCGGGCACATGGGTCAAGGGCCAGAAGGACGTGATCTCTCTGGACGCGGTGTACGACACCGAGAGCCTGAAGGTCAACACCTACACGGGCATGTTCATCGAGGAGGGCGTGTTCGTGGCGAACACCTGCTTCGACTCGGTGAAGATCAACGTTCCGGTTGCTGCCACTGGTCAGACCGGCGCTGCCGACCTGACCGAAGCGCTCGCCCAGTCCTCTTCGCTGTAATCGACACCTCCCGGTAGTGGGACCACCGCTACCGGGGGGTTACAGGAAGGAGGTGGTCTGATGGTTCAGCCCTACTACACGGTTGAAGCCCCGGACGCGGCGATGGCGCGTGGAGGTTTGCTCAACGCCGTCACGCCGGATGAGTCTGCAGGGGACAGGGTTGGCGCCGGCGTGCAGCACATGTCCTCCGTGGCTTGTGGGACCGCCTCGCCCGCACCTGGCGTGTGCAATGATGCGCTGGAGCTCGAAGAGAACGAGTCGGGCCTTCAGAAAGAGTTTGACGGCATCGACTGGGAAAACGCTCTGCCGTTCGGCATCTACAAGGGCATCGTGTGCGACATGTCTCAGGACTACACGCAGCTCGCCACCGAGGGGTTGCTGCGCGGCGAGGGTGTCGCGGTTGAGGAAGCGTTCCAGTCGCTGATTCTGAACAAGGCCGGCACCGAGGTTCTGGGGGGTGGAGCGAAATCTGTTGTGGAGGCTGTGGCTTTGCTGGAGCAGCACGCAGCAGAAGTTTACGGTGCTCTGCCGATGCTCCACGCTTCGCGCTACGGGGCGACGCATCTTGGTGCTGAGGATGTGGTGAAGGCTGACTCGAATTGGATGCTGCACACCATTCAGGGAACCCCCACTGTCAACGGTGGTGGGTACACGGAAACGGGGCCAGGCGCCGTTGGTGCCACTGCGGGCCAGTTCTGGTTGTACGCCACCGGCGCTGTCCACATTTGGCGCAGCGGCGTGATCGCCTCTGAGTCCACTGACACTGCAAAGGGCGGGAACTACGCTCTCGCCGAACGACTCTACGCCGTGACACGGGAGTGCTTCACTGCTGCCGTGCTTGTCGACACCACTGCATAAGGAAGAAGGGTAGAACAATGACCTCCTGCACCACTTACATTCGCGGTCGCCGACTCCGCGCGACCAAGCTGGACAATTGCGGTCGCCCCATTGAGGGCGACACATCGGTGGTGACCAGTCGCGGTATGGCTTCGGTCGGTATTGCCACCAATCTTCAGGAAGGCACTGAGATCACTGTGCCGAACGCCAACGGGGAAACCTTGGCGCGTGTTCCTGGGAAGCCGCAGATGCTGGGCCACACGCTGACCATCACGCTGAACCAGGTCGACCCGGAGCTGTTCACCCTCCTGACCGGCCAGGAGCTGGCCTTGGACCACGACGGCAAGGCTGTCGGCTTCACCACGGATGACACCATTTCCGTGGAGGATGTGTCGTTCGCTTTCGAGCTGTGGATGGGCGCCCCCGCCGGCGATGACTGCGATGAGGAGGGTTCCGAGGGGGCTTTCGGCTACGTGCTCTTGCCGTTTGTGCAGGGCGGTGTTCTGGGTGACCTGACCGTCGAAGACGGAGCGGTCAGCTTCACAATCAACAGCGCCTCCACGAAGACTGGCAACCGCTGGGGCGTCGGACACTATGCGGTGGTGCGTGATGGTGCCGGCGACCCGGCGTTGCTGCCGAACCCGCTGAAGAAGACGCAGCACATGCTGATCCGTTCCACGTCTGTGGCTCCGCCCATGTACCACTGTGGTGCCCGCCCGTTCCTTCCGGCCGGTGATGAGGCAATCACCGATTTCACTGCAACTGACGTTGCGCTTGAGGTGACGTTCTCGCCCACGCCGACTGGCACTGACCCATTCTGGGTGGACTTCGGCGATGGCACTTGGGACTACTCGTCCACGGGTGCTGACCTGGCGCACACCTATGAGGAGGCGGGCACCTTTACGGCGACCATGTACCGGGGCATTGCGAAGGTGGATAAGGAAGTCACCGTCACCGAGTCGTAAACTAGTGGGGTTCCCACTGAAGGAGGTTCGCGATGGTTGACGGTACCTGTTTCCCGGTCACATGGGCTGACGCGGAGTACGCCGGCAACCTTGACTCTGGTGTGAAGGCCAGGGTTGAGGACATGGCCGGGCGTGCTTTGCGGATGCTGACCGCCTACCAGGTTGGGGGCTGCCCAATCACTGTGCGGCCGTGTGCGCCCCAGTGCGCACCTGCCACATACCTGACGGCCCCAGTGTCGGGTGTGCTGCCGTGGGTGCCGTACGTGTCGAATGGGAAGTGGTTCAACGCGTGCGGCCACCGGCGGTGTGAGTGCAAGACGGTGAACGAGCTGCGGCTTCCGGGCCCTGTCTCCGAGGTGATCTCGGTGATGGAGTCCGGGGTGGCGCTGTCTGAGGACCTGTACCGGGTTGATAACGGCAACATGCTGGTGAGGACTGACGGCAAAGCATGGCCGGTGTGTCAGGACATGAACCTCAATGACGACGATGACGGGGCGCTGGCTGTCACGTATGTCCGTGGCGTGTCACCGGGGGCTGACGGTGCGTTCATTGCGGGAATCCTCGCCAAAGAGTTCGCCCTGGGTTTGCAAGACGCCCAAGAATGCCGGCTGCCGCCTTCTGTGACGTCGGTGGTGCGTCAGGGGATTACGATGGAGCTCACGCAGGGGCAGTTCCCTGGTGGTGTGACAGGGGTGCCAGAGGTTGATGCATGGGTGCAGTATTGGAACCCGTACAAGGTGAAGGCGCCGGCAGGTGTGTACAGCCCTGATGTGACGAGCCCGCGTGCGACGACGTGGAGGGCGACCAGTGGCTCCTAGCGGTTACACGGCGGAGGCGTCGATCTGGCCCATTGTGGAACGCTTGAAGGCGTGCTTCGAGAAGGAGCTGACAGCCCGCGAGCTGATGGTGAAATGCAACGTCTCTATCAAGCCGGGGGCGTTGCCGGATTTCTCTGCGGTCGACGCCGCATGGATTCGTGTCGCCAGCGTGTTTCAGACCTCCTCGTTCCCGAACCAGACGCCAGTCGGGAGGGGTGTTGCCACAGCGGAGGCGGCGCTGCTGGAATTGACGGTGCTGCGGTGCATCGAAACCCCACGCGGCGGCGTGCTGTCGGCCGAGAAAGAGACTGAAGCGTCCCGGCTGGCGTTGGCAGACAAGCAAGCAATGCTGGCTGCCATTAAGTGCTGCAAGATCAGCGAGCGCTCGCTTGGCGCATGGGTGCCGTTTGGGCCCGGCGGTGGAGTTTATGGCGGTGTGCAGGAAGTCACTGTGGGGATTGGTGAGTGATGCTGGTCACACAGGTGTCAATGGTGGTGGTGCCGAACCTTCCGGTGATGGCCGCGATGACGCAAACCCCGAACGGTTTGGTGCGTCGTTGGCAGCGAATGTTCATGCGCGAGTTGGAGGCCACGGCAGTTCAGGAAACCCACACCAGTACAAGCGGCAGCGGTCATCTTGCGAGCAACTTCTCTTTTGACTTTGCCGAGGCAGGACCCACGTCTTCCAGCTACCGGCTGCGCAACAGTGCCCACTATGCGCCGTACGTGTTTGAGGGAACTGAGGGGCCGATCACGTCGCGCAGCGGGAAAGCGATGCCGGTTGGGAAAACGCAACTCGGGGTGCCGGCTGGGGTGAACGTTGTGAATCCGCGAGGAAAGGGTGTGGTGTTCCGTAAGGCGGTGGCTGGTCAGCGGGCAAACAACATCCCAATGACCGCTGTTGACAAGGTGCTCACCCGTAGAGGGATGCTGAGAGGGTAGGCTGTGGTTGGGGGAAACCTCACCTACAACCCGATAGGAGACAAACATGGCGAAGAGAATGTTCGGTGACGCGACCAGGGCTGCGAAGCCGCGCGAAAGTAGCGAAGCCCCAGTCCCGGTCGACGTGCAAGGGAACCTCAATGGCGAGATCGTTGAGCGTGAAATCTCGATGCACGAACCGTCAGATAACCAAGCGTCAATCCTGGCGATCATCGCCGCGAAGGGCAAGCGTGCCAACGGTAGCGACGCGGCCAAGTTCATCGACTTGGTGATGCGTCTCATGACTCCAGAAGACCGGGACTTCCTGGAAGATTTGCTGATGGAAGACGGCTCTGGTTTCGAGCTGACCGACCTGATGCAGATGTTTGAGTACGCGGCGGAGGAGTGGTCCTCCCGCCCTACTGGGAGGTCGAACGACTCGTCCAAATCGCCGAACAAGGCTGGGAAGTCTTCGACGGGCGCCTCGCAGCGCAGGGCATCGACCCGCTCGACCTCAACCTCCGCCGGTTCTGCAACCTCATCTACACAACAGCGCTCGAAGCGATAGGGAGGTCCGGCAAGGAGGAGGATATCGAGAAGTTCGAGCGTGAGCTGAGGGACCCGCCAGCAGATTTGGTGGAATCCCGGCCCGACGTGGCGGAACGTGTGGTGCAGGAGGAAATGGCTTTGTTCGGCAATCTGGCTGGAAGCCAGGGTTTCGAGTAGGAGGTGAATGATGGCGTTGGGCCCTAGTGTTGGCGACGCTTACATCACCATCCACGCGGACACCAAGAAGTTCCAGGCAGACGTCTCAAAGCTGTCGACTGCCACCAAGGATTTCGTGAAGGATCTTCGCAGCTTGAGGAAGGTCACGAAGGAGGTCTCGGAAGTAACGGATCGTGCAACCGAGTCGAACAAGACGCTCCTCGATTCTCTGACGGGCACGAAGGAGGTCTCGGAAGTAACGAATCGTGCGGCCGCGTCGAACAAGACGCTCCGCGATTCTCTGACGGGCACCAAAAACGAGTCGAAGGTCACGCGCCGTTCGCTGTTTGAGCTGAACAAGCTCATGCTGCAGTTTGAGAAGCGACCCGGAATCCTTGCCGGCGGTCTCGATAAAGTCACCACCAGGCTCAAGGTCACGCGCCGTTCGCTGTTTGAGCTGAACAAGCTCATGCTGCAGTTTGAGAAGCGACCCCGAATCCTTGCCGGCGGTCTCGATAAAGTCACCACCAGGTTCACGCGCATGCGCCGTAGTGCGGCTTTGATGGAAGCGCGGCTATTGCGAATCTCAGATGGGTTCGGGCGCCTGACAGCGCGGGGCGGCGTACTTCGTCGCACACTGTCGCGCTTGAACACCCCATTTAAGGCTTTGGGGCGGTCCATCGCTACGTCGTTTAGGGGCATGGATCGGACTGTGCTGCTGGTGTTGAAGCTCATTGCCGTGGCTGCCCCCCAGATCGCAGCGTTGGGGTCGGCGTTGAGCTCAACGCTGGTGGCGATTGCGTCGTCGGCGTTCTACGCTCTTGCTGGGCTTACTCCCATGCTGGGTGTGTTGGCGCCGGTGGTAGCCGGCATTGCCGCTTTGGCGGTGGGCCTGCAGGACTTGGAGAAGTATGCGCCTGGCGCCAAGCGTGCACTGGACAGCCTGACAGGCAACTTCAAGGATGTGGCGGTGCCTGCGTTCTTCCAGGAGTGGGGGGATTCGGCCGCTAATTTCTTCTCCGTGCTCGACAAGTTCTTGAACAACCCCGAGGTGTTTGCGTCGATAGGTGAAGCGTTCGCCGCAATTACTGATGGCATTAGTGGCGCCCTGGATTCCGGTGCTGGCGAGGCTCTTACGGAAGCGTTGACTGGCCCACTGTCTGAAGCATTGGGCGTGCTCGGGGAGTCGCTGGAACCGCTCCTAGAGACTCTTTTCAACTTCATGTCCGCATCTGCGCCTATGGCTAAGGAGCTGGCAGAGCTGTTTGGGTCTTGGGCTGACGACCTGAATGCGGCACTCTCCAGTGGCATCGACGATGGGTCATTCCAGGACTTCATGTGGACAGCCGTGGATTCTTTGCGGATCATGCTCGACTTCCTGGGTTCGATCAAAGATGTGCTCGGAACACTGTTCGAGGCGGGAGTTGGGCCCGGCAACACAATGCTGCAGCTGCTGACTGGCATGCTTGATGAGTTCGACAGGTGGATGAACACCATCGAGGGGCAGAACGCCCTGGAGGAGTGGTTCTCTAACGGCGCGATCATCATGGAGGCGTTGTTCAAACTGCTTGGTGCAGTGGGTACGGCGATCTCTGACCTGATCACCCCAGACGTGATCGACCAGCTGGTGGGCCTGCTTGACAGCCTTGGCATTTTCGCTGACCTCTTGTCTGACATTCTGGCCGTTGTCGCAGAGGCCGACATTATCGGCTTGATAGTGCTGATACTGAACTCATTGGGTGAAGTGATTCGACCGCTGCTCCCCCTGCTCTCTGACCTGATTGTGATTTTTGTGACCTTAATCACAGAAGCGCTAGCAGTGCTCACTCCGATTCTGGTGAAGGTCGCAGAGTCACTTGCTGTCGGGTTGGGGCCGGCGATTGAGGTGATCATCGGCCATCTACCAACGTTGATGGAGGCGTTTGCGCCGCTGATCCCGGTGCTTGCGGAAATCCTTGCTGAGTTGCTATTGGTGGCGGAGTCTTTGGGAGAGGAGTTCGCGGGAGAGCTCGATAACATCATTCTGGTTCTGATTAACAAGGGCCTCCCCGTGCTGTCGGAGTTCCTTGCTGCGCTGATACCCTTCATTCCAATATTAATGGATATGGTTATATGGCTGCTTGAGAATGCCAACTCAATCGAGGGTTTTGTGATTTTCGCCATAAGTCTGATCGCCATTTGGGTGCGTATGCTAGAAGTTGGCTTGAAAGTGATCGGGTGGTTGAAGGATTTATGGGACTGGTTGAAGGCTGTATGGGACTGGGCCATGAAGCTCGGCCGGGTAATTGGTGATGTGCTCCGCCCAGTGATGGTGCTTCTGCTAGACGTTGGCTTGAAAGTGGTCGGGTGGTTGAAGACTTTATGGGACTGGGCCGTGAAGGTTGGTCGGGTAATCGGCGACGTGCTCCGCCCAGTGATGGTGACTCTGCTAGACGTTGGCTTGAAAGTGGTCGGGTGGTTGAAGGATTTCTGGGACTGGGGCCTGAAGGTCAAGCGGACAATCGGCGACGTGGTCGGAACATTGTGGGACCTTATATCTGCCTTGGGCCAGGTGTCTATGGGGAAGCTTGGTGAAATTGCTGGCGCCATCGGGAGTGGCGTGGGGGAAGTGGGGGAGTTCTTTGGTTTTGCCGAAGGCGGGATTGCCACGAAGCCGACGCCTGGCGTGTTCGGTGAGGCAGGGAACGAAGCGCTCGTGCCGCTGGATCGGCCGTTGAGTCAGGTCGACCCGTCAGTACGGGCCTTGTCAGCGTTTGCTCAGGGCCTGCACCCTGGTGGCTCGGGGATGAACATTGAGGCTGGCGCCATTCAGGTGGTGTCGCGGGCGTCTGATCCGCGTATCGTGGCACAAGAGGTACTGGATGCGTTGCCAAGGAAGGTGCAGTAGATGTTTGACGGGTGGATGATGTTCGCTGGCACTGAGCTGGCTAACTCTGCGCGCGTGCACTCCTACGCGTCGACGATGTTGCCGAACCTTGGGTTGAAGGACCCGTTGAAGTCCGAAGAGCTCCCGCTGATCCTGGATGATGACCCGTACTCCACACCGGCTTTGGATGAGGCGCCGTGGGTGTCTCAACACCGGCCGGCGTCGCAAGAGTTCCTGGGGTTCTATCCGACATCTGTAACGGGTGCGGATGATTCGACGCGCGGCTCCACTGTCACTCAGTTGATGGGTGATGGTGGTGTGGCGTCACGTCCGCGCAGCGCGTCACGGGAGTTCCGTGTCCAAGGCTTGATGGTTGCTACCACCAACCGTGGGTTGGATGAGGGTCGCCGTTGGTTGAAAGGTGTCCTCAACGGCAACGAGTGTGACACCGGTGACTGTACTGGGGATGAGTTCCGCTATTTGGCGTACCTGCCGGACTACTGTGACTATTCGGGGTACTCGAATACGCCTTTGGATGAGGTGCTGGGGAGTTCCAAGGGTGAATGGGTTGGGTACGTTGATGGTCAAATAACCACCTCATCGAACGGGTTGCGGGTCACCATGCCCTGTGGGGGTGACGGTGCGCAGCGGAAGGTCAACGGCCTGATCCCCGGTCAGCCTTACCGGCTGTCATTGAACATGTCCACGACATCACCGGTGTTGGTTGAGGTGGCGGGCGTGGCAGAGCTCCTTGGGAGTTTTGGTCAAACTCACCACAATGAGCCGCGCACACCGTGGGTGGTGGATTTTGTGGCGCCTGCCGAATCAGTGAGTGTGCGTGTCACGGCCCCTGGCGTTGACTGTGAAAGCACTGTGCTGCGTTTGTATGGGGCGCGGATTGAGCGGACCCCGGAGTTCTTGTTGGCGTCGCGCCCGCGTTTCAATGCTTCGGCGACTCGTGAACCGGTCGCTTGGACGCTCGCTGACGCACCAGTGGGGGTGGATGCGAGTGTGGCTGTCGATCCTGGCGCTTCTGGTAGCGAGGTTCTGGTGTTTGCCTTCGAGAACACCACCGGTGCGACTGTCGAGTTGCCCTCCGGTCAGGGGGCGACCCGTGTGCTTAGGGCGTTGTCTCCGGGCCAAGACTATGTGGTGTACGCGCATGCAAACGGTGTGGTGTTGGACGTTGACGCGAACCATGGCGCCAACCGCGACCTGGGTGATGGTTGGGTTGCTCTGGAGTTCACTGCAGACACCCCGAACCATGTGATTACCGTGGGCGTTGATGGGGCCACTGACGTGCTCGCTGGGGAAACTTACAGCATGCACTTGTATCACCTTCGCGTGGACGCGCATCCGGTTGAGGTGTTTGAGGCCCCCGACCAGTCGTCGGATGCGGTGCGGACGCTGCATCAGGTGACCCGCCTGTCGGGGCCACAGGTTGATCAGACGTTCCAGACGGATGTGGGCGCCATGGAGCTCGTTTCGTTCCTGATGGTCGCGAACATCCCCTCGATCTATGGGAGAACAATTCCCGTGCGGCCCCCAACATCGGGAATCGTGTCGTTGGTGCCAGAGGTCGTTTGCTCCAATGGGATGCCGGAGCGAACGAACTACGCGCACAACCCAAAGCTTGCCGTGGGGACGCTGGGGGAAGTGCCGCAGTGGGGTATTGGTGCCATGGGGTTGACGTTTGACGCTGGTGATGTGGGCGTGGAGCTCGCCGGCCCTGACTTGTTCCCCGTGAACGCGTTGAGGGTTGAGCCGTTGACCAGTGATGCCGAGGTAACGTTCGTGGAGGTTCCAGAGAGCGGTGTGTTCGTGGAGGGGCACACGTACACGATCTCGGCTGACGTGGGAGTGCCGGAGCCGCAAGACGGAGATTTGAGCGAGTATGCGCGTCGCATTGTGGTGGCAGACGGGTCTGGGTTGAATGTGTCTGAGGCACATCCGAATGTGACTGGCAGCAGCAGAGTGTCGGTGACGTTCACCTTGACTGGGGCGTTTGAGTACGTTCGGCTTTACAACGGCGCTGCCTTGGAGTCTGGTTCGCCGTCACACGGGTCTGAGAACGCAGTGTTGTTCACGCGCCTGCTGGTGGAGGAAACCCCGTATGCGGGCAGTTACTTTGACGGGGATTCTGTTGACGCTTCTTGGGTTGGGGTAGATGAAGAGTCGGCTTCAACGTGGAGCAAGTCTGCGCTGAGTGCGATTGTTGACCCTGACTGTCCACCGTTGCCCGACGCCCCGCAACCTCCTTCGATCACTGTTGACTGCCACGACGAGGTGGCGACGTGGCGGCGGTATGTGGTGGACATCCCAGCTAGCACGGCACCGGAGTGGTCGAAGTCTGATGTGCTGACAACGTTGGTGACAGGCAGCTCTCAGGTGCGTTCGGTGCGTGTGAGGTTCTACGACAACGCGTTCTCCCGGCCCCCGGAGCAGATTGATCCGTGTGACTTCTGTGGAGAGTTCTACGTGTCCTACATTCCGGCGGATACAACGCTGACGATTGATGGGATCGGGCGGACGGTGGTGGCAGATGTTGCCGGCACTGGTGAGCAGATTGCCACGAACCTCGTAACCGGTGTTGACGGCGGGCCGGCGATGTGGCCTGAGCTGACGTGTGACAGCCCCTACGTGGTCACGGTGGACATTGCACCGGAAGAGGTTTTGGACCTTGATGTGCGTGTCGCTGTGGCGTTGAAGGAGTAGGCATGCCGTTGCGTTGTGAGCTGCATACTGCGTCGATCTACGACCGTGGCGGTACCAGGTTTGTGGGGGCATTGGGTCGGCCGTCACGCATCCAATGGGAGCGCACTAAAGATTCAACGTCGTTTGCGACAGTTGACATCGCAGAGCCCTCCAAAACGTGTCTACCGGTGCTTCAGAAGGTGGAGCCTAACCGGCACGAGTTGGTGATTTTCCGGGGCCAAGAGCGAGTGTGGGAAGGACCGATAACCCTCATTTCTCGTGAGGGTGACTCGTTCAGTATTGACGCCCGCGACGTTTCCCATTACGTGTACCGGACTATTGCTCACAACGGGTACGACAACGGTAATGTGGGGCCCGTAGTTGACCGAGCTGTGGACATGATCACTGCAGAGTTGAACCGCACCAAGGAGCAGTTGGACCCACCCATCAATGTGGTCCCTCATTTGCGGACGGTCAGGCATGATGATGTTGAGTTGGAGCGGCGCACAACACGGGTCACGGAACCGTTCCAGCTGTCGGTGTTTGATGACCTGTCTGAAATGTCGCGCACTGGTGGTTTGGATTGGACTGTGGTGGGGCGCAGCATCGTCCTTAACGACACCCGTGTCCCTGTCGGGGTCACCCCACTGGTGACTGAGAACGATTTCATCGGGCCTGTCATTGTTGCCTCCTACGGCATGGATTCCGCCACCCGCGCAGTCACTACTGGCGACGCGGGCATGTATGGGATCGCCGGCGGGGTGGATGACTTCTACGGCGAGTGGGAGATTCTTGATTCCATGTTCGATGAGGACACTTTGGAAGCACCAACGCAGAACTCGTTGGACAACGCGGCCCGGTACAACCTGTACGGGAAGCTGCCAGTGCCGACGGTGGTACGGATTCCGCAGAACTCGCGGTTGAACCCGAACGGGGTGTTGTCGATGAAGCATCTTGTGCCTGGGGTGAGGGTGCCGTTGAGTGCGACGTTGACGTTGAAAGAGTTGACGCAGTTGCAGAAGCTGAACAGTGTGTCGGTGACGGAGACTGCGGATGGTGAGGAGATTAATGTGTCGATGGTGACGGCGCCGGCCGGTATTGGTGAGGGGAGTGGGTCCTGATGGGTTCTCCTCATACTCCGCATGATGCGCAGCAGTTGATTCAGCAGCTGCAGCGTCGTATTCGTGCTTTGGAGTTGCGTAAGCCGCGTGGCGGCGGCACCCCCGAGGCAACGACGGCAACAGCGAACACCCTCGCCAAGCGCGACGCCAGCGCCCGCATCAAGGCCGCTGACGGTGTGGCGGCTGACGACGTGGTGACAGTGGGGCAACTCACTGACGGCGATGTTGACTGGACGGGCGTCACCTACAACTCA
>Ga0136599_1000115_pt1 | contig 25503 bp, 30 predicted proteins | sample AntRauMFilla2697_FD_104635 | JGI IMG/M metagenome (GOLD analysis project Ga0136599, IMG submission 104635) | Saline lake microbial communities from Rauer Islands, Antarctica - Metagenome Filla 2 #697 | ecosystem: Environmental > Aquatic > Non-marine Saline and Alkaline > Saline | place... | reverse complement strand
TGGATTAAAAAAACCTACTAAGTTTGAAGACTCATACAAAGCAGAGAAAAGCCCACCTCTAATTAAACCTCTGTGTTGTTTTTGGAATTCACCACCAACTTCAAGATTTATAGCTGTGTATGGTGCAAATGCTGATGCTTTAGTAATAGCTAAAGCCAGAGCAGCTATTTTTTTGATTTTCATTAATATTTTTCCTTTAGTTTTAAATTTGTTTCATTAAAAAATCTTTTTTACCAACTTGGCAATCTGGACAAACCCATTCTGTGGGCACTTCATCCCATGTTGTACCGGGTTTAATACCATCCTCTGGTATTCCCAGAGATTCATCGTAAATAAACCCGCATATTTGACACTCGAATATTTTCATATGCATAATTTTTAGATTAAAATTTTTCATTTATATACTTTATATATTAGGCATTCTTTAATATTAAGTCAAATATTGGTAATATGTAACAAAGCATATATTGCCATTGTAAGATAAAATTATGTAACCCTTTTTTAATGTTATAAATGAACCTATTAACTGTGAATTTTATCAAATTAGTAACTCTTCGTTTTAATCTGTTGAGGCTTAATTATCCATTTGGGATTTTTTTATTACTATTTCCCATGATTTGGACATTAGCATATTTAAACTCGCAGTATTATTTTTTAGTTATCATTTTATCTATTTTAGGAAGAACTTTAGGTTGCTTGATTAACGATATTTTAGATATGGAATTTGATAGAGCAGTAAAAAGAACTAAGAATAGACCTTTAGCGTCCGGGGATATAACTAAACGTGAGGCATTAATTTGGTTTTGTATTGTTGGTTTGCTTGTGCTGGCTATAATGATATTTTACGCCTTACATACTTTTTACCTATGTATGATAATATTTAGTATGATTTTGGCTTATCCTTTTATGAAAAGAATTACTTATTTACCTCAGCTTTGGCTTGGAATTGTTTTTGCCATGGGTGTTTTTTTTGTAACGTCCTATTCCCAAAATTTATTTTCAGTAAATATTATATTAATTTTTCTTCTCGCTGTTTTTTGGGTTGTAAGTTTTGATATAGTATATGCGATGCAAGATTTAGAGTGTGATATAAAAATTGGAGTAAAATCTATCCCGGTTTTATTTAAACAAAACTCTATTTATATTACTTTATGTTTAAATATCTTAGTCTTAATATTATTTTATTGGATAACTTTTTCTCCCGTTCACAATACCTTGTTAATATTAATGTTTTTAGATTTTGCATATCAGCATTGGCTATTTTTAAAAAAAGACTTTAAGAGAATTTTTGAAGGTAATGTTAGAATTGGCATAATAATTTACATTGGATTTTTAGCAGGAGCTTAGTTTGCAAATAAACAAAACAACCCATTATTGGAAAAAACTAAACCTAAAATATGATCCTTTATCATCACTTTCACACAAATATTTTAAAGCTTCTAAGTTAGTAAATTTTGCTAAGATTATTGAGCATAATGTTGTATATGGCCAATCCTTGCTTTTTATTATAGGGGAATGGGGTTCAGGTAAAACGAGCTTTGCTAGATATTTGTGTAAAAATTATAATTATTCTTACCTTAGCTCATATGATTATAAAAAGATTTTATCTTTAAAAGATAAAGGTGAAAAAGTCATTGTTATAGATAATGTGAAAAAAATCATACCAGAAGATTTAAAAGCGCTGGTTAACTTGCAAACCAGCAACTTTAAAATCATTTTATTAGGTTATGAGACATTTGATAATGATGAGGTTTTATTTTTAAATTTACCTATTTTAGATAATAACGATTTAATTTCTCTTATTGAAAAAATATTTGATAATGATGTATACAAAAAAATTATAACAAAAAAAGAGCTAATTCGTTTATATGAGGATTCTAATAAAAATATAACTATTTTTAAAAAAGATTTAAAAACTTTGTTAGTTAAAAATATTTACAATGAAAATAACATTATAAAAGGTATTCTAAAGAGATATAAATATTTGATATTTACGACAACGCCTCTATTTTTTGTTAGTTTATTTTATTTTTTTATTTTGGTTTATCAAATAGAGACCGAAAAAGTGTTAAATTTACCAAGGCAAATTATTTACAATGATAGTCAAACTGTTAGTTTAAATACAAATAAATATAATGTTGTACCAAAACATGATAATTACAGGTTAAGCATGCATCAAAATAAATTTATTTTGCAGTTTACCAAAAAAGAGCAGCCGCAAGTTTTACTACAAGAGTTAAAAAAATTGGGTATTGAATACTTCGTTATACATAGTTTTACAAAAGGTTACTCTTTTATTATTTTGGGTTTTTTTGAAAATTATGCCCAGGCAAAAAGTTATTTAAAAAAGTTATCTAAATTGATTTTAAAATATAAGCCACTTGTAAAGTCAGTGGCCAATCTACAAAAGCAGGTTTTATGAATAAAAAATGGTTGGAAAAATTAAAGCTGTTATCAATTAGATTTGAAGAGATAGAGGGATTATTATCTGATGGCAACTTATCACCTGATAAATATGTAAGTCTTTCAAAAGAGCACCATGATTTAAAAGACATAGTAGTTAAGTATCATACCTATGTTAAAACCTTACAAGAGATAGAAGACGCCATTGAACTTAAAAATGATGTGGATATGAGGGATATTGCTGTTGATATTTATAAAGAAAGTATCGTTTTGAAAAAGTCTTTAGAAGAAGACTTAAAATTAGCGTTATTACCAAAAGATCCAAATGACGAGGCAAATATATTCCTTGAGATTAGGGCTGGAACAGGTGGAGATGAAGCAGCTTTATTTGTTGCTGATTTATATAAGATGTATGTGAAATATGCAGAAAATAAAAGTTGGGATATTGATATTGTCAGCCAAAGCATTTCTTTAAAAGGAGGCTTTAAAGAAATTATCTTACAGCTAAGCGGTAATAATGTTTATGCCAATTTAAAATTTGAATCAGGAGCACATAGGGTTCAAAGAGTGCCTGAAACTGAGTCTCAAGGCCGTGTGCATACATCAGCTTGTACAGTCGCTGTTATAAAGCAGGCAACTGCAATTGATTCTATTAATCTGAAAAGTGAGGATCTTAGAATTGATACTTATAGGGCTTCTGGGGCTGGTGGTCAGCACGTTAATAAAACTGACTCTGCTGTTAGAATAACTCATATTCCAACTAATACAGTTGTAGAATGTCAAGATGAAAGGTCTCAACATAAAAATAAAGCAAAGGCTTTAAGTTTGATAGAATCAAAAATATTAAAAGCTCAGCAAGATAAGCAAAAACAAGAAGAAGATGCAAACCGTCAAAAACTTGTTGGTACAGGGGATAGAAGTGCAAAAATTAGAACATACAATTATCCTCAAAGTAGAATAACCGATCATAGAATTAATCTGACTCTTTATAAAATAGATGAATTTTTAAATGGCGAGCTTGATTTAATAATTCAACCTCTAAAAAGACAAAGTCAAATCGAGCAGTTACAAGAAATGGGCTTATAAATTTGAAAATTGAAGATTGGTTATTTTTTATAAAGCAAAATCTAATAAATTCTTCCTCTAACGATTTAGATGCACAGCTTTTACTTTGTCATACTACTAAAATGTCAAAGGTAAAACTTTTTATGAATTTGGATAAAGAATTTTCCATAGATAAACAACAACTAAATAGTTATATAACCCGTATTAATAGTTATGAGCCAATAGCTTATATCTTAGGTTATAAAGACTTTTATGACATAAGGGTTAAGGTTAATAAACATGTGCTAGTTCCTAGGCCTGAAACAGAGCTTATGATTGATATTATCAAAGATTTAAATTTAGGTGGCGTTGGTATAGATGTTGGAACAGGTAGTGCAGCTATAGCAATTTGTTTACATAAGCATACTAATTTAAAAATAAGTGCTTGTGATATATCTTTAGAAGCATTAAAAGTTGCTAGAAAAAATATTAATGATTTACCAATAAGTCTTAGTCAAAGTGACTTATTAGGATTTTATGAAGATAATAAATTTGATTTAGTAGCCGCTAATTTACCCTATATTGCAGAAAATGATGAATATTTAAAAAAATTAGTTAAGGAGCCTATCATAGCTTTAACTGCTAAAAATGATGGTTATGCATTAATGTTTGAATTAATAAAACAGGCTAGGTATAAATTAAAAACTAAAGGTAGAATTATTTTAGAGCATGGGTATAATCAGCATCAAAAATTATCTGATTTTCTTCAATTGCAAGGCTTTACAAATATTAAAGTTTTTAAAGATTTAAATGAACATGAAAGAGTTACATTGGCTACTTTAAAATAACTAGTGGACAACGATTAAGTGGTGCTATAAATTACCAAATAATTTTTTAAGAAAAAGTTTAGGAAAATGGAATGTACGAAAATAAAAAATCATTAGAAGAATCTCAAAAGCAAATTTTAAATGCAACAGAAGATGATTATATGAATGAATTTCAAATGAATTTTTTCAAAGAGAAATTACAAGCGTGGAAGAATGAACTTTTACAAGAAGCCAGTAAAACAGTGTCAAACTTACAAGAAGAACCAGGGTATATGCCTGATCAAAATGATAGAGCAAGTTTAGAAGAAGAATTTAGCCTTGAACTTAAAAAAAGAGACAGAGATAGAAAATTATTAATAAAAATTAATAAGTCTTTGGATTCAATTTATGAAGATGATTATGGCTATTGCACCACCTGTGGTGATTCTATTGGTGTTAGACGTTTATTAGTAAGACCAACAGCAACACAATGTTTTGACTGTAAAAGCTTAGATGAAATTAAAGAAAAACATATAAGAAAATCATGAAATTAAAACTTCAACCAGCAAGTTTTATTAAAAGATATAAAAGATTTCTAGTTGATGTTGAATTTCAAGGTGAAACTTTAACAGTTCATTGTCCAAATACAGGCTCAATGACAAACTGTTATGAAACTAATGATGAAGTTTATATTAGTAAAAGTGAAAATCTTTTAAGAAAATATCCCTACACCTTAGAAATAATAAAGCACAATAATGCTTTAATAGGCGTAAATACAAGCATTGCAAATAAACTAGTCTCTGAAGCCATATTGGCTAAAGTTGATAGTTATTTTGATGATATAAAGAATATTGATTCAGAAGTTACTTTTAAAGATTATAGCTCAAGAGTAGATTTTGTCTTAACAAATACCAAAGGCGAAAAAATAATAACTGAGGTTAAAAATGTTACTTTAGTAAACAATGAAGTAGCAATGTTTCCTGATGCCGTAACATTAAGAGGTCAAAAGCATCTATCAATGCTAATAGACTTATCAAGTAAAGGTCATAAAACCTGTTTGATTTTTTGTGTTCAGCATGAAAGTGCTAAAACTTTTGAACCTGCAAAACATATCGATAGTAAATACGCTTTGTTATTAGCAAAAGCAAAAGAAGCTGGCGTTAAAATAATTGCATTAAAAGCGTCTTTTGCAAAAGATTGTATTACACTTAATAAAAACATACCCATAATATTATGAACGTAAATTTTACCAAAGAAGCAGCTAAAAGAGTTTTTGATTTAATAACAGAAGCTGGTGAAGATAATTTAAGTCTTAGAGTTAGTATTTTAGGCGGGGGCTGCTCTGGATTTCAATACAGTTTTATGTTTGAAGAAAATATTCAAGAAGATGATTTTATCAAAACTCATGTTGTCAACGCTAAGGATATTAAGCTGGTTATCGATCCTATTAGTTTACAATATTTAAATGGCTCTACCATAGATTTTAAATCTAACCTACAAGGTGAAATGTTTGTAGTAGATAACCCTCAAGCAACCACCACATGTGGCTGCGGCAGTTCTTTTTCTATTTAACTTTGGTCATAAATTTCAGCGGCTTTGCTAGCTTCATCAGCAGCGCCACTAATACTTGCCATAGCCTGTTTTAGCTGAACATTTTGAGAAATTATAGTTGCTAGGGCTAAGCTATTTCTATCTGCCTGTTCTTCGCTATTATTTATTGCTCTTTGAATTTCGGCTAGTATAAAAACAGCTTCTTTTTGTAAATCAATCATTGATGCAGTTTTAATTTTATTAATCCAATCAGGATTTGTAACCCTTCTGTTTGACATATATTTTTCAGTTTCTTTGATACTTGCATCTTGTACAGCATTACCATTTGTATCTTTGATGCCAGCAAGAGAGCCTAAATTTTTAATTGCTTCTCTTTTTCTTAACATATTATATAGCAAACTTAATGAAACACTCTTTTGACTATTGGTAGACCAAATCTCATTTAAATACTCTTCATACTCTTTATCAGTGTAATCAGTGTTTTCTTGTCTTTCAATCTTCGTTGGATTTATTGCTCCTGAAAGTAATAAAATGAAATTTTTAGCATTAATAGAAAATTCGTTTTGTTTATTAGTTGAGTCTAACCCAGCAATATTATCCCTATCTATTAACGAACTTGCACTTAAAGATTCATTTTTAGGGCTAGAAAAACTGCCAAGAGGAGCTATGTTGTTCAACTCTCCATCAGTTTCATCAATAAATCTTTTCATACTCATATTATTTGCAAATGTTCTACCAATTATAGTGTTAGTATCTTGTATGGAAGAGTCATTTAATAGCTCAGTTTGATATTGTATTTGTTGAAACAAAATATTGTTTATTTCAAAATTTTCATTAGTAAGAGATTCTCCAGTTGTAGGATCTATTTTTAAATATCCGGTAAATAAAGTATTCCAATATTGATTTATATCAACAAAAGAACTTTCTAAGCCTAAATTAATGTCTTCTAGTTTTTGTGTTTGTTTTTGTAATTCAATAAATTCAGGAGAACTATTCGCTTTTAGAGGCCAAAGGGCAATTGCTAGAATGCAAAGATTATTTAAAAGAGTTTTCATTTTCTAACCATGTCATATTTTTTTTATTGAATAAACTTACATAAAAACTCAACTTTTCAAAAGCATTGCTTCTAAGAGTTATAATATCAAACTTATTTTTCTCATCACTATTATTTTGAGCGTAATCTAACATAACCTCAATAGAGCCTTCCGAAATTTCATCAAAAATCTGAATCAAACGTAAAGAAGTTTTAAAATCTAACCTTGATAAAATAGTTAAAATTGTTTTCATTTTATTTTTAATGAAGTTTAATTTGGCAAGTTTAGGCAAAGCTTTTCCTAAAGCATACAAAGATTCTTCATCTACTTCATATTCAATTGCTTGACTATCACTTATAGAATTTACAATTTTACTAATATTCTTGTCAGGAAACTCATCCCAAAATTTTATTACTGATTCTTTATCTAATTTATACATAGTTAATTTAATAATTTCTCCTATACTGTAAATATTAGCTTAAAAATCATAAAAGTATTAATATGAGTAGAACCAAAAGATTTATATCAAAATTTGTAAAAACCAAGTGGTTGAATATTTCACAAATAAAAAATGGTGCACTGTCTATAAAAGATGTAGGGGCCAAACTTCTAATCCCAAAAGCTAAAAAAGCTCCCATTAAACTAAAACCAATCGATTTAAAAATCGCCCAAGAAAAAGTTTCTTTATATAAAGTTTTATCGTTAATTTTTTTGATTTTAGGTATTGGTGTAGTTAGCTATGCTATTTCATATATTGACGAAATTAGTTTTATAACATTTTTATCTATTTTATGTTTAAGTTTACCATTTTACTCTCTTGCTTTTAGGTATAGTTTTTGGTCTTTTCAAATACAGCACAATAAACTTGGTTGTAATATAAAAACTTGGCTAAAAAGCTTTGGGTTTAATCGATGAGTAGATATATAATCCTCATCCTTTTTTTACTTGGTTCAGTGGCTAACGCCCAGCTTTCATTTGAGGTACCAACATCTGATTTATCATTTATCTATTTAGCTAAAATATTTGGCAACATTGAAGGTGTAATTCAAACCAGTGGTGTTTCTCAAATTTTAGGTCGAATGCTAAACATCTTAAATACAGGTTGCTTGGGTGTTGCGGGTATTATCCTAGCTTATATATTTTATGTATCTACAATCAACACAGCCAATTCTGGTGAAATTATGGGTAAGGGTTGGTCAACAGTCTGGCTGCCTTTAAGAGCTACTGTAGGACTTTCTTTGTTAATACCTAAAACATCAGGCTATTGTACAATGCAGGCTATAATTATGTGGGTTGTAATGCAGGGCATTGGTATGGCGAATGTTGTTTGGCATACTGCTTTAGATTATGCAGTTGAAAATGGTGGTATTTTTGGCAGTGATAACACTGCCAAAAAACCAGGCTTAGAATTAAGTAGCCAAAAAAATAGTATTGTTGGTTTGGCACAATCTTACTATCAAAGTGCATCTTGTGTTGTTGCTATAAATAAAGCTTTAGAGCAAAAAAATGCAGATGAGATAAGACAAGCACAAGATGCTATAGATAATTTCACTCCAGGTTTTGGAGTTAGTTTACAAGAGCTACAAGAAAATTTAGATGAACTTTTATTAAATGCGGGCGGAGCATTTAATACAGGGTTTGATTTTGAAGATAATAATATTTCAAAAAATAACATTGAGTATGAAATTCCATTCCCAGGAAAAAATAACCAATATGCAGGGGCATGTGGAGGAATTAAAATTCCCGTTACAGATAATGGCCAAGCCAACACAAATTTAGCACAGGCTAAAGTTGGTGCCCACGAAAGATTATATAATAAAATGTTAGCCATAGCTGAAGACTTTGTTGATAATACCGTTGAATTTAACCTAGAAAATAATTTATCAAGTATTGACCTTATTGAATCTGATACCTCATCTAGCAATAGATTCGCACAGGCCGTTGTAGATCATTTTTTTGATATGGAGCTTGCCGGTACTTTTCTTGGCAGTACTGAAACTAAAAATACATTAAATGGTCAATCGCTTGGAGGGTCTTCAGGATTATTTTTGGGAGATAATTTTATTCAAGTTGCTAAAAAAGAAGGTTGGATTACAGCTGGAGGAACTTTTTTTGAACTTGTCCAGCTTGTAGGTAAACAAACCGATAAAGATCAAGCTTATAAACAAGTTGAATTTATTCTTAAGAATAGTTTTAAAGTAAATAGTGATTTTGCAGATGCTCCTGAAATATCTACGAGCGACAAAAATTTTATAAACAAACTATTTGGGATAGAACAAGAAGTCCCCACCAATATATATATTAATGGATATAACAAAATTATAGATAGTAAAATAGATGATATAAATAACTCAGGTACTCAAATATCAGGAGAAGACCAGTATCAAGTTAGAGTGGAAGAATTAGCAACCATTAATATTATACTAACTTCTTACACTGCTGCTCTTATATTATTTATTGCAATATTATTTGCCGGAATATCCCCTCTAACAGGTCTTGTCGCTTTAGCAACCAGTTCAGCTGGTCTTATAAAAACTATGGTAGGGTTTAACTATCTTTTAACTGACCATTGGCCTCCAATATTAAGTATATCTTTGATGGGATCTGGTATGGTTGATGCTGCTATTGGTTCTTGGGGCGCTGGAGCTGCTACTATATTTTACACTGTGCTTGCAACAGGTGCTATGCCTGGTTTTAACCCTATTCCCTTTGCAGTAATTGCTGGTATTGGGTTTGTTGCTCCTGTTATAACCTTGCTACTTGGAATGCTTATGTCAGGAGGTGCAGTTTTGGCGATTTATATACCTTTAATACCTGCTATTGTATTTACCTTTGGCGCTATAGGTTGGTTTATAGCTGTTATTGAAGCTATAGTAGCAGGGCCTTTAGTTGCTTTAGGTCTTATGCATCCAGATGGGCATGAGGTTTTAGGTAAGGCCGAGCAAGCTGTATTATTGCTACTAAACATATTTTTACGCCCTTGTCTTATGATAATAGGCTTTATAGCCGCAACTTTACTATCTAAAGTAGTAATTTGGTTACTAAACAAAGCTTTGGTAAAGGCGCTTTTAGCAGTAATATCAAGTCCAACAATTATAGGTTTAGGAGCTGTTGTAATGGTTCCTGCTATAATATTTATCTACGGCAGTGTTTGTATATCAGCATTTCAAGCCTGCTTTGAATTAATCTCAAAGCTGCCTGATGAAATTTTAAAATGGATAGGGGGACCTGTAACTTCATATGCAAGTTCAGCCTCACAAGGTGTTTCCCAAGGATTACAATCCAGCATCGGAGGTGCTTATAGTAAACTTAATAGTGCTATGAGTGAATCTTCAGTAGGGGCTGCAAAAAAAAATGCTAATGATGCTCTAGAAAACAAAGCACAACAACGAAGTTCAAAAGAACAATCTGATTTTTCTGCAACAGGGGAAAATTCATCTGGGTCATCTGGGTCATCTGGTTCATCAGATTCGTCAGGTTCTTCTGGAGGAGGTTCAGCAGGAGGACAAAAAGGTAACTTAAGCCGTTCTAGTGGTAGCCGTAATTTGATGGTAGGAAATTCAGCTCCACCTTCAAAAGATAAAGAATAAACTAACTTCATTAACATTAGATAAAGATAATCAAACAAAAATAGATTATTTTAGACTTTAAAAATAATGATGTTCATCATTTATAAATAAAACTTTTGTAAGATGGTTTTAGAAGTTTTAGAAGTTTTAGAAGTTTTAGAAGTTTTAGAAGTTTTAGAAGTTTTAGAAGTTTTAGAAGTTTTAGAAGTTTTAGAGGTTTTAAAGGTTTGATTATGAGATAAATTTGATACAAAATTTACTTTTAAATAGTTTAGTTACAGGTAAATATCTTATTCACCTTTTTTAGTGATTAGATTAAATGTTTTTTCACTTATTTGTTTATTTTCAAATGCTATTGTAGCTGCTTTTGCCATGGTTTGACCGTATTTATTCATGACCTTTCTAGCCTTATCAGTGATTTCTTTAAAATTAGTATCTAAAAGTTCATCTCTAATTTTGTCATTTATAACTAAGTATTCTCTAAGAGCTACTCTTTTTCCATCAGTGCTTGGGACCAATTTTTGAGAAATACAAAGACGCAAGGTTTCTATAATATCCATAGTTTTACCTTCTCTTTCTTCATAATCAAAAGAATTTACTAATCTTCTTATGGTTTCAGGAACACCATTTGTATGCAAAGTCGTGTATACAGGATGTCCTGTTAAAGCTGCTTCTAAAGATGCACTTATAGTCTCTGCATCCCTAGCTTCACCTACTAAAATTAACCTAGGTTTTCTTCTTAGCGCATTTCTTATTCCTGCTTGAAAACTTGGTAAATGCCTAGGAATTTCTGATTGACTAACAATAGATGTAGGGCAATCAACATCATCATAAACAAACTCAATAGGTGCTTCGTAAGTTAAAACCTTACGATGTCCATTTTCATCTTCAATAATGTTTCTTATCATTGAAGCTAAAAGGGTACTTTTACCAGAACCAGTTGAACCTGTTACATAAATGATACCTGATTCTGGGGTGAAATTATCCCTTATGTCAGCTTCAATACCTAAATCATCCATTAAAGGCGGTGATGTTGGTATAGTTCTAAAGGTGATTTGAATACCATCGTGTCCATCAACAAGGCAACCAGTAGCATTAACCCTAAATCGATATTTTTCGACCCTATTTTGTTTGAATTCATATTGTGTATCAATATCTTTACCACTTAATATTTGAGTTGTACCATTTGGACCATATAAAAAGTTTAAAATTTCACCTACTTCAGAGTGGGAAATAACTCTTTTGGTCATGTTATACAATTTACCAAAAATTTCAGCCTTTACTTTTGAACCAGATTGAATGGTCACATCAGAAGTATCTGCTTTAACACAATGTAAAAGTAAGAAATTTATTAAATCAGAAGTTAATCTAGTAGATTCTTCTTTAAAAGTTGTAATGCTCATGAGTGTGTAATGATTACAGGTTCCCACAAGTTTTCGTTTTCAATAATCTCAGCTACTGCTGTAATTTTATCTATATTGTCATTTATTCTAATTTGATTATCATTAAATTGAATACCCAGATTTCTTTGGCCTACATAAGGCTTACTGACTATATTTAAAAGATTTAATTTTTTAAATAAAATCATGCCGTTAATATCTCTAGTTAACCTATGAAGATTATTCTTAAAAATAGAGTAGGCCTGTTTTTTGCCAAGTTCCCAACCTTCTTTTACCGCTTTTACCCAAACTTCATTTTCTCTTTTATTGGTTGGTAACATCGATTTTGGAGGTAAATCAGGCATTTTATATTTGATTAATAAGGTTGAGCGCCAGTTAGGTAGATTACTCACAAATTTTGCTGGCTTTAAAATTTCATAAGTTATATTTGCTGTTCTTACACTTTGTTTGTCTATACTAACGTTTGCGGTATCAAGGCTACTAATTATAACTGGTGCAATAACATTTTTTTCAATCATAAGTGGTGCAAAATTAAATATAGTATTTAGATGCTCTTCTTGTTTTAAAAGTTTCTCTTGAATAGATTCGCTTGTTATTTTTAAAGCAACTTGTGCACTGTAACTAAGTGCAACCTCTTTTATGGTATCTAGTTTTAATTTACTATTTTGCTGATTAACTTTTTTAGGAGTTTCACCTTTTAAGTTTTGAATACTTAAAACTGTATTTGGATTTTCCTGATTTACCTTACTACAACCTGATAAAACTAAACAAATTGAGAAAAAAAGTAGCTTAATTTTCATACTTAAGCTCTATTACCTGCTCTACTTTATCTAAAATTATGGTTGCATATTTTGCTATTTGATAATTCAAGTCTCTTAAAATATGGGATAATGGCTGATTTTGAGCATCTATATCAACAATAATAGGAATTGAAGGTTTTACACCAAGTGTTCTATACTCAAGTCCACTAATGGCGCATATTTGTTTTATCACACTATCAACAGGACCATGCCAGGCAATACTTGCTCTTTTTAATAATAATTTATGTTCAAATTTCTTTAAATCATTTTCTCTATTTATATCCTGCTTGCTTGCTTCTAGGACATACAAATTCTCATAACTTTTTTTAATTCCAAGAGCACTTTGGGTTAAAATTTTATTGGTTACAACCATATCGTGATCGTATTTTTCAATTTTATTAGTCGTGCAACCAGTTAATAAAAGCACTGCTATTGGGTATATATAAAGTTTCATAAAAAAATTATAGACTAATATGTTAAATTCGCTATGCAGATCTTAATTCTTTATGCCAATATTATAAGGATGATTAATTTAAAACTTCTAAAAAATTTAACAGGACTTGTATACCTAAATATAACAAGTGGTATTTTGTTCATGTTATTGCTTCAAACATTGAGCCTGTTACTTTTAGAATTAGGTTATTCAAAAACTATTATGGGCATGTTTACCTGGGTAACTTTAGGTTATAGCTTAAAGTTTTTTTTAGGTATGATGGTTGCAAAAATCAAACTACCTTTTTTAACTAAAATATTTGGTTATCAAAGAGCATGGCTTATACTCGTTCAGCTTGGGTTATTTGGTTTATTATTTAACTTACCGTCTTATCTTCATGATTTAAATTATATTTTTTATATCTGTTTTCTTATTGGTGTTTTTGGCGCATTACAAGATGTATTATTAGAAAGTTTTAGAGTAGATAAGTTTTTGTTAGACAAAACAAATATGAGCTCCACATATAGCGTTATTGGTTATCGTTTAGGAATGTTCATTGGTTCTTGTGTTTCTATAATAATTGCCAATTATTATAGCTGGGAATTTGCCTACAAAGTACTTTCTTTACCATTTATAATAAGTCCAATAGCGACCATATTACTTGATAAACCAGCCCATATTTATAAACAAAAGTTTATTAATATAAAAGATGCTTTACTTAAAAAAAAGAAGCTTTTTTTTCATATGGCGTTATTTTTAATATCTTTTAAATCAATAGATATATGCCTAAATAGCATGAATATAGCAATGCTAGTTGACTTAGGTTTTAGCGATAAACAAGATATCGCTTTTTATGTAAAGATTCCAAGTCTTATAGCCATATTAATAGGTGCCTACCTTGCTAATAAAAGTATTGAAAAGATTGAATTAATAAAAACTCTAAGAATTTCTTTTTACTCACAATTTATCGTCTTAATCTTATTTGTAAACCTAGTTATTTTTGGAGTGTATACTAAAATTATAATGGTAATGCTTATGCTTGCTTTATATATTATGTCTGGATTTATGCAGGTTAGTTTACTATATTTATTTACAATATTTAGTAAAGGGAAAAATAGCTTAATTGTATTTGCTTTAATATCATCTATTTCATCTTTGTCTAGAAATATACTAACTAATACGTTTGGCTTTCTTTCTGATCTTGTAGGTTGGCATAGTATGCTCTTATTTGCTGGACTTTTAGCAATTCCATCTTTGTATATGCTGTACAGCTTTATAAGTTACGATTATAATAAAAGTCTAATTAAAATTAAAAATGAAAACCTATGATTATTGATAATAATAAAAGCCCATATCCATTTATGACTGCCATTTCTAGAATAGCATTAATGTTTATTTTTGCGTTTATTTTGTATGTAATTGCTTTGTTTTACTCTTTAATTTTATCCTTTCAAATATTTTATATTCTATTTGTAGAAACACCACATACTAGAACCTTAAAAATAACCCAAAGACTCAATTCTTATATCAAAAGTGTCATAGATTACATGACGTTTAACTCTGATAAGAAACCTTATCCCTTTGCTAGAGCTGATAAAGACAAAAACCCATAACCATAGAAAGTCTCTTTGGTCTTTTTTTCTTTTATTAACACAAAATCTTTATATAAATCTTTTATAGGCTTTTCAGCTTCATATACTATGTAAGTATCTTTACTAACTAGGTTACTCTTAACAAGCCAGTTGATACTAATGGGAATTAAGTTTTGGTTAAAACTAGGATCTAAAAAAACCACATCAAAATGATGTTGTATTTGATTTTTAGCAGGAATATTATAATTTAAGAAAACTGTATTACTTTTTTCTTGTGTAAGCTTTTTGGCGTGGTCTTTTATTAGATGTAAACTCTTTAAGTTCTTTTCGTTAAAATAAACACTTTTAGCACCACGAGATAAGGCTTCAAATCCCATGATTCCAGAACCTGCAAATAAATCTAAACACGTTGCATCTAAAATTATAGGGGCAAGCCAATTAAAAATCGTTTCCCGGCTTCTACTTGGAGTTGGCCTTATGTTTTGCCCGTCCAAAAAAGATATTTTCTTTTGACGCCATTTACCTGCTATAATACGAACTTGATTTTGCATAATTTATGAGTATTTTTAATTTTTTTAAGAAAAAGCCTAAGGCCGATGATTTAGATTTAAGATCTGTTTTATTAAAAGCAGATTTTGGTACTTTATTAACTAAAAGCCTATGTGAAAATAATAACAGTTTTTCTAAAGCTAAGGCAAAAATACAATCACTAATGCCTAAAAGCTCAGGTCTTATCCATAAAGGAGCAATCGTATTAACCGGCATTAATGGTGTTGGTAAAACAACTTCCATTGCCAAACTTGCATCAATGTTAAAAGACAAGGGGTATAGCGTTGCTATTGGTGCTGGAGATACATTTAGAGCAGCAGCAAAAGAGCAAATAACCCACTTTGCAAATAAATTAAACATTCCCATTATTGATAAAAGTAACACTCCAAGTGCTGTCGCTTTTGATTTATTACAATATCAAAAACAACATAACATAGATTATGTAATCTTAGACACTGCAGGACGACTACATAGCCAAGATAATCTATTAAAAGAATTATCAAAAGTCTATAAAGTTATGCAAAAATTTGCAGTAAAAATTCAAACATTACAAGTTTTAGACTCATGCCTTGGACAATCTAACTTAATTCAAGTTGAAACTTTTAACAAATTTTTACCTATTGATGGGTTAATAATTACCAAATTAGATACAGGTTCAAAAGGCGGTAGTTGCCTTGCTGTTTCTATTAACACTAAGACCCCCATTGAGTTTTTGTGCTCTGGTGAGACAATTTATTCTATAAATTCCTTCGATTTAAATTCATTTTTGGCTAGCATTAATTCAAAATTTGGCTAAATTTATGTTATGGCCAATTTTTCACAAGATGCGCATTGGCGGGACTCCGCTAGAAACGCAAAATTTTTTATAGTAGACGCTAAAGCAGTATTTCCAGTGTTTTTATTTATTCTGAATATTTCATGGTGGACTTTTTCTATCTTAATAGTCTCAATTCTTTTTTTTAGTATTATTGAAAAATTTGGTTTTACCTTGCCTGTCTTTTGGCGCTGGATAAAAAGTTTTATTGCAGGACCCGTAAAAAACTCCTCTCCTTGGTGGTTAGAATGAATAATTTAAATATTGTAAAAGAATACTTTGCAGAAAAAAAAATGGTTTTTAAATTTAATGAAGAAATTGTAAATATTGACAAAGCATTCGCAAACGATGGTTTTGCACCTGGCATGATAAGACGCTTAGAAGAAGAATTCAAAAAATTCTTAAATTTAGATGTAAATGTAAAAATTCAAGAGCAGGAAAATACACCCTTAAATTTATCCGTAGATTATGACTTTAGTAATATACCTAAAAGCTTGGTATTACTTACATTAATAAGCTCATTAGAAGCTATGGCTGAATATAATGATAATAAATATATAGATTTTGATGAGTATCTTTATGACTAGTGAACATGATTTATTACAACAAAAAATTTTAAACCTAAAAGAGGAAATCAAACAGGTTAAAAATATTTTAATAGTTACCCAAAAAAATCAAAAAAATGATTTGTATGCAAAAAGTATTAAGGTTTTAGAGCAAATGGAGGAGGATTGTTATGACAAATTATCACGATCTTAAGTTTGAGTACGAAAAGCTGATAAAACAAGTCCAGGATAACCTAACAAACGATACTTTATTTAATCAATCAAATCTATTAAACGCATGTAAAGCACATTTATTAAAATTTATTCAAGAACAAGAACAAGAACTACCTTTGAAAACACGAGCTGATTCTAAAAATGTTGTTAAAAAAGATGCTAAGCCTAAAGTAAAAAAATCCACCATAAAAGCTTTTGTTGAAATTTCAAATAACAAATCAGAATGGGAACTTGAAATTAATAATCTTTTAAAAGAAAATTTCTTTGTTTTTGCCAATAAAAAAGAAGCAATACTAAATAATGCAAAGAATAAACTGGCTCTTTTAATTATAGAGCTTTTTAAAAAAAATATTATAGATGAAAAACAAAATCACAACGATCATAAAATTTTTGAAGTAACTAATATAAAACTTTCACAGATTAAACATATTATTGTTGATAATAAAGAGCATGAACTTGCCTCCATCTTAAAAACTAAGGATAAAGCATGAGTCAACAACAAGGACAAGATAAAACCGGTAATGATGCGATTTGGATGGTCGGTCTTTTTATTGCGATTTCCGCCGGTATATGGCATGTATTTAAAAGCCAAATCATATATTTTGCTTTTAAAGTAAAACTATATGAAGCTTATGCAGTAAACTTTCTTACAGGTTTTTTGTCAGAAGAAATAGTTTTATTAGAAAGACTTAGTATTTCGGATGTTGATTTAGGCAATTTAATATTTTTATCAAAAAGTGTGGGCAACTACGTTAATGTGCCAATCATTTTAATAATTTTATTTGGTGCTTATTATTTATATTCTACAAATATTGTAGATAAGTATAAAAAAACATATTCAATGTTAAGCCTAGCTAAAGCGGAGATAGGTAACTGGCCTCAAATAAGGCCAGCACTTGGCTTAAATCTTGTTAAAGCTGATATTTATAAAGGTCCATGGGCAATGGCCATGTCACCTATAGAATTTGGTCACAAACATGATTTATTAATTGCTCCTAAAAATAAAGAAAAAACTGCTAGTTTAAAAACCGACAAAGCAAGATTAATTTTAAGAGAGCAACTTGGGGCTAAATGGGAAGGTGTTTCCAATCTAGATGCTTCAGTAAAAGGTTTAATTGCGGCTTTTATTGCAAGAATTAATAGAGATAGAAAAGCGTCCTCTTTTTTACTTAGAGAACTTGCCAAAGTTGATGCAAGTTCTCACCATACCATTAAAGAAATTGATGAAGTAGTTAATAAATATATAAATTCTCCTCTAGTTACTGATGTAATAAAGCAGCACGCTTATTTTTACACGGTAATGGCAGGTTTTATTACGAAGTCTCGTGACGATGGTGTGTTAGCATCAGCTGATTTTTTATGGTTAAAACCCTTTAATCGGACTCTTTGGTATGTCTTAAATTGCACAGGTAGACAAACTCCTTTTGTTGAAGTTGCGGCTATCATAGGCCATTTTAATGCTGAAATATTATACGGCGAAGCAATCAACATCCCTATGATTGAAAGCTCAGTTAGAGCATTAGAGTTTGCCATGACTGAAATGATTTATACAAAGAGGCCAGTATGAGAGGTACTTATAAGAACCAAGAAGTAGATGCAGCTAAGCTACTACGGGATACGAGAAGCTCTAAACAAAAAGCTAAAGACCATTTAAAAAACCCCAAAAACATTGCTTTTATATTCTTATTACTAGCTGGTATTTGTTTGTTTATGCCGGCTATAAATGAATTTATCTTTATTATTGCTATTGGGCTTTTTTTCCATGGTGTATCTCAAACATTTAGCTTACCAGTTAGAATGCCCCTACGCTCTAAGATTAAAGATTTTAATGATTTAAATCCAGGTAACCAAAAACCCATGAAAGCTAGCGGTATTGCATTTTTTGGTAATGATAGAAAATCCAAAGAAGAAATATGGTTTAAAAATGGAGATATGCGAACACATATTTTAATGTTTGGCTCTACAGGTAGTGGTAAAACAGAAGCATTAGCCTCAATTTCTTTTAATGCCTTAGTTCAAGGTAGTGGGTTTATTTATGTAGATGGTAAAGGGGATAACTCTTTATTTGCTAAAATATTTTCTATGGCTAGGTTTATGGGACGAGAAGATGATATTTTATTAATAAACTTTATGACCGGTGCACGAGATGTAGTTGGTGCCCAAAAAACTAGACTATCAAATACTATGAACCCGTTTTGTACTGGTTCTTCTAGTATGTTGTCTCAGCTTGTTGTTAGTCTTATGTCTGGTAAAGGCGGCGATGGTGATATGTGGAAAGGTAGAGCTATTAGTTTTGTTGAAGCTTTAATGAAAATTCTAGTTTTTTGTAGAGACAAAAAATTAATATTACTAGATGCAAATACAATCAGAAATTACTTTTCATTAGAAAAGCTTGAGATTATGGTTATAGATAAAAAATTACCAAGAGAAAATCAAAGTGATGCATCTTTAGAAGAAGTTCCAAAATTATTATTAGAACCGTTAACTAATTATGTTATAAATTTACCAGGTTATAACAAAGAAAGAAAAGGTGAACAGGTATCTCAAGTATTAGAGCAACATGGTTATATTACCATGCAGTTAACGAGAACCTTTTCATCCTTAGCAGATACCTATAGTCATATTATAAGAACTAACTTAGCAGAAGTAGACTTTAAAGATGTGGTAATCAATAGAAGAATTTTAATTGTTTTACTACCTGCTTTGGAAAAATCACCAGATGAATTATCTAACTTAGGTAAGATTATCATCGCATCATTAAAAGCTATGATGGCATCAGGCCTTGGTGATGAGGTTGAAGGTACTTTTCAAGATGTAGTTGAACGTAAGCCAACTAATGCCCCGACCCCTTTTATGTGTATTTTAGATGAGTATGGTTATTATGCAGTGCAGGGATTTGCTGTAGTTGCAGCCCAGGCTCGTTCTTTAGGATTTTCCGCTGTATTTGCTGGACAGGATTTACCAGCATTTCAAAAAGCTTCAAAAGAAGAAGCAGCATCTATTGGAGCTAATACCAATATTAAGATTTGTATGAAATTAGAAGATCCAGTTGATACCTTTGATTTTTTTAACAAAACAGCAGGCCAATCTTATGTTACTAAAGTAGATTCTTTCCAATCTAAAAGTGGAGCATTTTCTTCTTCTTATAAAGATAATAAATCAGCCTCATTCGAAAAACGCTCAAGAATTGATTTACTAGATTTAAAAGATCAGACAGAAGGTCAAGCACATATATTTTTCAGATCGGATATTATTCGTATGAGTATGTTTTATGCAAATCCGGTTCCAGTTAATAGATTAAAAGTTAATCAATTTTTAAGAGTTGAGCCACCAACTGAGTCAGAGCTTAAAAATATCTCCTTGCGTAAAGTTAAAGCTTTAGAAGCTATTAGTAATGTTAAATCTATAGAAGATGTAAAACCAAATAGTTCCATACAAGACATTATAACTAAGTTAAACGTTGATAATGGTTTAGATCTTAATACTAAAACAAATAATTACTTAAATGAATTTTTAGGCTCTTTAAAAATATCCTCAAGTTTAGAGCATTATGTGGATAAAGAGAATGAGAAGACCTACTTATCCATAATTGAAGAAATTCTGCAAATAGATAAAAAAGCTTTGTATGAAAAAATTAAAAGTATTGAAGTAAATATAGGAGCGTCTTCACAGCAAGCTTACGCAACTGCTAAAAATATTTTCGATAAATTATTTGTAAACTTAAATTTAAAACCATTAACTAAAGTAGATGGTGATATTTTACATAAAAATATTACTGAATTTATAGATTATATTAACAACTCAGAAGATGATGATTTTCTAAAAGAAGATACAGATACATCAAAAGATTTAGATGAAGATTTAGATGATCTTGATGCGTATTTAGATGAAGATTTTGATGATGAACTTTAAAACAATTACTTTAAGCACTAATTAAACAAATTAATGCTTAAAGTAATTCAATAACTAACTAAATTAACCAATAAACCTTAATACTTTACCTTTATATAAAATCAATTAGTCTTAAAAACTAACAGACTAGCTTAAAAAAACACATACCATTTATTTATTAACTAGAAATAATTTTTTAAACTGGAAGATTTGCCAATATATAATATATTTAAATTATGATGTTAAGAAAGATATGCTTGCTATTTACATTTATACTAGCAGCGCAGCCTAAAATTGATTACACAAAGCAGCTTGAAAATGATGGTATAAATGTTATTTCACAAAATAATGTAACAACCTTAAGATTCGATCATTCTAAATTTTTCAATACGGGTAGTTCAAATTACAATCAAAATGCAAGTTTAATAATAGAAACTATTAAACAAATGATTAGCGTCAATAAGTTTTTTAAGATGCGTATTTTAGAAAAAACTAACTTACCCCATTCCTTTACAGAAAACACAGAAATTGCCAAGCAAAGGGTTAATTTCCTATTAAAAGAAATAGCTAAAGTTAAAGGCATTAGTATTTCTTGGGGGGAGGTTGTGCACACCTCAAAATATAGTAAAAACCTAATAGAAATTACTTTAGTTAAGGATGCTTTATGAGAAAGCTAACTAACTTTGATATTTACAATTCAAATTTATATAGAGTAAGAAAATACCGCTCTAGAGTGAATATACTAGCAGCATTACTATTTGTTGCATTAGTGCAATTTTTTGCTCTACTACTTGTAGTTAGCTTGCAAACAGAGTCTTCTTATTATGCAACAAACAGCGAAAGTAAATTATATAAAATGAATGTTTATTCGTCTCCTAATTATAAAAACAAGGCACTGTTAAAAGATGACTTGCCCCCTTACTCACAAATAAAAGAACTAATATTACCATGAATAAAGAAGACGCTTTACAAGCTGTTACACACAGAAACAATTTTTATAAAGATAAAAGTAAGCTTATTTTAATAGCTTTATTAATATCTATAATTTTAAATACGGTTTTAGCCTATAGTATTTTTTATAGTTATACTAATCCACCAAAGCCTAAATATTTTGCAACAAGCTCAAATGGTAGAATAACTAAGCTATATCCTCTATCAGCACCAAATTTATCTGATGCAGCAGTTTTACAGTGGGCTACAAGGGCATCTTTGGCAGCTTTTTCTTATAATTTTGTAAATTTCCGCTCTGAATTACAAGCAGCTTCAGGGTTTTTTACCCCTTCTGGATGGACTCAATTTTTAAACGCTTTAACTGAATCAAATAACCTAGAGGCAGTAAAATCTAAAAAATTAGTTGTGTCTGCTGTTGCAAGAAGAACACCAGTTATTATTACTAAAGGTATAGTTAATGGTAATTACTCTTGGGTAATTGAAGTGCCTTTATTAATCACCTATCAAAGTGGCAGTGACTACTCCCAAACTAGAGATACTGTAAGTTTAACCGTACAAAGAGTTTCTACACTAAATTCACCTCAAGGTATTGGTATTTCTCAATTTGTGGTAATTCCAGGAGGTTCAGATTGAAGCTATTTATAATCATATTAACAACTCTTTTAGTATTTATAAGAGCTGAAGATGATCTAAAAGGATCATCCCAATCTAAAGAAGATAAACTAATAGAAAACATAGAGGAAGATTTAGAATCTCAAAATCAAGAGGCATTTGATAATATGTTAAATGGGTTATACCCTTTAACGCCAGAGCAAATTTTAAGTATAAGAGATAGGTATGAAGATACATTAAGAGCAAAACAATCCACTTCAATGTCGCCTCCAAAACCGACTATATCCTCTCAATTTGTGAAATTATCACCAGGCTCAACTCCTCCAATAGTTAGATTGCTTGAAGGTTTTGTTTCAAGCGTCGTTTTTTTAGATAGCACAGGAGCTGTTTGGCCTATTGAGTCTTATAACGTTGGCGATCCTAATTCCTTTAATCTCCAATGGAACGGTAAAGATAATATTATTGTTATTCAGGCAAAAACATTATTTAAATACGGCAACCTTATTGTAAGGCTCGAAGGGTTAGATACACCTGTTGTTGTCACTTTAATACCTGGGCAAAAAGAAGTTGATTATAGACGTGAACTACGCATATCAGGCTATGGACCTAATTCAAATGCAGGTAACAATAATCAAGATGCAACTGTAGAAAATAGAGTGCTTTTAGATTTTCTTGATGGAGTGATACCCATGCAAAGTGAAATGTTAAGTACAAATTCAAATGAAGTAGACGCTTATCTTTATAACGGTAAACTATTTTTAAAAACAGATTACACTTTAGTGTCTCCTGCATGGGATGGAAAAGTTTCAAGTTCAAGTGGCTCGAATGCTTATGAGATACAAAATATAAGCAATATAATTATTAGTAAAAACGGCATTTTACAAAATGTAGAAGTAGGATCATAGAATGTTAAAATTTTTCCAAAATTCAAAATTTAGATTACTGTTTTTTACTTTAGGTATTTTATCAGCATTTACTATTATATTTTTAATAATTACTTATTTTGCTAAGGACGATTTAATTTTAGGAGGAGCTTCTTTAAAAAAAGCACCTAGAGTTGACTCAACTCCTTGGAGCTCTGACTCAACTCAAGAATATATAAAGCTTCAAGAAGGACAAAATATAAGTAAAGCCGAAAAAGCTAAATCAAGTGGTAAAAGTGCTATTCCAACCATTGTTAGGATTGAGTCTTTTGGTGAAGGTGAATTTATAAAAGGCGGCAAAGAGACCATAGGCTTTAGTAAGCTACTAAACGGAGGAGAGGTAAGTGAAGCACAAATTATTTTAAACTCTTTATCAGATACTAATTGTGTTATTGAGGATGTCAAATTTGCCTTAACGCAAAAAATTACTTTAAAAGATTTAAAAACCGTTTGTGGCTGCTCTAAACTCAAAAAAGCAGGCGTAACACTAAAAAAACTTGATACAGTTTGTGATTGTATAAGTCTTAAAAAGGCAGGTTTTACTGCCAAAATGCTAAAAGCAAGTGGTTATACTGCAACTAAATTAAGAAATTGTAACTATTCAGCTTGTGAATTAAAAGGTGCAGGTTTTAGTGCAAAACAAATGAAAGATGCAGGGTTTACTGATTTGGAATTAAAAGGAGCTGGTTTTAGTCAAGATGCAATTAAAGCAGCTGCTCAAGGCTTAGTAGAAGGGATTGATAATTCAGATATTTTAAGTACTAACTGTAATCCAAAAAAATTAAATGCTCTAAGATTAAAAGGTATAACTGCTTCTAAAATAAGAGAAGTTTCAGGTTGCTCTATTGAAAGTCTAAAAAATGCAGGCTTTACTATACAAGAATTAAAACGTGCTGGGTTTAATGCAAGGGAATTAAAAAATGCAGGTTATAATGCCAAGCAGCTAATGGCAGCTGGTTTTAGTGCTAAAGATTTAAAAAATGCAGGCTATAGCAGTAAAGAATTAAAAGATGCAGGCTTTGGTGTAAAAGAATTAAAAGATGCAGGTTTTAGTGCTAAAGATTTAAAAGACGCAGGGTTTACAGCAAAAGCTTTATATGAAAATGGTTTTTCAGCCAAAGATTTACTAGAAGCTGGCTATTCACAAAGTAATCTAATTAAAGCAGGAATAAGTCCAGCTATTATAGATAAAGCACTAGACTCAATGAGTGAATGCTCCGTATCTAATATTAAGAAAAAAATATCTAAGGATGTACCTTTAAAAGAAATTATTAATACTTATGGTTGTTCTTTAAAAAATTTAATAGATGCAGGAGTGAGTCCAAAAGATCTTTTAGCTCTTGGTTACACTTTAAAAGATTTAAGAGATGCTGGAATTTTTTATGACTATTTAAAAGATGGTAATTGCTCTAAAGAATTTATCTCTAAAGCTAAGATACAAGGTGTCACAGCTAAAGAAATCAGAAACAAGTTAGGTTGTAGTTCCAAAGATTTAAAAAACTCAGGTTTTAATGTTAGTGATTTAAAAAATGCAGGATTTACTGCTGCAGAATTAAAAGATTTAGGTTTTAATTCTAATGATTTAAAAAAGGCAGGCTTTAGTGCAAAAGATTTATTAAAAGCAGGTTTTAGTGCAAAAGATTTAAAGAATGCAGGTTTTCAAGCTGATGAGCTTTTAGCAGCAGGTGCCTCAATTAAATCATTAAAAAATGCCGGGTTTAGTGCTGCTGATTTAAAAAGTATTGGAGTGAGTGCCAAAGATTTAAAAGATGCAGGCTTTAGTGCAAAAGATTTAAAAAATGCAGGCTTTAATATTAAAGACTTACAAGAAGCTGGATATAGCGTAACAGATTTAAAAGATGCTGGTTTTAATGCAAAAGAATTATTAGATGCTGGTTATGACGTCAAAGATTTAGTAGATGTATTTAGCGCAAAAGAATTACTAGATGCTGGTGCTACTGTTGAAGATTTATTAAAAAACGGTGTTTCAATTAAAGACTTAAAAGCTGCAGGAGTAGACGCAAAAGCTTTAAGAAAAGCAGGTGCTTCTTTAGACGATTTATTAAAAAATGGCTTTGCTAACCAAGATTTACAAGGTGCAGGCTTCTCAGCAGCTCAAATAGCACGTTCACAAGCAAGAATCAGAGCTTCTGATGAGTTGAATTTTATTAATGATATGGGCGTTAGGGATTCAATTGTCAATAATAAAACTAAAAAGCTAAAGCTTCGGTCCCCAAAAGAGCTACAAGTTTTACAAACTCAAATGTCTACCTATGCAAATGCCTTACCAAGAGACTGGGGTGTATCTGACCAACAGTTTGTTAACGGCTCAACAGATGATGAAAATGAAGG
>Ga0136599_1000099_pt1 | contig 27422 bp, 21 predicted proteins | sample AntRauMFilla2697_FD_104635 | JGI IMG/M metagenome (GOLD analysis project Ga0136599, IMG submission 104635) | Saline lake microbial communities from Rauer Islands, Antarctica - Metagenome Filla 2 #697 | ecosystem: Environmental > Aquatic > Non-marine Saline and Alkaline > Saline | place... | reverse complement strand
TGGCAAAGAGCTATTTACAAGTAGATTTTATAACAAGTGTAAAAATATTCTTACAGACGATGGAATTATAATTCACCAAAGCGGTTCGCCTATTTATCAACCTGAACAGAGTATTTTAGTTACAAAAGAGATGCAAAAAGTTTTTGCTTCTACTAGCACAATAACATTTCCAGTTCCTTGCTATCCAAGTGGTTATTGGAGTGCCACCATTTCTTGTAAATCAAAAAATGATTTTAATATGAAAAAGACAACTAAGCTTGAAGAACTTAAATATTATAATGAAGGAATTCATAAAGCTTGTTTTATGAATCCTAACTTTATTGTTAAGAACTTAACCTAAGTTAAAAAAAGCTCCTGGCCAACGTTTTGTCTTTCTTCTATGTTACGTAGAGTCGACCTTTCGTTTACCAAGTCCCCTTTTTTAGCACATCCATTTAAGGTAAATAAAATAACAATTTGTAAAATATAGATTGTAGTTCTTCTCATAAAAACCCATCAGTAAATATTAATTAGGAATTTTGTATTCTACCTTGTTACTTTTAGGTAATAAAGAATGTAATGTTTGTTTGACTTTAGTATTTTCAGATTCAACAAACTGCACGTAATTTCTAGAACTTTCTATAAGTTCATATCTATCAACTGGAGTATAAAAGTGACCATAATTATTACTATTTAAAAACTTTTGTACACTTTTTGATATATTTGTTACTGGTTCTTTATCTTTTAAATCAATATTAAATACTGCAAATTTGGTATTTAAATAGTTATTTTCTTTTTCTTTTAGTTTATGTCTTTCTCGCCTTTTAACAAAACATATAGCCAAAGAGCAAACCAAGGCAGCAATACCAATAGCAACACCAGCTGTACAAAAACCAATAGTAGCAGCAACGCCGGCTAAAGTTAACGTACTAATTAACAGCATACTTTTTTCAGCAACAAAGCTAGAGGATTTTAAAAAGCCAACAAAATAATTTTTACTCGTTCTTCCTGTCGATGATTTTTTAACTGTTTCTTTTGATAATTCAAAAGATAAGGCTAATTTATATTTTGTAGATTCAACTATGTTATTCATACCAACATTAAAATCGCTTAATGTATTTAAAGTTTCAATATCACTTATTATTTTAGCTTTAGGATCTAAAAATTTATCATAGTACATGTAGCTTGACATACTATTTAAAAACTCAGCTGCTACCCCAAGCTTTATTGCATCATGAGCAAAATTTATATTAATAGAAGTATTTTCTCTTTTAAGTTTAATATGTTGTGATGGATACTTTAAAAGGTTTGTAATTTTGGATTGGTAATCTGCATAATTTTTAGGTAAAGCATTTTTCACCTTTTTGTCTAATAAATCTGGGTTAAAAGTAGATGCTAAAGTTAACTGCCATTTTAAGTCTATAAATGCGGTGTCTTGACCTAATCTTTTATTAATTAAATCTTGATTATCAATATTGGGAAGCTTTTTTAACTCTTGAGCGTAGAAGTCATTCCTAATTTTATCTATGCAAAGAGCTGATTTTTCATAGGTTTCAATTGCTTGTTTTGACCAAGTAAAATTTTTAGCATGCTTACTTATTGGGAAATTACGGGATGTATATAAATTATCAAAAAAATCATTTAAATCTATTTTTCGGCCTTTATTTATAGTTGCTAAATTATTTTTAATTTCAGTTGTTAATTTCATCGATAATTTTCCTACTAAATAGCTAGAACCGGATGTTCTAAAGTATAGCTATCTTTCTTGTCTTTTTTCTTTATCTGCTCTTTTTTCTCTGACTTCTCTTTTATTGAACGAAATACTGTAGCAATAGAAAATCTAGCCCCAATTTTTTTGGCTTTTTTGGGAGCATCTGGCTTTATTTCAAGTTCATCTTTGGCGCCTTTTTCAAATACACTAGATAATTTTTTCTTATCAATTTTTTGATCTATATTTTTTTGATTTTTACTTGAAAGCACTGTTTGTAGGGTATTATCTGGATTAAATGAATCAAATTGTTTTTTATCTAAGTGATGCATGGCTGCATTTTGAATACCATTTTGTACATTCTCATGAAAACTTTCACCATTTATACTTGTGTTTTTTGCACAAACCTCATTAATTTTAGTATTAATTGCTTCCCTTACATTATCGTACGTATCTGCTTTGGCTTTTTCCTTAATTTTTTTATTATAGTAATAACCTATTCCAACAGCAGCAATTAAAACTAATGCGGTCATAGTCAAAGGAGCAGCCATAGCAGCTCCTGTAGCAAGTGCAGCAGAACCTGTCGCAATTGCTGATAAGGCTAATGTTGCTGCTGTTACTTTAGTTATCATTTTAGCAATTTGGAAGAATTTCTGCCCAAATCCAGTATTGGTTTTAGCTTCAGTTTTAGCTTTGTAAACAGTAGTATGTTCAGAGCTTAAAGACGTTTTTACATTTGAATATACAGATAAATCCTGCATATTTTTTCTAGTAGCATCGCATGCTTTTTTATCATTTGAGCTAAGCATTAATTTATCATCTGATATTTTTTTATCAGTTGAACTTGATATTTCTTGAAATAATTTGTGTCGATAGTACAGACAATTAGAGTTTTTATTTAAATCTTGAATTAGTATATTACGTGATATCTCATTAGCAATTCCTACTTTCACAGCTGCTTTTTTTTTGGTTGAGAACAAAAATTCTTGTAATTTTAAAAAATTAGAGGTTTCAGTATCTGTAGCTGAGTATTGGATAACTTTTTCTGGAGACTTTAAAAGCTTAAGTAATTTGCCTCTTGTTTTTTCAAAGCCTGGAGGCATAGATTCTTTATTACCTTCTAAGTTTAAAAAGTTAGGATTAAATACTGAAGTTACTAAAATATTCCACTTTAGATTCATCATGCCAATATTTTCTTCTAAGCTGTTACTCTTATACGGTTCTTTTTCAAATTCTTTTGTTTGTTTTAAACATGAATCAAAGAATTCTTTTTTAGCGTCGCAAATAAAATCATTAGCCTTTGCATTAACAACTTTAATTTCCTTATTCCATTTAAAATTTTCAACATCAAGCTTATTAAGCATTTTTCCAGCAGCATCTTCTCTATTTTGTAAAGATCCTTCAGGAACTTCTTTTTCAAGCTCTAGTCTATCTTCTGCTTTACTCATTAACATTACTGTAAATTTATCAAAACTTATTCCTGAGTTTTTATTTTTGCTTAAATTTTGCTTAATAGAACGATTATTTGAGTTATATTTTGCGGTTGAATATCTTCTTATTGATTGATGAAATTCTTCTATATTCAAGTGATTTTCTATATTATCTTTATCTTTTGAAGATAAAGACGAAGTTAACAACTTATCTTTTGCGTATACATCATAAGATTGTTTAACATTACTATCTTCTAAAGCATTTTTGACGCTTTGATAGTATCTATCTAAATTAGATTTAGTATTTTCTTGAGAGGGATCGTTTACATTACTTATTATATTATTAAATTCACTTTTTATTTCAACTGCAGCTGCAAAGTCTTTTTTAGCTGATCTTTTTTTAGCAAATTTATAGGTAGCTGCTGCAATTAAACCTACACCTAATAATGCACCAGTTAATGGAGCTGTAAGCACTCCAACACCAGCAACAGCAGCAACACCAGCTGAAGCAACCAAAATAGTTGATATAGAAGCTATTGTACCTACTAATAAATACCGAAAAGCTTTATAAAAGTTACCTAACCTTTTTTTATGTTTTGTTCTAAAAGAATGTAAAAAAGATGAATCAACCATTATTGAGCTTACTTTTTCTTTGATAGAGCTAATATAAGACAGCCTTCTAAGCCCCTTTACAGTATCTTTAATTTCTGATTTTTTTAATGGTTTAGCATTCTTATCTCTAAGCTCATTACAAAAACGTAAATCTTCTGCATTTGCTGTAATATCATGAATTAAGTATGCTCTTAAAATCTCATTAGCAGAGCCATTGTCTATACTTGCTTCAATTTTTGGATATTTAGCATTTTTTAAGGTACTTTCTTTTGTGGGTAAATCTATTTTACTTTTATGAACTATTTGTTTTTGCTTGTCTAAATATTCTTGGTAATCCTTTTTATTTCCACCAAATGACTCTAATGTTCTTTGTTTTGTTCTAATATCTTCTACAGCATAATTTATCTGGCTACTCGGATCATTAAGTAAATTAGTAATTTTATTTTTAATAACATCGTATCCTTTTGGCAATGCATCTATATCTTTTTGATCTAAAAAATCAGGATTAAATACAGAACAAACAACATTATTCCATCTTAAATTTGCTAAAGAAACTTGTTCTGATAGTGGTCTGTCTAATGATGCATCTTTATTTAAATCATCGAATTGTTCTAAGTATAAATCCATAAATTCTTGCTTAAGACTAGATATTATATTTCCACCTTGTCTGTGAACTTCTTTAGTTTCTAATGACCAGCTAAACTTTTTAATATTATAAGATTTTAGTACAGCACTGATAGCATGCCCTTTAGAATGAGGATCGATGCCACCACCTAAACTAGGATTATTTTGTTCAATTGATGTGCGTAAAGATTCTTTTAACTTTGCTTTAAACTCATGTTTTTTTGATAAAAAAGTAGCCTGTGCCACTCTACTTTTTCTAGATCTTAATAAAGTTGATTTTCTTTTATAGGGCAAATCATCTTGATAAGTAGGATTTTTTTTAAATAAAGCTTGAGTACTATTAGGTTTTTTATTTTGGGAATCATCATGAACATCAAGTTCTTTTATATCTTTATCAAAAGCTTTGTTAAATTCATCTAATTTATATTCTTTGCCAATTTGTTTTTTCTTTTTTTTAGATTGAGTAGTTTCAATTAAACTATGAGGTCTAATTACATCGTATTCAGCGTGTATTTCACTTTGACTAATAGCATTTTCAATCCCAGTAGCTAAAGATGCAAAAGAATCTGATTGTAAACTTTTAGTATCAATATCTAATTTATTAGCAGAATCAAGTAAGGCTTCTTTTATTTCTTTTCCAGTATCTAGCTTTTCTCTCATTTTCTTTTTTTTAAAAAATGATTTACCAAGATATGCAAGCCCCCCGATAAAAATAGACCCAATTACAACTGGTGCTGCAATTATAGTCGCTGAGGCAGTCAAAGATAAGGCTCCCCCTAAAGCTATCAAGGTAGCAATATTAAGTGAAGCTATATACTTTACTCCATTAATAATTTTTTTACTTAATTTAGATGATTTGTTGCCACTTTCTTTTTGGTATCTAGCCTTGACTAATTCTGAGTTTAATACACTTTTAATGGTGCTATGATTACTTGCTTGTTTTAGAAAATCCTTTAAAGGTTTTACTTCAAGTTCACTTTTTACCTTAGCTTTATCATCTAATATTTTATCATAATAACGATAGCAGTCAGCATTTTCTTGCATATCTTGTATTAAGATATTTTTGATTATGTCATGCGTTATTTCGCCTGTTAAATTTGCTTTTGATTTGTTTTGTGTAAAATATTTAACAGATGATGATTTAACTTTGGCAAAACCTTTTTTTTGTTTAACATCGTCCATGGAATATTGAATAAGATATTCCGGACTTTGCATCATGGATATAAGATTTTCTCTAATTTGTTTGTATCCAGATGGCAAAACATCAATTACTTTTTGATCCATTAATTGAGGGTTGAAAACTGAAGATACTACAGTTTGCCATTTTGCTTCTATTATCTGTTTTTGTTCAAAATAAGTATTATAATCGTTTCCTAATGAATCAGTATTTAACTCATCAAGACATGAATCAACAAATGTTGATTTCATTTGCATAATTATATCTTGTGATTGATTATGAGCTGCTTTTACCTCTGGAAAAAAGCTGAACTTTTTAGTGCCCATTTTTTCTAACATTACTCTAGATGCTTGAGAAACACTAGAATCTTCATTAGAGCGTATCTGTGATTCAATATCTTCTAAAGAACCTTTACTATCGATAGTACTATTAAAAAAAGCTTTCAAAGATCTTTTTTGCATTTTAATTTTTTCTCTCTAAATTACTTTTTAGAAAAATTACTAATAGCTCTTTCATCATTAGTTACCGTTTCTTTTATTAACTTTGCTAAAGAGTTTGATTCTGAATTAAGTAAAGATTGAGTTAAAGCTCTTCTATGGTTACTCGGAATTATGTCATTTATCAAGTCTAAAACTGAGCTAGCATTATCTTTGATATAGCATATTAGTCCATTATAAGAGCTTTTTAAAAACTTTTTATTTGAAGATAATACATATAAATGTTCTTGATTTCTTTGAGCTATCTTTTGCATACCCTTATTTAAAGATGAATAAGCCGACGATGCATCTTTTTCACTAATTTTAATTACAGTTTCTTCTAAAACATCTGAAGCCTTAGAGTATTTATTTAAGTTAACATTTTGTTTATTAACAAAGACTCTACATACTTTAGAAGCAATCAAGGCCGAAACTCCAACAATTATTGGAATTAAAAGAGGATTAATAGGGGTTGTCATTAAAATTACTGAGAAAGCTACTAGTAAAACGGTTCCTTCAAATTTACTTGGTTTTTTATTGCCTAAAGCTGCTTTTCCTATATTTGATAGGGTATTGGTTACTTTACTTATTTTTCTTTTCGTGTTTTCTGATATAGAAGATTTTAAAGTTACTGCTGCTTTTATCTTACTTAGGTTTAATGTATTTCTTATAAATGCATTAAAATCTTTTTTTTCTTCTTCACTAACTACTAATGTTGTATTTTTAAGTTTATGTAGACAAGATAAAGATTCTTTATTCGCGTATAAATCACTTAAAATAGCAACTTTAGACAAATCAGAAACAAGCTCTAGGTTAACGTGTACATCTAGACTATCTACTTCAAAATTTGGGGACTTAATCATTTCAATAACATTAGATCTAGTTTCAATATAACTATCTGGCATATGTTTTCTTATAGACTTATCTTTTAAAAGATCTTCATTAAAAACAGAAATAACAAGTAATTGCCATTTTAGTTGTATTTTTTGGGTTAAATGGGTAATTCTTTCTTGATTTTTTATGGTATCAATTGATTCTTTATTTTTAGTATCCTCAAAATCTATTTGATTAAGGCAATCAATTAAAAATGAGCTTTTTAATTTATGCAGTTGGTCTAATATACTTTTATAAGCATCTTGAGATTGAGATGACCATGTAAAATCATGAATATCCATCGACTGTAAAGCACTTTCCATTACATCGGAATCTTTAGTTAAAGACAACTCATCTATCTTAATAGAAGCGCTTAAGTTCCTTTTTATTCTCTCTTTCATATTTTATTCCTTCAATTTCTTTACAATTACATATAGATTGTTTTTTAATTATAAGTTCATAAATATAAAACAGATTTAAAATTACGATATAAATAGTTTTTAACTTACAAATAATATTTTAGAAATAAATTTTAAGCTTAGGTATATAGTTTTTCATAGGTGAAATTTGTTATAGTCAATCAAATGTTTACTAACTAAATATAATATGAATATAGCAATAAATGGTTTTGGAAGAATTGGGCGTCTTTTAGCAAGGATATTGATCCATAATAATCAACCTTTAAAAGTAATAAATGGAGTTGGAAGTTCTTTTAAGGCACTACATTTTTTAAGTTATGATTCTAATCATGGCACATTTGCTAATGAGTTTATCTGTAAAGAAAATCATATAATCGATGATAACAATAATATTAATATTATTAACGAACGTAATAGTATTCCTAATTGGCAAGAACTTGGTGTTTCAGTTTTAATTGATTGCACGGGTTTAATAAAAACAAAAAAAGACTGCCAAGCTCATTTTAACCAGGGTATAAAAAAAATAATTTTATCTTATGCTTCTAAAGCTGCACAAAAAACTATTGTAATGGGAGTTAATGAACATGAGTTGTCAGCAAAAGATAAAGTAATATCTGCTAGTTCTTGCACTACTAACTGTCTTGCTCAGATTATGAATGTTTTACAAGCTAATTATAAAATACAATCTGGTTTTTTCTCTACTATTCACGCATTAACAAATGATCAAGTCTTACTTGATAAAAATCATAGTGATTTAAGACGAAGTAGAAGTGCGATAGAATCAATAATTCCAACTTCAACTGGCGCGGGTGAGCAAATTGGCAAGATTTTTCCCCAATTAGAAAATAAGTTATTTGGTAAGGCTTATCGAGTAAACACTAAAAACGTATCTTTAGTTGAGCTTACATGTAATCTTGATAAAAATGTTACAGAAAATGAAGTTAATGAATTGTTTGAACAGGCTAAAAATAAATATTTAGATATATCATATGCTCCTTTAGTCTCTATAGATTACAACCATAGTAAACAGTCTTGTATTGTTGATGGTTTACTAACTAAAACTAATAATAATATGTTACAAATAAGCGCTTGGTATGATAATGAATGGGCATATGCTTTAAGACTCATGGATATTTATAAAAAGATTAATGCAGTATAAAGTAATAGATTCAAATATTATTCAAAACAAAAATATAGTTTTGCGCCTTGATTTAAACGTGCCCATGCAAAACACTAAGATAGTTTCAGATATTAAAATTCAAAGCTCTTTAAATACTATAAATTTTTTATTAAAAAATGCGAATAAGATAACCATCTTATCTCATTTTAAAAACCCAAAAAATCAAGATAAAAATCTATCATTAATAAAAATTGTCCAGTACCTTTCAAAGCTAATGCTAATAAAAGTACCTCTTATAACCAGTATTGAGCCAAATCATTTAGATAGCTTTGATAAAATTTGTGTTCTAGAAAATACTAGATTCTTTCAAGGCGAGTATGAAAATTGTAGCAAGCTTGGGAAAGAGTTTGCAGGTTTAGGAGATATTTTTGTGCAAGATGCTTTTGCATGTTCCCATAGAAATCATGCTTCTATGAATTCTATCACTAATTTTATACCCTCTTATATGGGTTTGAATTTATCAAAAGAAATATCTGTTTTAAATAAACTTCAGGCTAATATAACTGGTAAATTTGCCTTAGCTATAATAGGTGGGGCTAAAATAGAAACAAAAACAAAGCTGGTAAAAACTTTACTTAAAAATGGTTATAAGGTTTTTGCTGCTGGTAAAATTGGCAATTATATTAGTAATAATCTTAATATGTTTCAGCACGAATCCTTATATTTACCTGTTGATGGCCTTAACGCTGATAATAAGTATGGGGTTTGGGTAAATTATCATGATATAGGTCAAAAAAGCTTAATAATATTAAAAAATTTAATTAAAAAAGCTGACTATCTAGTTTGGAATGGTCCTTTAGGACAATTTGAAAAGCCAGAGTTTTCAAATGGCACTAAAGCTTTAATCAATCTTATAAAAGAGAATAAAGCATACAGTGTTGCAGGCGGGGGAGAAACTTTATCAGTAGTAAAGCCAGGTACTTTTAATCATATATGCTGCGCTGGAGGGGCGTTTATTGCATATTTAAGTAACAAAAATCTTCCTGGCATCAAAAATCTATTAACTAGCTAGCTCCAGCTATCGGCTATATTAATATCTACCTTTAAATTTACTTTGAGTTTTGCTGCATTTTCCATGGAGCTTATTACTTGGTCTTTAACTTCATTTATATGTTCTTTAGTAACTTCAAACACTAATTCATCATGAACCTGCATTATCATGTTAGCATGCTTTTTATTAACATTATTATCTACATTAATCATTGCATACTTTATAATATCCGCTGCGCTGCCTTGTACTGGTGCATTTATTGCTGCCCTCTCTGCCGCTTGCCTTTTTTGAAAATCTCGTGCGTTAATTTCAGGCAAATATAATCTTCGCCCAAAAATAGATTCAACATAACCTAGGTCATGGGCCATTTTTTTAGTCATTTCAATATAGCTTTTAACTTTTGGATACCTATCAAAATAAATTTCTATATAGGCTTTAGCTTCCTTTCTGGATAACTGTAGCTGCTTTGCCAGGCCAAATTCTGACATTCCATAAATTAAACCAAAGTTTATAGCTTTGGCTTTTCTTCTATGGTCTTTTGTTACATTTTCTAGGGTAACGTTAAACACTTCACTTGCAGTTTGTGCATGCACATCTTTATCATCTTGAAAGGCTTTAATAAGATTTTGCTCCATACTAAGATGGGCCATTACTCTAAGCTCTACTTGAGAATAATCAGCTGCCAGAATGAATTTATCTGCTTTAGTTGTAAATGCTTCTCTAATTTTTCTGCCTTGTGAGGTTTTAATAGGTATATTTTGCAAATTTGGGTTATTAGAGGATAGTCTTCCTGTAGTTGTAACTGTTTGATTAAAAGATGCATGGATTCTGTTTGTTTTTGGATTAACTTGTAAAGGCAATGCATCTGTATAGGTAGATTTTAACTTTGAAAATTGTCTATATTGTAAAATTACTAAGGCTAGAGGATAGGTTTTAGCAAGCTCTGATAGTACTTCTTCGCTTGTTGAAGGTTGGCCTTTTGGGGTTTTTTTAACTACTGGCAAATTCATATCTTTGTACAGTATTTCTTGGAGTTGTTTTGGAGATAGTAGGTTAAATTCTTTACCCACTATTTTGTAGGCTTTATTTGATAATTCTTGAATATGAAGAGAAAGCTCTAAACTTTGTTTTTTTAGATAGTCTTTATCGATAGATACACCATAATGCTCTAAAGAAGATAAAATGCCAACAAGCGGAAAATCTATATTATTACAAACAAAAGATGCCCAAGGATGAGTTTCAAATAGATTGGTGAATTTGTTGTAAAGTTTCAAGGTAATAAAAGAATCTTCTGCTGCGTACTTAGCTGCATCTACAATTGGAACGTAATCAAAAGTATCATAATTTTGGATTATCTCACTAAACTTAATATTTTCATGCTCAAACCACATCAAAGCTAATGTATCTAAATCGTGTCTTCCTTGATTAGAATTTAATACGTAAGAGGCTATCATTGTATCAAATATTTTATTTTTGATTGTTATTGAGTAATTTTTTAATACGCTTAAATCATATTTAAGATTATGTCCCACAATAGTTTTATCATCATCTTCAAAAATTTTACCAAGATGACTTAAGACAAATTCTTCATTTAATTGTTTAGTATCTTCTTTATGATTAATAGGAATATAATAGTTTTCATCATTAAAAGATAAGGCTAGCCCTACTATATTTGCATTTATGGCTTGAATACTGGTAGTTTCTAAATCAAGAACATAAACTTTTACTTGATTTAACTTATCAAGTAAATTATAAAAATCCTGTTCTTTTGTTATTGTGTTATAAGCAAAATTAATTTTAGGAGCGCTTTTTTTCAAGTCCATTGAAATAGCTAAACTTTTAAGCTCATAATTTTCACACAATTCACTTAGCTCATTTTTTTTAATAGGTTTAGTTTCTAAATCATCTAAAGATAAAGACATACCTACATCGGTTTTTATAGTTACTAATTTTTTTGCTACCGGTAAAAACTCTAAAGAATTTCTTAGTTTTTCACCTATTTTACCTTTAATAGCATCAGCATTTGCCATTAAGTTTTCTAAACTTTTATATTCACTTAGCCATTTCACTGCCGTTTTAGGGCCACAACCGTCTACTCCGGGTACATTATCAACTTTATCACCAACTAATGCTAAATAATCAATAATTAAAGCTGGCTCTACGCCAAATTTATCATAGACCCCATCAACATCAAGCTTTTGGTTACTCATTGTGTTATCGAGAGTTATATTTTCATCAACAAGCTGAGCAAAATCTTTATCTGAAGTAGCCAGTACTACTTTTTCATCTTTTAGCTTAACAAATTCTTTGGCTAAGGTGCCCATAACATCATCGGCTTCAACGCCCTGCACACTTAAAACTGGGATTCCCATTGCTTGAATAATATTTTTTAAAGGCTCTAATTGAGATACTAAATCTGTAGGCATAGGAGGCCTATGGGCTTTATATTCATTGAAAATTTCTTGCCTAAAAGTTTTACCTTTAGCATCAAAAACTACAATCAGATTATTAGCTTTTTTAGCTATTAACTTATTTAGCATATTAATCACACCATGAATTGCTCCTGTTGGAATACCATTTTTAGTAGTTAATGGTGGAAGCCCGTGAAATGCGCGGTAAAAAAAAGAATTTCCATCTACTATGATAACCATATTTTCCTATATGTAATGATTAATTAGACTTAATGCTGAGACAACAGCCGTTTCAGCTCGCAAAATATTTTTGCCTAAACTATATCCAGACCAATTTTTTAGCATATTAATCTCCTTGTCACTAAAACCACCTTCTGGACCTATTAGTACATGACATGGTTTTTTGATATTGCCATTAATTTTATTTTGAGTGTATGGGTGAAAATATATACCTGTTTTATCTTTCACCCAATTAGTTAGGTTTATAGCTTCGTTTAACTTTGGCACTTTATATACATTAGCCTGCTCACATGCGCTAATGATTATCTTTTTCCAGTGAATATGTTTTTCATGATATTGACCTTGGCTAAACTCAGAAAAAATAGGGGTTATGGAAGCAACTTTTAATTCAGTCGCTTTTTCAATGGCATAATCCATACGGCTAGGCCTTATAACACTAATACCAATATGAATTTGAGACTCATCTTCAAGATCTTTTTGTAGGACATCTTCTAAAAGCAAAGTAATATTAGGCTTGCCTATAGCTAATATTTTAGCACTCATAGCTGTTGTTGAATTAAACACTATTATAGTATCGTTAATTTTATAGCGTAATACTTTTATTAAACGGTGGTATAAATCTACCTCAACTATGCCATTTTCCAATGGTTGATTTAAAAAAATTCTTTTCATTTATTTTTTGTAACTTAAGTAATTTTTGTTAACTTAAGATATCATACTCTAATTAACTTATTAAAAACTTTTATGTCTTATTCTTTTGATTTAGCCCTTGGAATTGATTATGGCATGGCTAAAATAGGATTGGCTATAGGCCAGCAAATAACCAAAAGTGCCACACCATTAAAACAAATTAAAGCAAAGCAAGGTATTCCTTCTTGGAGTGAGTTTGAGCTTATATTAAAAAAATGGAATCCAGATACGATAGTAATTGGTATGCCTTTAAATATGGAGGGTAAAACCCAATATATGAGTCGCAAAACTAATATTTTTTGTGAAATGATTAAGCAAAAATATAATATCCCGATTTTTAAGACAGATGAAAGATTAACTACAAAAGAAGCCCGCTCTTTAATCTTTGAAGAATATGGTTACAAGGGTTTGACCAAATACTCTATAGATAGTTTTTGTGCTAAACTTATTTTGGAACAATGGATGAATGATGAAACTCAAAAATATTAATATTATACCTTTAGCTATATCTTTATATTCTTTCTTTTTGTTTTCTTGGTCTTTGATAGCGCAATTAAATGGTATGCATATATGTAGTCTTTGCATAGTACAGCGATACATATTTTTAGCCTGTGGTATTTTCTCAGCTTTTGCTATTTTTAGTAAGTTTAAAAGATTTGATGTGATAAACGTGTTTGCATCATCCATTGGAATTATCGTTTCAAGTTATCAAATATGGTTAAGTTTTAATCCTTTATACTCTTGTGGTATGCCTTTTAATATTGTGCTTCAAAACTTTGGTTTCATTAACGCTTTGCAGAGCTCATTAGTAGATGCAAGCTGTAGTAAATTAGTTTATTTATTTGGTATCAACATTCCTATTTGGGCTTTGGTAGCATTTAGTATTATTTTAGCGCTAAGCGTCATAGACTTAAGGCAAAAAAGTAAAATCAATTAGAATAATAATCCTTGCCTATTTGTACTTTACTACGGTCATTTTCAGTGCGCCATTTATTGGTGTCTCTTAAAGAGTATGCGCATCCACAATACTGTTGTTGATAGAAGTTTTCTTGTTTAGATAGGGAAATCATTCTAGCTGAGCCCCCTTCTTTGCGCCAATTATAAGTCCAATACGGCAAGTTAAAATGATTTCCTGCTTTTATACCAGAAGCATTAATTTGGTTCATGTCTTTCCATCTTGATATACCAAGAGAGCTTGTATATATATCAAAGCCATTTTGCACGGCATACTTTGCTGTGTAGTAAAATCTCATATCAAAACACATACTACAACGAATACCTCTTTCAGGTTCATTTTCCATGCCTTTAGCTAGCATAAACCATCTATCTCTATCGTAGTCTGCATCTATAAATTCAATATTATGTTTATCTGCAAATCTCTTATTTTCGTTTTTTCTAAGTTCGTATTCTTTTTGTGGATGTATATTAGGATTATAAAAAAAGATGGTGTAATTTATGCTGGATTTAAGCAAACCTTCCATTAAATCTACAGAGCATGGGGCACAGCATGAATGTAATAAAAGCTTATTTTTTCCTTCTGGCAACTTAAGGGTGGCTCTTTCTTGATTTTTATCTTGTAAGTTATTTGACATATTTATTTAACTTTTGTCGTTTGATTGCTATTATAAACTAGTGAATCGCAAATCAATAGATCTTATTTTACTATTTATCCTAGGCTCTATATGGGGTACTGGCACTGTCATTAACAAATATGTAATGGTGAGAGGTATCGATCCTATAAGTTACACCTTTTGGCAATTTATCGGCCCTGGTATAATTTTATTTTTTATAACTTACTTAAAAAAAGAATTACGATACAATCATAAACATATATTATTTTATTTAACCTGCGGCATTATCGGGCTTGCCATTCCTAGCCTAATTATTCATCTTTGTGCATTAAAACTTCCTGCTGGAATTTTACCTGTAGTTATTAATACCGTTCCTATTATCGTTTATCCACTATCTGTTTTTTTCAAACAAGAAAAATTTACTTTAATTAGATTTATTGCTGTAGTTTTAGGGGTATGTGGAATTTTAATATTATTAGTACCAAAAGCTAATGTACCCTTATCTTGGTTTTGGCCATTATTTGCCTCTATTGCCCCTTTGTGCTTTGCTATTAATAGCTTATTTGTTAACCCTAACAGGCCTAAAAATAGTAACGCATTAACTTTAGCTACAGGAATGCTACTTAGCTCTGCCATTGTCATGTTACCTTTTCTTTTATACATACAACATGATTTATACATACCTATTTTCCCCCTGGCAAAAGTAGATTATATTTTAATATTAAGAATGTTTATGCATTGCTTGGGTTACGTTATTTATTTTTCAATTTTAAAAAGAGCTGGACCTGTTTACTATAGTTTAGTAAGCGGTATTGTTATTTTAAGTGGTTTATTTTGGGCATACTACATACACCAAGAGGTACTTAATATTTATCAAGCAATAGCCATAGTGTTGGTTGTAGCTGGTATTTATATTTTAACTTACTCTAGAAAAAAAACTTAAGATTCATAAATTGCAAAATGTGTATTTACGCCCTTAATAATACGAGTGGGTTTGGGAATACTCTTAAAACAAGGAGTTTTAAGTATCACTTTTGGAGACATGGTTTTTGCAACATATAAAAGCTCTTCCCATTTATCATCTGGAAAGGCTAGCTTTTGAATTAAGCTAATGCTTTTACCATTTGCTCTTTTTTTCGGGCCACGCATTGGGTCAAAATATATAGCATCATATGCTTTAGTATTATTTTTTAAAAAAATACTAGATTCAGAGTTTATAACTTCCTCATTTTTGTAACCATAAAAATCTAGCGTATCTTTTAAGATTAAATAGATAAGTGGATTTTGCTCAACTAAAGTGACACTTTTATCAAATTGACGTAATTTATCAGCATCAACTCCCCATCCAGCTGTAATATCTAAAATAGATTTTGCCTTGCCTATTGCTTGGTGAATAGGTTCTTTTTTGACTATTTTATATAAAGGGAAAAAAGGGTTTGCGAAACTACTATGATAAAGACCTATACGTTTATTAACGTAGATATATAAACTCGTATCTGGGGCATCAACTACAAGAGGTAAATTATACTTTTTTGCAATTAATAAAGCTTTTTCACATGGGTTTTGGCAGAAAACACCTTTTACAGAGTCTAAGTTAAACAAAATATTTTTCTAACAAGGAGTTAATTTTGCAAAAGATAAAATCAGGTTTTTAACACCTGTATTGCTAAAGTTTATTCTAATTCTAGCATTAGCATCATTTCCATCTATATCCAAAATAGTTCCTTCCCCAAATTTAGGGTGCATTACTTGTTGGCCAAGTTTAAAGCCTGACATATGTGTTTTGCTTATAGTTTTTTTAGGCACGCTAACACCAGTAAATGGAGATTTCATTTGAATTTTTGTTCGAACTTCTTGTACGTCGTCTTTACCTATTTCACTAATAAATCTAGAAGGCCTATGGTATTGCTCTTTACCATAAAGACGTCTTACCTCTGCGTACGACATATACAATTTTTGCATGGCTCTTGTCATACCTACATAACATAAGCGTCTTTCTTCTTGGAGCCTATGGGGATCGTCCAAACTCATTTGACTTGGAAATAATCCCTCTTCAACACCTATCATAAATACAAGGGGGAATTCTAAGCCTTTTGCACTATGCATAGTCATAAGTTGAACACAGTCTTGATATGATTCACCCTGCATATCTCCAGCTTCAAGAGAAGCATGGGATAAGAAGTGGCTCAAAGGACTTAAGTCAATTTGATTTTCATCCATTACAAAGTTTTTTGCAGCTGAAACTAGCTCTTGTAAATTTTCCAGTTTTTGCCTGGATTTTTCATCATTTGAAGTTTGTAAATGAAGTTTTAGTCCTGATTGTTTAATTACTAAGTCTACAATTTCACTTAAATCTTTAGTAGTTGATGCTTCTTTTAACATACTAATCATATGTAAAAAAGAACCAACTAAACCTGTAGCTTTTGGAGTTAATAAGTTATCAGATACACAATTTTTTGCACTATCCCACATTGAGCAAAAATTATCTTGTGAATATTGTCTAAGCACAGCAAGAGAACGTTGGCCTATACCCCTATTTGGATGATTGATTACTCTTTCAAAGGCTGCATCATTATGCTGATTTGCTATAAGCTGCATATAAGCTAATGCATCTTTAACTTCAGCCCTTTCAGAAAATCGCATGCCCCCATACACTCTATAAGGAATTCCTGCTTGTATTAGTTGCTCTTCTATTACTCTAGATTGGGCATTAGAACGATATAAAATAGCTATCTCATTTCTAGAACCACCTTGTTCTACCCAAGTTAAAATTTGTGCTTTAACAAATTTAGCTTCGTCTATTTCATTAAAAGCAGCATAGATTCGAATAGGTTCTCCTGACTCTTTTTCAGACCAAAGGTTTTTCCCCATTCTTTCATCGTTGTTGGCTATAAGCTTATTTGCAGCTTTTAAAATAACACTAGTAGAGCGGTAATTTTGCTCTAAGCGAATAACACAAACATCTTTAAAATCTTTGGTGAACTTGTTGATGTTTTCAACTTTAGCTCCTCTCCAACCATAAATAGATTGGTCATCATCTCCTACTATCATCATTTTATTATTTTGATTAACAAGTAATTTTAACCATTTATACTGTACTGTGTTTGTATCTTGAAACTCATCAACTAAAATATATTTAAAGCGGCCTTGATAATGAGTCCTAATTTCTTCATTTTCACTAAATAGCTCTAAGACTCTAAGTAATAATTCAGCAAAATCTATTAGGTTACTTTCTTCACATAAATTTTCATATTTTTCATATATATTAAGTAAAGTTTGAATATGTTCATCGTTATCAGCACTAATTTGTTTTGGTCTTTGACCTTTGTCTTTTTTGCTATTAATGAACCACTGAGATTCTTTTGGGGTGTAGGTTTCTTCATCAAGGTTTAGAGCTTTTATTGCTTTTTTCACTAATTTTTTTTGGTCTTCACTATCTATGATTTGAAAATCTTTGCTAAGACCAGCATCGACTGCGTGCGTGCGTAATAATCGATGAGCTAAACTATGAAAAGTACCAAGCCACATTCCATTTACAGGCAGTTGTAAAATATTTTCGACTCTTGATTTTATTTCAGCTGCGGCCTTATTGGTAAAGGTCACTGCTAAGATACTAAAAGGGGAATAATGAAGTTCTTGTACTAGCCATGCTATTTTGTGGACTAAAACTCTAGTTTTGCCACTACCAGCTCCGGCTAGAACTAATGTATTTTCTGGTTTACTGGATACTGCTTGTGCTTGTGCTTGATTTAGACTGTGTAGTAAAGGATGCATAATATAGTTCTTCTATCAAATTATGTAAGACGTTTTCATCATTAAAACCGCCAGGATGGACCAAGAAAATTCCATTTACAACAACAGCAGGAAACATCATAATTTTATCGCCTATCAAATCTAATAAATTTTTGACTAAAATATCGTTATATTTTTTATTTAAAAACTCTTTATCAATTATTTTTTGCTTAATATCTAAAGAAATTAAGATTTTTTCAACGTCTTTTCTTGTAATAAAATCTTTAGAGTTTTCTTGCTGATTTTCTTCATGCTTTTGTTGTACGTCATTATCATCTTCCGATACAAATTTTGCAACCTGTTGTTTCTCATCAAAAAGAAATTCGTACATAGCGTTTAAGTACTCGCTAGCCTTGTTATATTTTTGAGCTATAAAAAAACCAATACATTGGTTTTTTACTATATCACTACCAAAATCTATTGGAGAAACATCTAGATTTATCTGATTTTTTTCCGCCCACTCAATAAGTTTAACTCCTTTTAATATACAACTTGGACAAGTAAATAATAAGTAAGCTTTCACTTCAGGAGAAGAAACATTTCTTTTATTTGGAATGGTGGTGTAGGCATCATGATTTATGGGTGTATCGTAATCTTTAACATGGCTTACTACAGTTGTATTTTTAGAGGTTAATTTATTTATTAGACCTAATTTACTAGTTAAAAAATAAAAAAATAATATTACAATAAATACAAATAAAAATTGTAGCAACAGTTTAAAACGATTTTTTTTATGCATTTTCAATAACTAATTTATAAATTTCAATTATTTATAGTATAGTAACTAATTTTAGGGTTGAAAGATATTTATGAAATTCAATAATATTAAATTCACCAACAGTGTCGCCCATGAATGGCAGTTGCCAAAAGACAATACTCCAGAAATAGTTTTTGTTGGACGTTCCAATGCAGGTAAGTCTTCAGTAATTAATAAACTAAGTAATAATAAAATAGCTAAAACAAGTAAAGCTCCTGGGCGAACAAGATTACTAAATTATTTTCTAGTAAATGACAGTTTTTATTTAGTAGATTTACCTGGAGTTGGCTATGCAAAAGTTGCTAAATCTATTCAAAAGAGTTGGCAGGAATCAGTTGCTACTTTTTTTGCCTCTAAAAGACCTATAAAAGGTGTAGTTCATATCATGGATATTAGAAATATTTTTACTAAGCATGACATCGAGCTTGCAAAATTTTTTAACAGTTGGCCTAATCTAATTGTGCTAAACAAAAGTGATAAGTTAAGTAACAATGGCATAACAAAGCAACTATCTTTTGCAAAACAAGAGGCAAGTAAGCTTGATTTAAACTGTGAATTTACTGTGAACTCTAATCTAAAAGGCAAGGGGCTTGATAAAATCGCTCACAAGATTGATTTATGGCTAAATGAGTAAAAATTGACAACAAATAGTTTCAGGTAATATACTGGCTTCCTTAACTTATATAAATCTATAGGTATTATGAAAAATATTCCTTTCACCAAATTAATGCGTTTAATTGCATTATTCATTACATTACAAGCTGAACAAGCAAATAAAATCTCTATCACACCAGAAAGTTTGACTGACTTTAGACAATATATAGGTGAGATTGAAGTAATTGAAGGAATGAGCGAACATAATACAAAAAATTTTATTAGTCTACTTAGAAAAATTACTGGAACTGATCCTATTTCAAAAAAAACATTCGACGATTTAGTGCAAGAAGTATTACAAACACAGAAGGTCGGATCTAATTATCTATATTTAAATGTACAAATCAAAATTAATGAGTATAAATCGGAAAAAACTCCTAGTAGCTATGATTTTAATCCCACTAAAATAATATCTTTTGGAGATAGCACATCTGATAATGGAAATGCTTTACCAAACAAAAAATTCACCAACATAACAATTTTAGATAATAAAAATGAGGCTAAAACAATAGAAACTGCTTCTACTTCAAATCAAATAGCAATTTACTTAAATAAAGGAGAAGGGTCATCATCAACAAAATCTCCTTTAAGTATAGAAAATAAAGAAAACTCTGGGGTTATTCCTTTTGCTCCTGCTGTTGCACAAGAATTTGAAAGAGACAATTTAAAAATTGTGATTAAAGAGCCTACATTTGTAGGACATTTAAAAAATAAGTTTGATATGGAAGACATTCCAAGAGGTGATAATTTTGCTATGCATCTTTATAAATCACTTGCAAGCGATCAGAATATAATCAAAAGCCTAGAGGAAATTTCTGATTACAGTAAATTCGACAAAACAGCAAAAAAACAAACTAATAATTATGGTTTTGTTTTAAATACAATACAAATGGTTTCAGTGCAAAGAATCCTACAACTTTACGATCATGGACACATATCAATAAATGATTTTGAAGAGTTTATAAATTCAAATAAAGATAATAAAGTAAAGACGGTCGAAAAAATTGTGCCTTACGTCAAGGACGATTTTAATCTATACACTATATGGTGTGGTAGTAACGATTTAATAAGTGAAAATTATAAATATAAAAGAAACAGTAGAGTTTTAAAAAATATCGCAGATAAAGAGACGTATATTAAGAATGTATTAGCAAAAAAATATCAAGATATGATTAGTCTTTTCAAAAAAAGTGGCGCTAATAATATGGTATTAATAGGAGTACCTTCTTTATCAGAGGTACCAAGTGAAGACTACAAACCTGATGCAAACCAAAACTTTGATGGGGCTTTAAATTTAAATCAGTATATAAAGAAAATTGCTTATGAAAATTATGCAGTTTACGTAGATAGTGATAAGTTATTAAAAACAGTCTTAAAATACCCTGAATTATTTTTAAATGAGAGAGATAAAGAACTCGATATTAAAAGAGATATAATGTTTTCAAACGATGGGTTACACCCATCAGGTCAAGCTAATGTGTTGTTAGCAAATATCATCTACGATAACCATCTTTGTGCTCCTAGAGTTTTTAAAAACATTTTTCATCATGCGCTTAGTATTACCAATAAAGCTGATGAAACGTTTGGAAATACTTTCATTAACGATAAAAGGTATTCAATTAGTTTTAGCCCAGGAGCAAATTTATTAAATAATACAAAGTTTGTATCCGATGGTAAATCTACTGTAAGTTCAACATTTAAATACTTATTAATAAAAGAAAATTCTTACAATGTTATTACCTCTTTAGCAATAAATTTTAAAAATGATTTATTTAAATCTTTAGGTGCTTTGGGCGGTATAGGGTTTAATTTCAAAAAATATGATTGTGATTATTTATTATCTTTTTCAAGTGGTATTTTAAGAACTTCTGATTATTATAGAAATGTATCGTTAAACTTATCTATGTCTAAAGAAAATTTATCCCAAACCTTTAAATCTAATCCAAGCTATTGCCAGTTAAATAATTTATATTTATCTGTAGGTAAAAGTTTTAATTTGTTTTCCTCGTCGTTAAATATCAAGATACAGGGGCATTTTAGTTATAATACTATTTACTACCAAGGTCACAAAGAAAAAATATATAACGTAAAAGATAAAGAAAAAGCTATGGATTTAGAGTCTTTACTTGCTATTAGATTTTTATCAAATGCGACTCATAATGGCTTACTTGGTGTAACAGTTTTACTAGATAAAAAGTTTAATAAATTTGGTGGATTTTTAAAATTATCATATAAAAATATGGTTTTAGGCAGGTCTATTAGCTGTCCATTTCAGATAAAAGGCAATGAATTTAATAATACATATAAAGATGGAAAACCTGGCAGTAAAAAGATAATTACATCAAATATTATTGATAAATTACCAAGAGATTATTTAGAGATTTCACTAGGTGCAGTGAAAAAAACCGACATATTAAACTTTTCTGTATTTGTTAAATACGACTTAGTAGACAAAAACAGCAACACTAGCATAAACTTCACCATATCTAACTAAGGAAAATCTAGTTTTGTAAGAAATTAAGGAAATTAAATCTATGAAAAAAAGTTATAAACCATCTAAAATTCATAGCACCGCCATAAATATATGGGATATTTATTTATTTATTATAGTAGCGGCAACCTTATTTTGCATCACATGGGCAACCATGCAAATGTCAAAACCTTACGATATAGGCAATCCTCCTCAAATACACTTAGAGGCTAATTACCTACCAAGTTATGCTCTTAAGAGTTTTTGGAGAATGCTTATTGCTATGGGTTTTTCTCTCTTAGCAACATTTATTTTTGGTACTTGGGCTGCTAAAAGTAAAAAAGTTGAAAGTATCATTATTCCGTTAATTGATATCTTACAAGCAATTCCTGTACTTAGCTTTTTAACCATAACGGTAGCTGGGTTTATGCAATTATTTCCTGGAAACTTGTTAGGTCCTGAAATGGCATCAATCTTTGCTGTTTTTACAGCGCAAGCCTGGAATATGATTTTAGGTTTTTATCAGGGTATAAAAACCGTTCCACATGAGCTTATTGAAGTTGGTAAGATGTATCAATTAAGTTGGTGGAGAAAATTTTGGAAAATAGAAGTACCTAATGCTATGCCTAGTTTGATTTGGAATATGATGATGTCCATGTCTGCTAGTTGGTTTTTTGTTGTAGCATCAGAAGCTATAAGCTTTAGCAGCCAAACAATTATGTTACCTGGTGTAGGTTCTTACATAGCCTTAGCCATAGAAAAACAAGATTACATGGCAATATTTAATGCAATTGTATGCATGCTTATTGTTATAATAATTTATGACCAATTATTTTTTAGACCCTTACTTTTTTGGTCAAAAAAGTTTAATAGCGATTCTCAAGAAGAGGATAATCAAAAGTCTTGGGTAGTTAATATATTGCAAAGAACTAGAGCTCTAAAATATTCTAGAGTTCTTTTAGAAAAAATTTACGATCAATTTGCTAAATTATCTTTTTTTACTAAAAAAATCTCTTTAATAAAAAATCCATTAAGTATACCTAAAGCAATGAAAGTAAAATCTGACTGGTTTTATTATATATTTTTGATTCTATCTCTTCTTTTAAGTATTTACTTTATTGTAAACAAAATCGAAATCAAAGAAATTTTATTAGTATGTAAGCTTAGCTTTTATACCAGTATTAGAGTATTTGCCATGATTATAGTCTCATCAGTAATTTGGGTACCAATTGGAGTATGGATTGGTTTAAGACCTAATATAGCAAGTAATATTCAACCTATAATTCAATTTTTAGCAGCTTTTCCTGCTAACTTACTTTTCCCGTTAGTTGTCATATCTATCTTACATTTTCAATTAAACCATGAAATATGGACTACACCACTTATGATTTTAGGAAGTCAGTGGTATATTTTATTTAACGTTATTGTAGGAACTTTAGCAATTCCAAAAGAAATACATTTTGCTGCTAATAACATGGGAATTAAAGGTAAGCTATGGTGGAAGTCATTTATCATACCAGCAATTATGCCTTATTATATTACCGGAGCTATAACAGCTGCCGGGGCAGCTTGGAATGCTAGTATAATTGCCGAGTATGTAACTTGGGGGTCAATAAAGCTTCATGCAACTGGGATAGGCGGATATATAGCAAAATATGCTGAAACTGGAGATTCTACTAGAGTTGTAACTGGTACTTTAGCCATGTGTATTTATGTTTTATTTTTTAATAGGTTCTTATGGCAACCTTTATACAATTACGCTACAAGTAGAATGCAACAATAGGTAAATTATGAAACTTTTAAAAGCTAACAACATAAGTAAAACATTTATTAATAATGGTTCTGATAATAAAATATTAGCTGATTTAAACTTTGAGCTTAAAGATGGTGAAATCGTTGCTATTTTAGGAAAGTCTGGTTCGGGTAAATCGACTTTTTTAAGAATTTTAGCAGGTCTTATTCAACCATCTAGTGGGGAAATTTTATATAGAGATAATGCTGTAACTGAGCCCGTAAAAGGTATTGGTATGGTATTTCAGAACTTTGCTTTAATGCCTTGGCTTACTGTTCTTGAAAATGTTGAGCTTGGTTTAGAAGCTTTAGGTATTAATAGAGAAGAAAGAAGAACCAGAGCTATTGATGCAATTGATATGATCGGTCTTGATGGTTTTGAATCAGCTTACCCAAAAGAATTATCAGGTGGTATGAAGCAAAGAGTAGGTTTTGCAAGAGCCTTGGTTATGAACCCTGATATTTTGATAATGGATGAACCTTTTTCAGCTTTGGATGTATTAACAGCTGAAAATTTAAAAACAGATTTATTAGAATTGTGGCAAAATAAAAAAACTGGCACCAATGGAATATTATTTGTAACTCATAATATTGAAGAAGCTTTAATGCTATCTAATAAAATAGTTATAATGTCCTCTAATCCAGGTAAAATAGCCGGCTCAGTAGATGTTAACCTGCCATACCCTAGGAACTATCAAGATCCTGAATTTTTACGCTTAGTAGACGTTATATATACTTTAATAACAGCAAATATAACCCATAATAAGAAAAAATCTTCATTAATTAAATCAAATTTAGGTTTAGGTTATAGAATACCTGAGGTTTCTACTGATGAAATAATGGGGTTAATTGAAACTATCTACACTGACTTTGAGTCAGAAAAAACAATTGATTTACCAAAGCTTTCTGATCACTTAGCTATGGATATTGATGATTTATTACCTATTACAGAGGCTTTAGAGACTTTAGAGCTTGCTAATGTTTTTGATGGTGATATTAAAATATCGGAAACTGGGGTTAAGTTTTTTAATGCTGATTTATTAGAAAGAAAAAAAATATTTGCTAAGCAGCTGCTTAAAAATATTCCATTAGCTAGAGCAATTAGAAATAGATTAGATGAGGCATCATTCAGTCAAATAAGTGAAAAGCACTGTCTTGAACTTATTACACCTTATCTTAGTGCAAAAGAATCTCAAAAAGTTATGCGTACAATGATTGATTGGGGGAGATATGCTGAAATATTTGCATATAACTTTAATGAAAATATGTTAACACTTGAGAATCCTAACTAGTTAGGATTCTCTTAAACAGTTTATAGGGTTTAACTTAGATGCTCTATAAGCTGGATATATACCAAAAAACAGTCCAGTTAAGGTAGAAAATAAGAAACCTAAGGTACATGGGAATAATAAGAACATAAAGGCAACTTTTAAAAAGTAAGTCACAATAAAGTAACTAGCAAAAATGCCTACAATTACCCCTACTAGACCTCCGATAAAGCTTAGTATAATTGACTCAAATATAAATAAATTTAAGATATCCATTTGATTAGCGCCAATAGCCATTCTAAGGCCAATTTCTTTCTTACGCTCTGAAACAGAAACTAACATGACATTCATAACCCCAATGCCGCCTACAATTAAGGCAATGCTGCCTATTGCAAATAAAAATCCACTAAACATGGTATTCATTTTTTCTAGATTTTTCTTTACTTCACTAGAGTAAAAGAAGCTAAAATATTTCGATGAATTTTGTTGTAATAAAATAACAATATGCTTTTTGACCTTTTCAAATGCATCAGGATCATCGGATATTTTTAATATCATACTAGTTAAACTAGTTTTAGTATTAGAAATCAAAGCATTAGCATGAGTAAATACAATATTATTTATATCGAATGGTAAATATCTATTACGTTTTTTATCTTTTAATACACCAACAACCTTATAATATTGATTATTTAGTTTTAAAACTGTTCCTAATATTGATCCAGCAATTTCTTTCTCAATTTTTTGTGCTACTTTAGAGCCAATTACAATTGAGTTGTAATTGGCATCTATAATATTTAAAAATCTACCTTCTTGCATTTCTAGATTAAGCATTTCTTTCATTTCAGGAGTTGTGCCTGATAGAGGAACATTTATTTTAGCTCTATTAATATGAACAAATGTATTATGACTTCTAGTGTATGGGACAAATTTTTCAATTACGTCTAATTTTTTTAATGAAACAAGATCATCTAAAACTAAAGGCTCAGCTTCCGAAGATTCATCAAAGTAATCCATTTTCACATAGTTTTCGCCTATTTCTTTAAATGATTTTAAAGATTCAATATATGTGATTTCAGATATTGTAATTAACACAACTATTGAGGATGTTCCTATTAAAACCCCAAGTAAGGCTAAAAATGATCTTAGTTTATTACTAAAAATATTTAAACTTGCTTGTTTTAATATTTGATAAAAACTCACTAAACAACTCTCCCATCATTAAGTTTTATAACTCTAGGGCAATTATTTGCAATACTATTATCATGGGTAACTAAGATAATGGTTTTACCTTCCTCATTTAAATCTTTTAATAAAGAAATAATCCCATCCCCAGTTTTAGAGTCTAAGGAACCGGTTGGTTCGTCTGCTAGTATAATTTTAGCTGATGCAACCAGTGCTCTAGCAATAGCTACTCTTTGCTGCTGACCACCTGAAAGCTCATTTGGTTTAGAAAAGTATTTACTAGACATACCAACCTTATCTAAAATACTTTTAGCTTTAGATTGAGCTTGAGATTGAGTATAGCCTTGGTATAAGAGTGGCAAACATACATTTTGCACAGCATTATATTTTGGTAACAAGATAAATTGTTGAAAAACAAATCCTATACTATTGCTTCTAATTTTTGCTAATTTATTTTTACTTAATTTTTTAACATTAATTCCATCAACAAGATATTCTCCTATAGTGGGGCTATCAAGCAGTCCGATAATATTCAAAATAGTTGATTTACCAGAGCCTGATGTTCCAACTAAAGAAACAAACTCACCTGAATGAATATCAAGACTAACATTTGATAATGCTTTAAAAATTTCATTACCCTGTTTATATATTTTTGATACATTTTGTATTTTAATTAGGGAGGACAACTATCTCTCCCTCATATAGACCGTCTTTAATTTCTATTAAATCTTCTTTTAAAGTTCCTGTGATAATTTTTCTTTCTTCCATTTCACCTTCATTATTCACAACAGTAACCTTAGATTTGTTATTAGAATCTAGGGAAATTGCTATAATGGGTATTGCTATTCGGCTTTTTTCTTCATAATTGATGGTAGCTTTAGCTGTCATACCTGTTTTGATTTTACTTAGATATTCGCTTGGTAATTGTGCTTTAACTGTAACTAAAAATTGAGATAAATTAGAACCATTTGATTTAAAAGCCTGCTGGCTTATTTTGTTGACTTCGCCTTTTATGTATATACCTTGAAATGCTAATCCAGATATTGTTACTTTTTGACCAACTTTAATATCTTCAAATTTAGTTTCAGGCACCGAAAACACAACCTTTATTTCATCATTACCGG
>Ga0136599_1000093_pt1 | contig 28325 bp, 28 predicted proteins | sample AntRauMFilla2697_FD_104635 | JGI IMG/M metagenome (GOLD analysis project Ga0136599, IMG submission 104635) | Saline lake microbial communities from Rauer Islands, Antarctica - Metagenome Filla 2 #697 | ecosystem: Environmental > Aquatic > Non-marine Saline and Alkaline > Saline | place... | reverse complement strand
ATAAGCTATGTATGAAAAATTGTGAGGCCAACATTAATGTAATAGGTGGTGGGGGCGCAAAATTTCTTAGAAAATATGAATTGAAAAAAGAAAATATTGGTGTCGGTGGAATTTTTGGCGTGGCAGATATTGTTGATTTAGAAAACATATTAGCAAGTGGGCACATAAGAAGTGGGGAATTTAGTGCATGTGGCGGATTGGCCGCTATTCTCTATAATTCAAAAATTGTAAAATCTTCTTTTAACGGTAACATTAACGCATCTCATAATTCTTTTACTGGAGGCTTTGTTGGTATAGCTAAGCTAAGTGAAATATTTAGCTGTGCTTCAAGAACAAAGATAAAAGAATTTGACTCAAAATCTTGTAAAACAAATACAATAGGAGGCTTTTTTGCCAAAAATGAAAAAAGCAAAATTTGCTATTGTCTTGACTCAGGCATAACAAGTTTAGGGGAAAACTCCCTTAGTAACTTAACTGGAGTATTTGGAGGCGTTAATAAAGGTAAAGCTGCAAATAATATTTCAACAAGAGTCGTAACTCAAAAAGCAATAGCCTTTAAAGACAAAGCGTTTATAGGCACAAATTACTCTAACGTAGACTGTGTAATTGGCAACATACATTTAAATGAAACTAAACCTGACACAATTCTTGTTGGTAACCAAATAGATAAAGCTAAATATACTCCAATGGTCAAAGATACCTTAGATAATATTAACAGCTGTATCTTAAAAGCAAAACTAAACAGAAATTTTTTATTAACTGAACATGACATACCTTATCTAGAGTTTGAAAAAGCTAAGCATATTGTAAATGTAGGTTATAAAATCAGAAATCCAATTCAATTTTTAACCATGGAAAATAACGACGTCTATATTTTAGAAAATGAATTAGATTTTCTAGGTTATAAAATCAAACCAAATTCAAAAATTTCAGCCCTAAAATTACTCGGTAATAACACTTCAATTACTAACTTTAACCTTACTAATAGTAATGTTGATAAAAACCTTGTTGGGGCTTTTAAAAGAATGGATTTCTTAGAAATAAGGGATTTATTTTTACAGGCTAAAATACAGCCAAGAAAAAATAGTACGGGAGGCTTGTTATGCGCTGATAGTGTAAGTTTTTTAGTTTTAGAAAATTGTAATTTTGAAAATATAGCAATAGTTTTAAAAAATTCTTATATTGGGGCTCTTAGTTACTTAATGGGGGACGCTCTTATTGCTAATACAAATGTAAGCACAAATTTTCAAACTATCCAATATGAGACTAATATACAAGCTTATAGCTTAGCTTACGCCATTAAAAAGCTATATTTAGATGAAAGCATCATATCTTCTTATAATTTTTCAAAACAAATAAAATTATGTCAACTTGCCTATTCAATAGGTAATATTAAAGCAAAAAATAGCTTAAGTTATGCACCTTTAAATAGCTTTTTATATATAAAACCAGAAGCAATAACATCACAAAAAATTCATTTTACTAAAGCATTTTCAAGCTATGAATACTTACCTAAAAACATATTATCACCAGATGATTTCACCCAAAGCCTTGAATTTCAACCAAAGAAATTTGTATTTTTAGATAAACCAATACTATTTAATTACTGCCCTAAAGTAATAAAAAAACCACTAGATTTTTTTAGAATGTGGAGCTTTAAAGGCAAAACTTTTATCCTAGGCAATGACATAAGTTTTAAAGAATATAATCATCTATTTGATAAGATAAAAGGTAAGGAGTTTTCTAATAACTTAGTTGGCAATAATCATACTTTGCAAGATATACAACTAGAATCTGGCTCTGTTTTTGGCAATATAAATGAAGCTAGAATAAAAGGTATAAATCTCCAAGCGTCAATAACTAGAACTAGTGAAGAACCAAGTGCTTTACTTGCACTTAATGTGAAAAACTCAATACTAGAAGAAATTAGTATTACTGGTATTTTAAATGTTAACTCTACAAAAAATATTGGGGGGCTATGCTTGAAACTAGGTCCAAAATCAACATTAAAACATTCATCAGTTCTCATAAATTCAAGCTCTTACGACATACCCGCAATTGCACAAAATATAGAAGGAAGTGCCCACTCTTTATTTTTAAATGGAAACTTTAGATATTGTGCCTTAAAAATTGCAGATAGCTCATCAATTAAAGATTTTTGTATCAATGAAGTAGAGAAAAAAATGCAAGTAACTCCAAGCATTAAGTTTACTTCCCATAACTTTAGTGAAAATTACCTGGATATATTTAAGTTACAGCCACATCTAAAAAAACTAAATAATCATTTTAACCACTTAGTAAGAATTAATTTTGTAATACCAAAAGGATTATCTTCATCTATAGAAGCTATTTATATAGATGAAGAAGAAAAAGGCAAGCTAGTTAAAAGCGAAGAAAGTTTATTTTTTGATGAGCAATTTTTACAAAAAAGCCCAATGATTTGTGGACATGTTTGTATTAATGGAGAAAAAAAATATTTCATCTATAAATACACAAAAGGTGATAAAGAAATAAATCTCAAACTAACACATTTTTTAACTGTAAAAGCATCTGCGTCAAATTTTGTCTTAAAAGAAGATCTTAAAAGAATACTAAAAGCCTACGGTACTTTAGGTCTAAAAGAAAATTTTCCCTTACTTGTAACCTTAAATAGAGGTAGTAAACAAATTCTAAAACAAAAAATTAAATCTATTGCAGCTCAATCAAATGTTATTAGAAATGCAAGTTTAAAAGAACAGTTTTTATTTGAAAAAAATAGTCAAATTACTTTTTACGGTCATACTTTATTTGATTGTGTTTTTTATAGAACTTCGGATTACAATATTCAAAAACCCTGCTACAAAGTAAATTACGCTTATAAACCTATAATACCAAGGTCGGCTTTAGATATAGTTAAAGAACTAGATACTAAAAGATATAATGAAGTTAAAGCTCACTTAAAATTTGCAAGTGCAATTTTATTTGAATCTTCAGGAGTGCTTGGTTTACTTGCTAGATTATCAGGATCAGAAGAAGCCCAAGATGTAATAAAAGGTATAACTAAAATGATAAGCGTCATAGTTATGACTAATGAGTTTTTAGAAAGTGGCGAGATAGATGATTCTTTACTAGAGATTAATAATCTTAGCTAATTTATTGTAAATTTCCTGGTACTCTGACTTTGCATTAGAAGCTATAGTGATGCCGCCCCCACCATACGTAAATAATTTATTACCTGATTTAATAGAAGTTCTAATTACAATGCTTGAATCCAATTTATCATTAAAATCATAATAAAAAATATTTCCACAAAAAATACTTCTCTTAAAATGCTCTACAAATTCACTTATATTTATAGACTTATTTTTAGGTGCTCCTGTAATAGAGCCTCCAGGTGCTAAATTTGTTAAAAGCTCAATCTTATTAGTATTAGTTCTTATTTTTGCACTTATTTTACTCTCTAAGTGAACCAAGTGAGGTAAATAAATTTTCTTTGCAAAATAATCAACTGATACAGACTTAGGTATACAATCTTTTGAAATATCGTTTCGCATTAAATCAACAATCATTAAGTTTTCAGCAATATTCTTATCTAAATCAAGCTCATGCTCAAATTCTCTAGTTGCTGTGCCTTTTATAGGTTTAGTTGTAATAATGTTTCCATTTATCTTTACAAACTGCTCTGGGGAATGAGATAAAATGTCATGCTCTAGAAGCTTGAAGTATGCTCCATATTTACCAGGGTTATTAAGTCTTTGAGCATTATAAATATCTATACTACTTAGCTTGGTATTTGATTTAAATCTTGTCGATAAATTTGTTTGATACAGTTCTCCTGCATTAATACATTGTTGGACATAAGCAAAACTTTGATTATATGATTCTTGCCCCATTTCATCTTTATATAACAAATCAAGTTTTTTTATAGGTAATGATTTAAAGCTTGTAATAAATTTATTTAATGTAAATTTATTATCCAAGCAAATGTGAAACGTTTTTTTTAATTTATGACAAGTTACAAAACACTCAGTATAAAGACCAATATAAGAACCAGGTAAACCAATATCATCGAGGATAAAATCATGCTCTAGTTTATCCTCAACTAAAAAATCATAACTGAAATAACCAATAAAACCGCCAGGAAAAATTTTTTGTAAAAAAGAACAAGTATTCTTATAAATTGATTGATACTTTTGTATTATTTCATTTAAAGAGTTTACATAATAAGACTTATCAGTACTTTTAACTAAATATTTATCTTTATTAATACCGTGAATTGTAAGCTTAGGAGATGCACCTACTACATCCATTGTGTCTTTATTGCTCTTACTATCAAGTAAAACAGGATAAGGCAATTTTGCTATAGCATTTAAAATATTTACGGGATTCTCTTGATATTCTATCTCTCTAAACAACTCAAAATCTCCTTTATATTATCAGTAAATGTTTGCCTTATATGAATACAGTATTCATGCATAGAAAACTTATCATTTCTTTGTAACTGAATCTCTTTTTTATCATTAGTAATAAATAGATTATTAATCTCTTTTTTCCATTTATAATTTTTGTGATAAAGAAGGTTCTCACCAATAGGCTTATCACCTAAATTATCTAAGATAAATTGGAATTTTTTATAGGTTTTTGCATCACAGTAAGTAAAACAGTACATACAAGGTAAGTCATTAAAATAAATTACTACCGTGCGTTTAAAGTAAATCCCGTTAAAGCGTTGCTCGTCTAATTTTAAAGTATATTTTATATTAAGTTTTTTAATATAACTACTTATACACCCATTAAAGTCAGTCCAAAAGATAAACGGCTTTATCTGATTGTAAGTGTAAGTTTGCATGTTCTCATAATGTGCTCTAATATAACCATATGGAACTTACAGCTAGACAAAAAAACACCCTGGAATTTATTGAAAATTACATAAATATTAACACATTATCCCCAACAGTAGAAGAAATCGCCAAAGGTATTTCTATAAGCTCAAAAGGAGTTGTGTATAGATATTTAAAAGCTTTACAAGAGAAAAATTACATTACCTTAGCTCCAAATCAAAAGCGTAATATAAGACTTAAAAAACAGGAAAAAGAATCATCTATGATTATGCCTTTTTTAGGTAATATTGCTGCTGGGAAGGCAATAGATTCCGTAGAGCACTTTGACCGTATTGACTTAACAAAATCACTTAAAGTTAAAGATACTTTTTTACTTAAAGTTGAGGGAAGTTCCATGTTAGGAGATAACATTTGCGATCAAGATTTAGTTATATGTGAAAAAGATAGTCAATTTCATGAGAACAAAATCCTGGTTTTTATAATCGATAATCAAGAAGTAACTCTAAAAAGAGCGTCGATTCAAGGCGATGAAATTCATCTAATCCCATCTAATCCAACTTATAAAGTTAGAACCTATCATCTAAGTCGGGTACAAATTCAAGCGAAATACAAAGGTTTACTGAGGCTGTAGCTTTTAGTAAATAAATTGTGATTAAAAATTAACTAAAAAATATTTTTCGTGTTGATTATTTTTTTTCTTGTATTTATATTTTTTTATGCTTATGTAAATTTTAAAGATTGACTTATGTAACTTATTGATTGTATTTGTCTTTAATTTTGCGTGAAAAAAATAACCGTAAAAATTACGGATTGTAAATGTAAGAGATTTACTTTTTTTTTCGTAAGCCTGCCTGTGGATAACTCTGTGGATTAAATGTTAAAAACTCCATAAAAACTAGAATATAAATGGGCTTTACCCTTCTTTGCCTTAATAAAGAACCAATATTTATTATGTTTGCTAATTGATTAAATTTTATTTAACATTGCGTCTTAAATAAAATTGGATGTTACATAATGGACTATGAGGTAAAAAAAGGTAATCACAAGGATTTTGGTAATTTAATTGCTCCCGGTATATATAAATTTAGTATCGTTAAAGCAATTGAGAAAAAATATAGTGATGGAATATCATATATACAAATTTGTTTTAAGGTCGAAAATGAAAATGAAGTTTATTGGGTCTACGATTTTTTAAAAGAAAGTCAAAGTATTAAAATAAAGTATTTTTGGCAATCAATTAATTTAGCTAAAAATTATGAAAGTGGTAAAATTGAAGTTGAAGACTGTTTAGGACAAACAGGTTTTTTTGAAATTTCACATAGTTTTATTAATTCTAAAATTAAGCCTTACGTCGTAAAATATTTAGTAGATGTTGATAAGGTAAATGGGGTAACTATTAATGAATAATACTACCTATAGAAACATAGACCAAAAACTAAAGTCTGAACTTGATAATGTTTTAAATAATTACCTTGATAACTTTTTAGATTCCCCAGAATACTTAAAAGATTTGAAGTTATACAAAAATTTACAAGACAAGGTCACTAAGGTTTTATTAATAAAGACCTTACAAATAACTAATGGGAATATAGTAGCTAGTGCAAAAATATTAGGCATTTGTCGAAATACGTTAAGACACTATATAAAAGCCTTTGCTGCTAACGAATATAGAGACTTAGTTTGCCAAAATAGGGTTACACAAGATAAAAGGCGCAAGCTATAAAGCTTGATGAGCTGTTTCTAATTTTTTAGCTCTCGTAACTAGGTCATTTAGCTCTTCTTTTATAATAACAGTTTCTTTTTCAAGAGAAGAGCTTTTAAGTTTAATGCTTAATTTCTCAATTCGAGCATTTATATTTACAATTCTTTCTTCCATTTTTCTTACAAGCTTAATGTTCATTTACTCTCCTTTATAATGGCTAAAAACTTACGCCATACTTGTAGTTTAGCTTAATTTTAAAATTATGCTTAATGGTGATGCAAATGAATTAAGTTAGATGTATTATCAATTTTATGAAACAATTTTTTAAAATTACGATTTTAGTTTTCTTTAGTATTTTAATGTACACATTAAAGCCTGTTGAGCTTTCTTATAATGCTTGGACTTTATTAATAATTTTTCTAGTAACCATTATTAGTGTAATGCTACAAATAACTTCACTTGCATTAGCTTCTCTTAGTGGCTTAGTAATTGCAGTAGTAACTAATACCATAGATTTTAAAACTGGATTTAGTAGCTTTGGTGAGCCTATAGTTTGGCTTATTCTATCTGCTTTTTTTGTTTCTTTTGGTGTCATTAAATCTGGTCTTAGTACTAGATTAGCTTTTTATCTTTTAGATAAGTTTGGCACCTCAAATATTGGAATAACTTATGCAATTTGTAGTATAGAGCTTTTATTGGGTCTTATCATACCAAGTGCAACTGCCAGAACAGGTGGAATAATCTATCCCATAATTAGTGAAATTGGTAAAAATTCTTCAAAAAATTTTAATCAATATATTACTTATGTTTTGTTTATAGCATCTTGTTTATCCAGTACTACATTTTTAACTGCAATGGCAGGGAACGCATTAATTATAAAATTTTCAGAATCATTTAATACCAATATAAGCTGGTTTACTTGGTTTTTAGGAGCAATAGTTCCAACTACTATTTGCATCATAATGCTTCCGTTTGTCTTAAAATATATTCTTGGTAAAAATGATAGTGATTTTTCTATAATTAAACTTGATAAAGAAAAAAAACCTTTTACCTTTATAGAAGTAAAAACTTTATTTGTAATCGCTGTTTTACTTTTAGGCTGGTCTTTTGGAAGCTTTATTAATGTATCCCCAGCAATAGTAGCTCTTATAGGAGTTATTTTATTAGTTAGTTTTAATATAGTTACATGGGATGAGTTAAAAAAACTAGATTCAGCTTGGGATTCATTTATATGGTTCTCAGCACTATTAACAATGGCTACTAATTTGAATAATTTGGGCGTTACCAATTGGATTGGCGTTGAAATATCATCCCTACTAGTAAATTTAACCCCTGCCTTATCTATTTTGATATTAGTTTTATCATATTTTTACTTACATTATTTTTTTGCAAGTAGTACAGCTCATATAAGCGCTCTTTTATTACCTTTTGCTATAGCTATGATCAAATTTAATGTAAGTCCTTTAATTGCTTTTTTAAGTTTGGGATACCTAAGTAATCTTTGTGCATGCCTTACTCACTACGGCAACGGACCAGCACCAATACTTTTTGCATCAAAAGTTTTAACCATTAGAGAATGGTGGAAAAAAGGTTTTCTAGTTAGTATATTTTTCTTAATAACTTGGTTTGGCATAGCCTTGCCTTGGTGGAAGATAATAAGCTTTATTTAGTTTAAACAGGAGTAAGAACTTCTTTTATTGTGTTAATAGTGTCCTGGTTTTGCTTTATAAGACTTGCCAAAATCAAACTATTTTTTTCTTCTTCATCAACCTTTTTTTGAAAATGATACAAAACATAAGCTAAGGCAATAACTTTCTGACGCAGTATTTTCACTTCTCTTTTCGATGCAAGATTTTCTTTATAATCAAAGCTAGACAATTTGTAGTTTGCAGTCGCCTTAGCTAGCATTTTTGATGTTGATATAAGTTTTTTGTCTAAACCAAAACCATCTGCATATAGTTGTTCTTCTATTAGCCTTGGGTTTGATACATTTTTATTATATAAGTTGGCTACAAGCATTCCCTGTAACCCCATAGCCGCCAAGCTTTCATAAGTTTCTAGCAATAAATTCGTGTCATCTTTTAAACTACTTATTTTTAGAGGTTTTTTAATAGCAGAACTGATAGCAAAATCACGGGTGACTTCATCATTATTTTTTAAAGTTTTATCATAACTTTGTAAAGCAAAGTCATAAATAAAATATGGATCCTTAAAATAAGCTTCAATATATTGATTGTTAGATAAGTATTTATTTTTATTCTTTATAATGGTAGCTATAAATAAAAAATCACTGCTCATTATAGTAGGACTTGTAATATAATTTTTAAAACCAAAATCGTAATTATCAAAATCTTCAATTACTTCATTATCACTTAGATAATTAGTTATAAAACTGTAGTTTAAACTATCTAATTCATGTTTTTTTATAATGTTTGTTTGCAAGTTATCATATAAGTTATTGTTAATAATTACTTGTGTATAATCCTCTTGCGTAAATAACCCAAAACAAAAATTCATCAAAAATATTAAAAATATCAACATAACATTAATTATATGCAAAAAAAGTAAAAATAAAATGTTGAATTTCAAGATTTAAAAGTATAGTATTCGATCTAAATATTTAACTTCATGTCTGATTGTTCCTCAAAAGCAATTAATTGAATTTTATTTAAACAATTATAAGGAAATTATTGTGAATAGAATAAAATGGATTTTATTAATATGTATGCATAACTTTATGTTTTGTGCATTAGAAGATCCTATAGTAAGAAAATTAACGCAAATTCAAAAATCATTACTAACAGTAGGTAAATCCATAACTGCAATATCTATTATTGTCGTTATTTTACTTTTTATATTAGGTAAACCACAGTGGAAATGGGCTGCTAATATAATGCTTGGAGGCGTTATGCTTGTAAGCTCAAATAGTATTATAAGCTGGATTATTAGATAATGATTAATACATCTATTTTATATCCAAGCTTATTAATTGGGTCTATACCAAAAGTAACCTTAGCAAATCTAATCTTAAACTATTTATTATTTATTTTACTTAATTTTAATATCCAATTTTTATTGTTGTGCTTAGTAATACAACTCATTAGTGTATTTTATAGCTTTATAAATCCTTTTTGGTTTTACGAAATATCTTATGTTCTTTTTAGTAAAGTTTTTCTAAAAAAAAATAATGTTTAGCTTTTTTTTAATATCAAGTTTAATTTTTATGCTTGGAATACTTTTATTATGGGGAATACATTTTCATAATCTATTTAGATATAAATTTTTTAGACTAAATTTAGCAAAAGATACATTTATTTTTAAAGATGTTATTAATGATAATTTGCTTTTAGATATAAATGATAATTATAGCCTTGTTTTAAAAATTAAACCCTTTGATCATAAAACTAAAACTTCTAACCAACAAAAAGATTTTTTTAAAAAATGTGAAAGTTTTTATAAGGAAATAGCTGAATTCGAAATAGTAACTAGATTATTTTGTATTAGAAATAAAAAAATAATTAAACACGATATTAAAGAAAAAAGTAATTTACCTAAGCTTAAGAAGTTAATTTGTGAAAATTTTAGTGAGCATTATGATAATGATTATTATTTACAAGCAACCTATAACAAAAGTAAACAAAAACACATCTACATTCATTTAATAAAAATAATTAGAAATATATTTTCTGATTCAGAAATCTTATCAGGTAAGAATTTAATTAACTTCGGTTATTACCAATATAACTCTTTTACTTTCAAAGAAAAAAATAGAACAAGCTTCGATTTTTCTCCAAGCGCGGAAGTGTTTTTTGATTATGAAAATGGAAACACCCAAATTAAAACTAAGAAAAATATATTCATTAAAACTCTAGTAATTCATCAAATTGAAAAGCAAGTGGAGTTAGATTTTCTTAGTGAGATTTTAAAATTAAATGCTCAAATTAATATAAATGTTTTATTTATAGGTGAGTCAAAATTATCAAGTCTTAGTCCTCAGGCCTTATCTCATCAATCAAAGCAAGCAAAATTTAGTATTAATGGTAAAAGAAAATTTGATGATTATCAAAAGGTCATAGAAGATATAAAAAATGATAAATATAAATTATATAAAACACAGTTTTCAATCAATATTCAATCAGAATCCTTAGATAGTATTGATGATGTTATTATTAAAATTGAAAAAATAGCATATAAAAAAGGTTTTTCTCTAAAACATACATGGTCATTAATTAAAGCTCTGTATTTGTCTAACTTACCTGGACACGATTATCTAATTTATCCCTTACAAATTACCAGCATGAACTTACAATTACTGTTTAATTTTATAAAAGACGATATTGGCCAAATAAAAAGTAGCTGGGGAGATAAACCATTAGGATGGTTTAAAACAATTAATGATTCTAATTATGCTTTTTCTTTTCATATTAATGAAACTAAAAATAGCTTAGCTCATAGCTTAATACTTGGTATGTCTGGCTCTGGTAAAACAACATTAATGCAGTACCTAGCTATGGGAGCTGTAGATTTAAATGTTAATACTTATATATTCGATAGATTATCAGGATGTAAAATTTTTTGCGAAGCTTTAAAGGGGCAATATATTGAATTTAATAAGCAAATTAATCCATTGGTTGCTCTTCAAAAAAATACTCCTAATAACCAAGATTCTTTAGCTCATTTTTTACAAATTATGATGAATAAAGATGATTCTCAATCATTAAGTGAAATTCATAAAATAGTTAATTTGATTTACACCATACCCGTTAAACATCGTGTATTAAATAGAATTATAAATCTTGTGGTTAGTAAAGAATATAAAGAGTACTTTGCTCCTTTTGTAAGCGGTATATACTCTAGTTGGTTTAATGGAGTTCTAAATAATAATGCCTATGATGCCTTGTATGACTCTTTAGATAATAATTCCTTATGGGCTTTTGATATGACTAAGGTTACCGATATGCCGAAAGTTGCTAAATGCCTTACTTTTTATCTAATTAATATGATTAGACAAAAATCTATTTTAGGCAACCCTCATTTGGTGATGATAGACGAAGCAAGAGCTCAACTACAAGATCCAGTTTTTTGCAATAAAGTTGGCGAAATGTTTTTAGAGCATAGAAAGCTAAATGGAGCTATATCAGTAGCTTTTCAAGATTTAAATTCTCTTATGAAAAGTCCAATTTCTAATATTATTGTAGAGCAGTGCCAAACAAAAATATTATTTCCAAATCCAGAGTTAAGCTCGCAAAACTTGAATGTATTAAATTTAACAGAGTTTGAAAAAGACTATTTAAGCAATAAAACAAATATTAATTTTGAATATAAACATACAGTTCTTTTAAAAAAAGGTGCAACTTCAGTAATATTAGATGTTAATTTGAATTTTCTAAAAGACTACTTATCGTTTTTTAGTTCAAATTCCCAAGATGTGCTTTTACAAAAAAAATTAAAAGAAAAATACGGAACCAATTGGTCTTCTAACTATTTAATTTATAAAAAAGCATCATGAAATATATATCAATTATTATAACTTTAAGCATAATAAACGCAATTCAACCAGTATCTGATTATAGCTCATACAGCTATTTTGTTAAGATGCTAAATTCAAGCTCAACATTTATAAAAGAGCTAAAAGCAATGCAAAACCAAATAGATATTTTAAAAAATGAAATATTTGATGCATCAGTTTCATTAAGCTACAAAAATATTTTTGCCAAAAACTTTCAAGCATTATCAAATGAACTAAGTGATTTTAAAAGTATATCAGACTCTAAATTAGAGGTGATTGACGACGTATCATCATACAAATTACATAAATCTAACAATGAAACCATAAAAAATAATCATATAAAAAGATTACAAGGTAAAAAATATTTTATTAAAAATCATAATGAATTATTAAAAGAACTAATTAGATTTAAAGATAAAATATATGCAAGTAAAAGCATACACGAAGATTTAATTATTAATAATCAATTGCTGGCTCTACTTGTCACTGAAAATTTAAAAAATAACCTAGCAATGAATAAGTTACAGCTTATGTTAGCTAATTGGATTGATGAAAGCATGTTAGATCAAAACGTATCATGAAAGAGTTATATGAAAAGGCTAATTATCTTTCTTTAAATTTCACAGATATTATATCGTCGAATTTAATTTCACCTTTGCTTAAAATCTTTATAGGGATACTATCTTGTAGCCTAATTTATAATATTATTTATAATTTTATTATAAAAGGAACAGTTGAATATGAATATGTTATTTATAAATTTTTAAATGTTTTATTGATCATTTATATCATTAAAAACCCAGCCATTTTTAATGATTACATTGTAGGAAGTATTCACGAGTTTTTATATATTCTTATTAAAGGACTCGGACTTATTCAATCCCATACTATGGATTTTAGTTCAAAAAATATTCTACCTATTATTACAGTTATCCAAGCTCCCATAGAAAATATTATTACTTTAGCCGGTATTATAATGAGTAGCTTAAACCCACTAAAGATAATATCAGCTAGTATCATAATATTGATCTACAGTTATTTATCAGCTTTACTACTTGGTACCATTTTAGAGTTTACCTTTACAAGCTTTATTATAACCTCATTAAGCCCATTATTTAGTTTTTTTCTGGCATATAAAGTTACATCAAGCTATACGTATAAATCTATTAAATATTTGTTTATAAAAGTAATCAATATAGTTCTAGCAGTAGTAAATCTTAAGTTTATACTATTTCTAATTTTGGAAATTATTCCTGAACTAGAAAGCGAAGATACCCTAGAGATATACAAATTAGCAAAATGGTATAAAGATTATTTGATTTTAATTTCAATCGGTCTCTTTGGTATCAAACTACATACACAAACCCAAAATTTTTCTCAATATATTTTCTCTCATCTAACACCAGCGATAGCTAAAATAACCACAGTGAAAAAATGAAAAATTGCATATTTATTATTTTAATATTTTTAACCGGTTGTAAACAAAAGTTAAAAAATAATCCCTGTAAAACACCAATTATTTATAAGAATAATATTTATGATAATTTTAAATAAAACAGTAAAAGATAACCCATGGCTAATTTCAATGCTTTGCTTACTGAGTTTAGGGCTTGCTCTTCTTTGTTGCTGTCTAATTTATTGTATATGCTTTTTACTACCATTAAAAAAGGAGAGTATTTTTTTACTCACAAATAAACCATACACTAATCAAATAGTTGTATTAGAACCTATTGAAGTAAATAGTACATCTACTGCATTAATGACAAAAAAATTATTAATGCAGTATGTGGAAATTAGAGAAACAATAAACCCATTAGATTACGAAATTAGAATTAACAAACAAAAAAACTTTGAAAATGAGATCACCAAAAAAAATTATAGTCTGATTCATACAGATTCAATTATTGAAGCATTTAATAAAAGAAATATAACCCGCAGCGTTAAAATTATTTCTGCTAGTAATATAGGAAATAGTAAAAGTAATATATGGCAAGTTGAGTGGCAACAAGAAGATTTTGATGGTGTAAATAAAATTGTTATCAATAAAGGACACTATTTTTCCACTATAAAAATTACCCTAGGAAGTCAAAAAATTAATATTAATAAAGCCTTAGAAAACCCCATTGGATTATTAATAGAAGAATATAATGTGACTAAAAGAGATTTATCATGAAACGATTATTAATGTTTTTTTGCATTATAAATTCAACTGAAGTATTGGATTTAGATTTTACAGAGCAGGAAAGAGGGGTTTTAGAAAGAGAAAATGGCCATATATATCAACAGCACATTCAAAAAGCATGGGATAAAAGCAATGATAGTTCAGGCATATTAGTTGTAAATTACTCTAAAGGTAAAAATATAAGACTTCTTTTAAGAGAATATATGCAAACAGTAGTAAATTTCCCTAGCTGGGAAGTCATTACAAATGTTTATGTTGGAGATTCTAATTCTATAAATTATGAAGTTGTCGGTAATAATGCAGTAATTTTAACTTCCAAAGAGAATATAGGTATCGATACCAGCTTATTTGTTTTAGGAAAGTTTCAATCTTATATTTTTTATTTAAGAATTGAAGATATTAATTCATCTAATATAAGTGATTTGATGGTATATATTCAAAGCAAAAAACCTACATCTAATTCTGTCTTAGTTACTGATAAACCAAAAGAAATAGAAGATCTAAATTTTTCCTATGAAATTAGAGGAGATATTAAAATATGCCCTAAGATGATTTACAACGATAATTCTAGAACTTACTTAATATACAATAATAATGATTTACAAACATATAAAGCTTACCTGCTAAATGGCGATGATGAAATCTTAACAAATCATGAAATACTTGATAATAAAATCATTATATATGGGGTAGATAACTACATTATAAGAGATGGAGATAATGCAATATGCATAAAAAACTTATCTATTTAATAATATTGGTTTTTTTAAGAGCGACTCATTTATCTTTGCCTCCTATTATCAAGGAACCAGAAAAAGAAATATTTGAGGAAGAAAAAATAACTTTCTTAGATGATATTGTAGTAAACAAAAAATATAAGATACTTAAAGCTAGAATAAATAGAGCTTTAAAAGTAAATCTTAGTTTCGATGATAAGATTTGCTATAAAATACCATTATATATTTTAGCTAGAATAGATCATGATATTTTAAGTTTAAATCAACAATTTTTTTCTGCTACCGTAATAAATCCAGTTTATAAATATAGATCAAAAGATATCTTAATACCAAAAGGGTCAAAGCTAGGCTGTACTATAACGTCTGATGATTTACAGCACGAAAAAATAGTATTCTCATGCTCAAAACTTACTATCAATGATGTTGACTTTAAATTACTTAATGCCAAAGCATACGATATTAATAAATCTATTGGGGTTAAAGCATTCTTTGTGTCCACTGATAATACCTTACAAAAAACCTTAAAGTTATTGAGTCCTATAAAAGCTACAAATTTATCAAAATATATTAGATACAATCAATCAAGTAAACCATCTGGATATTATCATCTTCCAAAAAATACAATGTTTAATCTAATTTTCATAACTAAAGAGCTGTGTTTTTTATGTTAAGAGTATTTATATTATTAACTTCTTTTATCTGTGCCATAAATATAAATATTCTTGATGTTAAAAATAATGATGAGGTGATAGGTGTTTTAGAATCTAAAAATAAAACTATTTTATATGGTAAAATTATTACCAAAAAAATTAATAATGACTTTTTTTCTGAAATTATATGGTATAAAGCAACTGTAAATAATAAGACGTATCTTCTGAAAAGGTTGTTAAGAAGTATTAAAATAGGAAGTAAAAATTTAACTAATAACACTCTATCTTTAAGCAAAATTTATAAAGAAGAATATAATCAAAATTTTGCCCAACCATTAAAAGCCAACTCAAGAAAAACTCATGAAATATCAAGAGGGCTACAAATTCATATTCCAGACTTTAATATTCCACAATTATTTAAAAAGAAAAAACAATCTGAAAATGATTTTGGCTCCCAAAATAACTCAAATACTAAAAATATTGAAAGTTTAGTAGATAAACAACAATTAAAAGAATCTCAAAATATTAAGCACCTGCTAAATGAACAAAAAACAAAAGAACCTCAAAATATTGAAAGTCTAATAGATAAACAAAATATAAAAAAACCTAAAAATACTAAAATCCTAAAGAAAAAACAAAAAGTAAATAATCCTCAAAATATTCCTGTGAATCAGAGCACCAAGCAAGAGAAAGTTGATACAGAAATATTAGAATTAGATGTGATAAATAAATTAGAAGCTGATAAAAGTACTGATGCAATTAAAGATTTGAATAGAGACCGGAGTATTATTGGAAGCTGTGAACCTAAGATAGATATATTAGACGAATCTATTATTTTTTATAAGATTGATGATAAGGATAATTGTAATGATATTAGCCAAAAATATTCGTTAAGAAAGGATTTTGATTGCCCTAATTGCATTCCAAATTTGGATTTAGAAAATTTAATATATAGAAAAAAATATAGTTACTACTACTTGGATAAAAAAGGTAATAAAGTAGTCTTGGATAATAAAAGCTATGAAGATAGTAAAATTCATGAATTATCTAAATCATTATCAAGCCAAGATCCAGCTGTAAATTATAGTGACAACACTATTTCACCATTATTTAACATAAATGACTCTGATGGCAAGCTCGTAAAACGCAACACTAGGTTAAAGCAATATACTAATTTACCACTTAAAATAAGCGAAGATTGTAAAATGTTACATGATTTTGATGAAAAGCAGAGTATTAAATTATATAAATCTTTGTACAAAATTGATGGCAATGAAATAGAGTTTATGCCCTGTGGATTTAAACAAAAAAAACTTGTTCATGAATTTGATTATGAATCATGTGAACATAATATTATTGAGTATAAAAAAGAACTCGTAGAGTTCGCTAAGGTATATATAGAACATAATGGGGAAAGAATATATTTGTCTAACTGTATCCCTATAGGGAAACCTAAAAGTATTATTAATACTTGTAAAGGATGTGATGATATGTTTAATCATGATTTTTCAAATATGAAAAGTTATAAGTATAAAAGGTGGGTACTAAAAAATGACGAAAATATAGAAGTTGATGAGTGTAGAGTTAGTTTAGAATTTTTACCCCACATAAACAAAATCATTGAATATGTGCACAACGATGAAAAAAAACAAAGTATACCTGTTACATACACTTATATAATTAATAATGGCAATGAAGAAATTTTAAAAGAAAGTGCTATAAATTACGATCTAGAACCCATTAAATACTATTTTTTGGAATATAAAGATGTAGAAGATAGTATTTCATATATAGGATGCACCATAGTTAAAACCTATAAAAGATATTCAAAATATAAAAGAGTCGATGACTCTATATTTATATCTTCTAAATATGAAATCATTATTTCCAAATCTGAAAATCAATGCGAAGAAGATACGGAAAATAAGATTTTTTATAAATTCACTGAAATGAGAAATGGTGACAGTTTTACAGGCCCAGTTAAGGGAAAAGTATTCGATGATAAAGATCATTGTTTAACTGACACAGATTTTTATAGAAGATACTATGAAAATAAAGTAAGAACAAAAAAAACCTACCCAGAAGGCAGAATAGAATATACTCCTTGGAAAATAAAAGGGGATATGTTTTATAAATGAATTTAATATTTGATAGCATTTTAAAGCCAATTATTGCATACACAAAATCCAATAATTTTTCATCTTTGATTATAAAAAAATTTGAACAAGTGATTGTTAAAAATAACGATGAATTATTGGTTATAAATGATTCAATATTAAATAAATATTTTTTTGAACATCTATTTTGTATAAAGTCTAATTTGATTTTACCACAATTAATTAAAACTCAAGGCGATTTATTAATTAGCTGGATTAATGTAGATGACAGAATTTCTTTAATTATAAAAAAACCTTCAACTAAACTTAAAAATAGAGAAATAATAATTTCTAAAAAAATTAATATATTAGAAGAAATTTCTAATAGTAAAGGCATTTTAGAAGAAATTGTCGTTATTAGTTCAGATATATTTGAGCATCATCATAATTTAAAACCCTGCTTAAAAAATAATAATTTAATAGAGCACATATTTTTTTTAGATCCGGATAAAATCTTTATTCCAAGTATTTCAAAGGCCTCTATAAAAATTATATATGCTTTATTAAGTCATGGTATAGATAATTTTACTATAGGCCATAATGGTAATGACTTTGAAACTCAATGGCTTATTTTAAGTGATACAATAAATATACCTTATGAACTGTCAAAAAAAATTCTTAAGAACTTATTAAAATAAGTCATCAAGACCTGGCTATTTAAAGTCCAAAGTGGACACTTTATAAATTATATGATATATTGTTGCCTTAAATGTAAGAGTGTACAAACATGCTAAAGAAATTTTTAACCTTAATTGCAGTTAGCTTAAGCACAATGAATGCAATGCCCCATTATATCAATCTGAGCATAAACAGTATGCTAACTTTTGCATCAGTATACGAAACAAATCACAAAGTAGCATTAAGTAAAATGCTATCCTTTTACACTAAAGCAGAGAAAATATTAGATTTACATGAGATAAATATACCGCAAGAAATAATGACTAAGTTAAAAGAGAAACTAGAATTAGCTAAAAATTTAATGTCGGAAGAAACATATTCTCCTCAAATAATTAAAAGTTTTAATGATGCGATAGGAGAAATTGTCTTTTATAACTATGAAGAAACTTTTAAAACATCAAAAAAACATTCTATTAAAAGTATAGTGTCAGAAAAGCAAATAGAGATTAACCCAATAGTATGTGCATATTATGATGGAATAAATAAAAGTGCACTTGGGCTTATAAAAAACATTAATTTTATTATATCAAAAATTAAACAAAGAAAATTATATAAAACAGAAAAATTACCTAAAACGAAATCTAACTATGATAATTTAAAAAAATACTTTTCAGATAGAAAATTGTTAGCTAGTGTAATAAAAAATCATAAAAAAATTAATGCTGATATAGAAAAAAAATTATCTTATTTATTTGAAATAAAAGATGAGCTTCTTGTTTATGCAAAGAGTAATGGAATAGCAACTGCTTCAAAAACTTTAACTAAGAATATTGATGATGAAACTAGAAGTATGGCTGGCGCAGGAGCTGCAGCTGCATTTGCTTCTGGAGGTTCAGAACCGCCATCCTTTTCCAATAAATGTGAAAAAAATAAAAAATTAAAGCAAGTGGATAAAGATGATGAAGCATTAGATACAGCTATAAAATTAGTTTTGATAAAAGACCAAGCAACTCTGGGAAAAGAAATTTTAGAGTTTCAAAAAAAAGTTGATAAACAATTAAATGCAATTGAGTCAACTACCACAAAAATCAAATTAATCTCATCGTGCGTACAATCAGTTTGGTTAGAAGAGTTAGAAGATATTTTTCATTTTCAATATAGCCATAAATACCGATTGTTAAAAGAGCCTATTCTAAAATTTGAAATTGCATCTTTAAAAAATATTATCTTAGGGTTGCAACCAGTATTCTTTAAAAATGATTTTAGTAAAGATGATGTTAGTGGAGAAGATTTACTCAGTATTTGTGATGATGCTAAAAAACAAAAGTTAGAAATAACAAATTTTTATGACAAACTTATTTATTTGTTGAATGATGTAGATGGAATTACTCAAGATGTTCTGAAAGGTGTTGAGTTAGGACGTCAGACAGAATTAATTTTACTTCAACAATCAAATAAATTTTTTATTCACCCGTTACCTACTTTTTCTAAATAAGTTATGGATTGTTGTTTAATTTAACTACTTTTGCTTTTTGTAAGTTGCACGATAATATTTTTATTTTAACTATTTTATATATAGATTGTTAATTTTTATTTATCATATATAACTCTTGAATGATTTTTCATTAAAATCAATGGAAATTAATAAATCTAGCTTACTCACTTTAAGAAAATTTTTTATATGAAGATTTAGTTTTTAAAAGATATAGCTTAAGTAAAATTATATGATATTTAAAAATTTTAATGAGTTAGGATATTTTTAGTATTATTAAAGTTTTAAACCTTACTAACGAAAAATTATTTAATATAGCACTTATTTTTTTAAGCTAAATTAGTAGTTTTAGATATCTCTTTATTTAAATATCTAATATAAAATTAGTAATTTAAATAAACACCATAAAGTAAAGCTATATAAAAATCGCTGCGATAGTTCAATTAATAAACAAAGTGTTGTTAATTGATAATTAACCTTTATGGTATATTATCGACTGGCAAGACAATCTAGAATTTATAATCATGAATATTAAATCTTTAATTACAATCTTTTTATTTACAAGTTTATCAAATGCGGTCTTATTAAACGAAAAATTTGATGAGCGCTTAAGAGATATATCAGGGTATGAACAGCCAAATAAAAATCTTAATCATATAGTTGATGCAATATACGCCATATCAAATAAAGCAAGATTAACGTTAGAAAAAATTAAACCTAATTTAACCCAAGATGAAATAAGAAAATTAGAAATAAAAATACATTTATTGTCAAATTATATACAGTTTTGCAAAGAAATAATGTTTCACGATAGTCTTTTAGATGATGAGAAAAGTGAAAAACTAGATTGTTTTTTAGCAAATGCAAAATTGATACTCAATGAAATAATGAGTTTTGAAGCAGAACTTATCGATGAAAGAAAAAAATATATTACAGAAATATTACCAACTCAACATAATGTTTTTGTTGATTCAAAACAAAAAATATTTCCAAGTAAACTTTTTTTTGAAGGAAATGAGATTATTGATGAAATAAAAAATGAATATCGCAAGATAATGTTTTACTTTGAGAATTCCACTGTAGTAATATCAGATTCTTATTTTTCTGAGCACGTTGAAGATATATTACGCAAAATAAACAAATGCTATATTGAAACAAAAGAAATTTTAGAAAAAAAAGATATTTACAACGAAAGAACACATGAAAAATTAAAAGAAAAACTTTTTAACATCAAATGCTTAATTGTAAATATAAAGCAAAAAAATACTTTTATGTTTTCTCTTTTTTCTCTTTCCTCTCTAGAATCAGGTCATGAAGTAAATATAAAATGCAAGCCAAACCAAGTGCTTTTTACTGATTTAATTTTTATGAAAAGCCAAATATCAATTCAGATTAATAAAATTGACTTTTTAGTTAATAATTTAAAGGATCAAAAACTCTATTCTTGTGAAGAACTTCAAAAAACACTCTTTATTTATGAAGGTTTTAAAGAATATTACCAAAATAAAGTATCTTTTAATATGGGTAAATTAAGCCTTCAAGCACTAAAATATTCTTCTCAGACTCTCAAAAATTTGAAAAATATATATTATGATCTCCTATCTATTAGCATAAAAATAAATAATAGTGAAAAAAGTATTGATGATAAGTCATATGTATTTAATCAACAGCAATTTGATAATACTTTATTTACAAGAGAAAAAATGCAACATACTTTGTGTTTTGTGGAAGATACCACCAGAATAGCTCTAGAAATTAAAAAATTAATTCCAGTTATATCAGAATATGGAGAATTCACCGATAAATTGAGTTATTTCTATTACTTAAAAAATAATTTTAATGCAGTATGTAATATTAAGAACGATGATAAATATAAATGTGATAAATTAGTTGCAAATTATCACTACGTCTTTAAAGAACTTTTCCATTATTTCAATTTTGTTCTTCAAAGTAACTCGTTCGCACAACATTTTAATAAAATAAATTTTGATTTTCCAAACTTATCTATCAGTATGCCCAAATTGAAAGAGGCTTCAAAAAAATCTCCTCCCTCATCAAAGTTGGAAGAATTATTGACTCAACGAACAAAATTTTTAGATACGCCAAAAAGTACAGTCATAAATGACCCCAGAGTAGTCGGTTTTGATTCAGATAGCGATGACGTTGTGCCTAAAGAGGGTGAAATTAAAAAATCACAAAAAGCATCACAACAAGTGCTCCAACAAAATGTATTGCTTGAAAAACTTATACAAGAAAAAACTATGCAAAAAATATTGCAATATGAAGCTGTGCAAGAAGAAGGTAGGAAAAAAGTATTGCAAGAAAAAGCTGTGCAAGAAGAAGGTAGGAAAAAAGTATTGCAAGAAAAAGCTATGCAAGAAGAAGCTACGGAAAAAGCATTGCAAGAAGAAGCTAGGAAAGAAAAAGCTAAGCAAAAATTATTGCGAAAAAAAGCTAGGAAAAAAGCATTACAAATAAAAGCTACAAAAACAATATTACTACAAAAAGCTAGTCAAAAAGTATTGCAAGAACAAGAAAAAACTAGGAAAAAAGCATCAGAAGAAGAATCTAGTCAAAAAGTATTGCAAGAAAAAGCTATAGAAGAAGAAGGTAGGAAAAAATTATTGCAAGAACAAGAGGAAGCTAGGCAAGAAAAAGCTAGGAAAAAAGTATTACAAGAACAAGAAGAAGCTAGACAAAAAAAAGCACAAGAAGCGCTACGACAAGATGTGTTGCTTGACGAAGCAGTTAAGAGAGCATCACTGGAAAAAAAGCTAAAAAAATTACAAGATGATAAATTGCTTGAAGAAGCAATTAAAAAAGCATCACAAGAAAAAGCTAGGCAAAAAGTATTGCAAGAACAAGAAAAAGCTAAGCAAAAAGCATCTCAGGAAGAAGCTCAGCAAAAAAATCACTAGAAGACAGATTGCACGAAGAGTTAGTTAAAATAGCATCGAAGGAAGAAGTTAAACGCCAAGATATATTAAAAAAATTGGAAAATGCAAAAAAAGTTCGCTTATTCGGATTAACAGATGAAAAAATTGATTTTCCAATTTTGGACGGTATGAATTCAAAAGAGTTTGATGAGTTTAAAGATAACATTTTATCATCTTACTTTATTAATCATACCAATCCTGATTTAAAATGAGATAGAGATATTAAAAACAATTACTATTTAGAACGTCAGATTCTTCTTTTTTCTGGTAATGTAAGAGATCAACTTCATGTACTGTCTAGTAAATTAACAAAGCTTGATAAAGAGAGTACAGCTGATTATAAAAGTATTGATGTTTATCAAGTTACAGTTGAAGAAGTATTTAACAATGTTAGCGAAAAATATGATGAATTGAAGGATCCCATATTAAATTTTGACAAAATTACTCTAAGTAGAATACTTGATGATTTTGAACTATTACCAGTTTTAGTAATATTAAAAGAAGATTTCAATTTTTTTTATAGTGACTGTCATTCTCGTGATATTCGCACTGGTCTCTATTGGTATTCGCGTGGATTAAGGTTACGATTAAGAATGTTTTATGAGGATGTAAGTAAAATTTTAGGTGAAATTAACTCTAAAATATAAAAGTTTTAGCAAAATAAATTATCTATATCGTATATACCTGTTTTATGCCCATCGCTAAAGAAAATTTTGATGCCGTAATTGCCTACTTTATCTACAGAAGTCAAGTAAATATCATTTAATATGTTTAATTTATTTTTTTTACAAATTGCACAAGGACATTTTTCTCTTAACTCTTTTGCACCTATTATTACTTTTTGTTTACTGTTTGTAATTATTAAATCATTTTTTTTATTAATGAAATTAAAAGGGTATATTTTAAAATTATGATTTATAACTTGATTAGATAATTCATTAAAACCGTCATCTTTTGTTGGGTTTTTTCCAAAAGCAATTGAAGCCAATATATCTAATTCATTCGATTTAGAAAAATTATTTATATCTTCTCTTTCGTACAGGAATTCTTTTTCATCGCAGTGCTTACAAGCAAAATAACTAAAGTTTTCGACTATCCCAAGGATATTTACTTTAGTTTTTCGAAGCATATCCACGCTTTTTTGTGTAACATCAAGAGATATTTTTTCTGCATTTGTTACAACTATTGCTGTGCTTATATTTAATTGTTGTGTTATTGAAAGTTGTATGTCGCCTGTACCAGGTGGTAAATCAACTACTATGAAGTCTGATGTTAATTTAGAGGCTTCTTGGACCAAATACTGTATTAACTTATTCACCATAGGAGCTCTCCAAATTAAAGGAGCTTTGTCTTTGTAAAGTGATTCAGCTGTTACTAAACTTATGTTCCCAAATTTAAAGTTATTTTCAGCATTTTGATTTTTCAGGTGATTTTGGCACAAAGATAATTGGCTTGACCCGTATATATCTGCATCTAACAGAGTTACTTTGTGATTTTTTGATAATTCTTTAGATAAACTAAAGGCAGTGGTTGATTTACCAACCCCGCCTTTAGCGCTATAAATAGCAATTATTCTAGTCATAATGTTAAAAAATAACTATTTTTGCTCTAATGTTTTGAATAAATGAAATATTGTTACTATTCCAGCAAATCCTACTAGGCCATATACTACTCGGCTCAACATACTTGAAGCACCAAATAAGGTTGCAACTAAATCAAAGTTGAATCCGCCAACTAGACCCCAGTTTAAAGCTCCTATAATTACTAGTACTAAAGATACTATATTTAAAGTTTTCATATATTCCTCTTTTAAGTTATTTAGATTTTATTATAGCTAAATAAAAAAAATAATATATATAAATTTTTTTAATGGGATATTGCGTATTCTCTAGAACATCTTTTAGAACAGTATTTAACTTCATTCCAACATTTTTCCCATTTTTTGCGCCATTTAAATTCTTTTTTGCAATTTATACATGACTTTGATGGAAGATTTAACTTTTTGTGCATTATTGTATTCTAATATATATTGAAGCTATAATAAGTATACATAGTAGGAGATAATATGAATAATTATAGTAGACAATATAGACAAATAAACTCTAATGTAAGCTTGGAAGTTTCCGGCATACTTAGAAATACATTCATACTTCTTGGTTTTTCCATTATAACAACTGCTTTGTCTTCATACTTTTCAATTGTACTAAGCTTACCAATTATTAATCCAATTTTCTTTCTTGTTGGTATATTTGCCTTTAATCATGCCGTAACAGCATTTCAAAATTCATCTGTCGGCATTTTAATGATGCTGCTTTACTCTGCTTTTTTAGGATACGCACTAAGCCATACAATTTTCTTTTTATTGCAAACTCCTTTTGGATATAAGGTTTTACTTGAAAGTTTGTCAACTACAGCGGTTGTCTTCTTTGGATTAACACTGTACGCAACTGCTTCAAGAAAAAACTTTAGTTTCATGGGAGGTTTTATTACAGTAATGTTTGTGGCCGTATTAGCATCTATACTTGTTTCATTTTTCTTTCAATCAACAATATTAGAGCTAGTTATATCTGGATTTATAGTGTTGCTTTCATCTTCGTTGATACTATACAAAATTAGCGAAATAATTCATGGTGGTGAAAGAAATTATATTGTTGCTGCACTTAGTATCTATATCTCCATATATAATATATTTACAAGTCTTATTAGAATATTCGGTTCTAGAAGATAAGTTAAAAATAAATAAGACTAGATTTACCAGTAATATTTAGTCTTATTTAAAATCACATTTCCATGTTTAATACCCAAATAACTAGCTGCACTTTTTACGGCTTCGCATTTTATTATAGCTTTTTTAATGGTTCTAATTTCATTTTTGACAAAGCTAAGTTCTTTTTTTAATAATTTGTGTTTATTACTTGGTTTCCTGATTGGTTCGTTTTTAAAATTTTCTATCTGAATCTTAATATTCGTTAATTTCAATTCTAAGTTTAATAGCTGTTGTGATGCATTTTGATTAGCTGCTTTGCTCCTAATTTCAGGATTTTTTGTCTTCAAAATAACTTCCATGTTATTCCTTATATGTCTTAATGTAAGTTAATTATAGTTAAAGATAAATACTGCGCCTTCTTGATCAGAAATAAACCATTAGTAGTTTGTTCGTAGTAACACCTTAAATTGAGTGCTTCTTTGAAATAAGTGTATATAAATCATATATTTGTTTCATAAATAATATTGTTTAAAACTATAAATATGATTTTATCAAATTTATTTGTTAAGTTTAAGGTCAATAACTCACATAAATAAAGTTATTCCTCCATGTCCTCATGTAGTTGTTTTTTTTTAAGAAAACACTATATAAGGTGTTTGTTTAAAAAAATAACAACAATGTGTTAGTTTGCTATATTAGAGTAAGGTTTTTTTTGATTCATTATAATTGATTTTTTGATCAGTAATGTTTTATTTAAAATCTTATTGTTAGAGAAATAACCTTAGATATGGTCTACAATTATATTGTTGCATAGCAATAAAAACGGTAATAAATTAAAGTATAAACAAGGATTTGTTTTAACTCTAAACTATATAATTGAGGAAATTATGGAAAATACAAACGAAGTAGGATTGGCAATATCAGTAGCAAAACTCGTTTTTGAATCAAAGACACCTTCTTTGGAAGATTGTTGGAGAGAGGGCTTTGAAATGTCTTCTAAACTTGATTTAAATGATAATCCCTACAAAGCTAGAACTTCAATGAGCCGACACTGGGCAGAAGGTTGGTGGGCAGGTGTAGAATCATCTCCGATAAACACTAAAAAAGCAGCTTCAAACGAATCTATCTATAACGAAATTAAAGAGCAAACTGCTACCATTAACGATAGCAGTATTAAAAACTTTAAAACCATTTAAATACTATTTTATGCTCTTGGCAATATATGTTGCTAAGAGCGCATTTGAAATATCCTCTTTTGTTGTGACCTTTACAACACCACTAACTTTTGTTTTTTCTACTTTGACCACATTTATAATGAGACTTACTTTATCTGCAAAGTCTTTTTGAAGTCTTTTTTCTAAATTATTAATAAAAATTTCATATTTAATAACTTCAATAACAAATTCTATTTCTATAATCTTAAATTTCTTTGCGTTTAAAGAGAAAAAAGGAAATTTTAATAAATCCCCATTAGGAATTCTAGCTAACGTACCGTCTTTAAGTTCAATAGTAGAGCTTAAAAAACCAATATTAATTAATGTGCCTTCAATTTTATTAATTAATACTCTATCGTTTATTTTAATACTTTGTTCAAACAAAACCATAAAACCAGTGATTAGGTTTGTCAGTATTGTTTTGATTGAAAAACTAACTGCAATTGTTAGTACACCAGCAGCGCCAAGCACAGTATTTATATCTATACCTAATGTTTGAGCTACTATTAAACCAATAATGAAGAAAGAAGCAAGTTTCACAAAAAAAGCTATTAACTTAGCCCTTGATATTTCCATATGACTTTCAAGGTGCTGCACCAGTTTTTTTTGCATAAATAATATTGCTTTTGGAGCAATAACTAATATAGCTATTGCCACTAAATTTTTTAAGATCATGATATTTCCTTATTCTATGTTCAAAATGTTATCATAAAATGTGGAGATTTGAAAAATTTTACTTTAGAATAGTATTTTTAAGACAAGGAGTAATCTATGTTCGGAATTGTTAGTTCATTTATTAGCAAAATTTCTAGAATTTTTTCCCCAGCTAAATCAAATACAGTTTATATAGGAAACTTTCCTTATAGTACTAACAAAAATGAACTTGTAGAGCTATTTAAGCAATTTGGAGACATTAAAAGTATTAGAGTAATAAAGGACTCTAATCACAAAAGATCTAAAGGTTACGGTTTTTTAACATTTAATGAAATTAGCTCTGCTAATGAATCCCTTAAACTAGAAGGGACAAAATTTAAGGGAAGAACAATTAGAGTTAGAATATCTAAGCCTCTTTCTAAAAATAAGAATTCATAAAAGACCAAGCTCAAGTTTACCAGCTTCGCTTATCATAGTTTGGTCCCATAAGGGATCAAACGTAAATTCAACTTGTACTTCTTTAACCTTAGTATATTTATGTAAAATTCTTTTGATATCGTTTGCAAGTACATCACCCATAGAGCACCCTGGAGCAGTTAAGGTCATTAATACTTTAATAATGTAAACATCTCCTTCATTTATTATGTCAGAGGCGTAAATTAAACCTAAATCTACTATATTAACGGGTATTTCTGGGTCATAGCATGATTTTAAATCTTCTCTTATAAGAAGACTCGTAGGAACGATATCTGTTTTACTTAATTTATTGTTATCAAATCCCAAAGCAAAGTTATCATCTTCATTAACTCTATATAAATTGTCATCAAACAAAATCGTATATTTATTACCTAAAGACTGCATAATTGTAACTTTACTACCTTCAGAAATATCAATCTCTTCAGCAGTTGGAACCCTATATGCTCTTATATTATTTGAAATGATTATGGT